>Ga0055584_100002068_pt1 | contig 19757 bp, 12 predicted proteins | sample OSDHelmetaG_FD_58716 | JGI IMG/M metagenome (GOLD analysis project Ga0055584, IMG submission 58716) | Pelagic marine sediment microbial communities from the LTER site Helgoland, North Sea, for post-phytoplankton bloom and carbon turnover... | ecosystem: Environmental > Aquatic > Marine >... | reverse complement strand
CCACCCGAGGTACAGGATGAAGCCCTCTGCTTGTTGCGATACACAACGAGCAGAGGGCTTTTTGCATCTGGAGTATTTCTGGCGATTACAAGGGAGACTGATTGTACTCAGCGTACAAAGCCCTACCCCCGCTATAACCGATCAACGCTCCGGTTGCCATTCGTCGATTCGCTGCATTCAGTTGAATCCTAACTGTCCCCCTTGAGTTAGGGTGCATTTGGGATTTCATGATGATAGAGGATACTTGATGAAAGTGATATCGGTCTGCGCGTTTGCGGTCGGTCTTGCTGTAGGGATACTGGCCGTAAAGCCGGGGTTGGCCAACGTCTCCGGTCCGGTGTCTCACGGATCAGAAAAAGCCGAAGGCCATGGATTCAGCGCACTGATTTTTTCGAAGACGGCTGGCTTTCGCCATGACTCCATTCCTGCGGGAATCGCTGCTATCGAAGCTCTTGGAGCAGAGCACGATTTTGACGTGACCTCGACCGAGGATGCGTCCGTGTTCAATGAGACGAGCCTCGCCCCCTACGATGTCGTCATCTTCCTGAACACGACAGGAGATATACTGGACGCGGATCAGCAGCTCGCCATGGAGTCTTTTCTGGCGGCTGGAAAGGGGTATGTGGGCATCCATGCAGCAGCGGATACGGAGTATGGATGGGACTGGTACGCTGATGTCGTTGGGGCGTATTTCGATAACCATCCGGAGATTCAGTCGGCGGAGCTATTGGTGGAAGGCCGTGTACATCCGGCAACAGCCCATCTGCCGGCTCGGTGGCAGCGCACCGATGAGTGGTACGCCTTCAGGACAAATCCAAGAGACGATGTCCACGTACTGATCTCGCTAAACGAGAAGAGTTATTCGGGGGGCACGATGGGGGCGGATCACCCATGGGCGTGGTGCCGCGAGGTTGAGGGAGGGCGGTCCTTTTATACCAATGGCGGCCATACCCCTGAAAGCTTCTCGGAGCCCGATTTTTTGGCGCACCTTTTGGGAGGAATCGAGTGGGCGGCCGGCGCTCAATCAGGCGACTGCGGGGCAAGCATCAAAGAGAACCTTGAGAAAACCATCCTGGACGACACCACCCAAAATCCGATGGATCTGGTAGTCCTCCCAAGCGGTGATGTCTTGTTTCTCGAGCGCGCAGGCCAAGTACGAGTGATCTCACAGGAAACGGGCATTACGAGTACGGCTCTCGACCTGAACGTCGCGCTGGATAATGAGGATGGCCTCTTGGGCATCGTTTTGGATCCTGATTTTGCGCAAAACGGGTGGATCTATCTGTTTTACTCCCCTGCCGGCACAGTCCTACAGAAAGTATCCCGGTTCACGTTTGATGGTTCACTCCTTGATCCCTCATCGGAAGTCAACATCCTGCAGTTCGGGGTGGACCGCAACGAGTGTTGCCATTCTGCAGGCTCGATGGCGTTCAATGCCGATGGGCATCTTTTCATTGCCACCGGCGATAACACGAACCCGTTCGCATCGGACGGGTTCGCTCCATTGGACGACCGTGCGGGCCGTGCACCTTGGGATGCCCGACGCACCAGTGGAAATACGAACGATCTACGTGGAAAAATCCTGAGGATCATCCCCCTTGATGACGGCGGCTATGACATTCCCGAGGGAAATCTTTTTTCCGAGGGCTCGGCATTTACGCGGCCTGAAATCTATATCATGGGCGTGCGCAATCCGTTCCGAATTGCACTGGATACGCAGAATGGTGCGCTATTCTGGGGCGATGTCGGACCGGACGCAGAGTCAGATAATGGTGTCCGTGGCCCCCGAGGATATGACGAATGGAACCGCGCGACGGCAGCCGGGAATTACGGATGGCCATTCTGCGTAGCCGACAACAAGCCCTACACGGACTGGGAATTTGCATCAGGAACCTACTCCGGGCTGTTCGACTGTGCCGCGCCAGAGAACACGTCCTCCTTCAATACCGGCTTGTCTACGCTGCCCTCGAGTGAGCCGGCGTGGATTTACTACCCTTACGGCGTTTCGATCGAGTTTCCTGCTATTACAGGGGGGCCTGGTCGAACCGCTATTGCCGGGCCGGTATACCGGTCATCGGGAGAAGATGTAAGAGGTGCCCTACCCTCCTATTTCTCCGGATCTTTCTTTATTGGCGAATGGACACGCAGCTGGCTGAAGCGGGTCATTATGGATGATGACGGCGGCGTCCTGCGCATACTCCCCTTTGCAGATCACTACGATTACCTGCGTCCCATCGCCCTTAAAATGGGCCCAGATGGTGCTTTTTATGGCATTGAGTGGGGCTCGGGCTTCGGGGGCAACAACGCAGACTCGCGCATTTTCCGCATCTCCTACGAAAAAGGAAATCGAGCACCTGTCGTGCAGGTCAACACGTCGGATCTAGCCGGTGCCATACCGCTGGAAATTACCTTTGACGCATCCGAATCAACCGATTCAGACCCAGGAGATCAGCTCTCCTATGCATGGGATTTTACGAATGATGGTGAAATTGACGCTACGGACCCCGTCGTTACCCACACCTACGATGTTGAAGGCGACTACACAGTTGTCCTCGAAGTCCGGGACACCTTCGATAACGCCGTTACACGCTCCTTCTCGGTGCGCGCGGGGAATACATTCCCAGTGGTAACCATGACGGCCCCAATGGCCGGAACCATGTTCTCCTGGGGTGACACCTTGAATGTTGTGGTCGCGGTTACCGACGCAGAGGATGGATCCACGGCAGACGGTTCCATCGACTGCTCGGAGGTCGAATCTCAGCCCTTCATCGGCCACGACGAACATGCACACCCGCTCGATGTCTACACCGGGTGCGACATACAGATCGTGACCCCTGATGGGCACGGCTCCCCAGGCGATCGCATTTTCCTGTACCTGGAATCTCGATATCAGGACGGCGGCAGTAATGCGGTTTCCAGCGCGCAAGGACAGACCGAGACTCTTCTCTATCCCCGATCCTGGGAGGCAGAGCACTACGACGAGGCCACTGGCATTGAGCTGGAGGATAGTGCCGATCCAACGGGTGGTCGTCGTCATCTGGCTTATATCGACCACGGAGACTGGGTGCTGTACCGAGATCGCAACCTGGCGGGTGTCAGTCACATTACGTTTCGAGTGGCCTCGGACGGCTCAGGAGGGACCATCAGCCTCAGAGAATCGTCTCCCGCAGGACGATTGCTCGGAAAAACCCATGTGCCGGTTACGGGCGGCTGGCAAAGCTTTGTGGACGTGACCATGGCTGTTGAAGCTCCGAATGCTGCAGAGACCTCCGTTACACCTATGGATCTGGCCTTGGTGTTTGAGAATGCCAGTTCAGGTGGCGGCTTGTTCAACATCAACCGAATGCTCTTTGAGGGTTCCGGCGTGGCAGGCAACCGCGAGGAGTGGGGTCTGCGTACCGACTTGTATGCAAGCGCAGACTGGAGCGGAGAAGCAGTGGATGAGATCCATCCGGGTGTGAGCTGGTTCTGGGGAAACGAGAACCCAGTTCCCGGGGCCGCTGTGCGTCCCTTTTCGGCCCGGTGGCAGGGACGGCTGATTGCCCCGATCAGTGGGTCTCTTCGTTTGTTCGCACAGACGTGGGGTACGCTTCGGCTAGATATTGACGGAAGTTCTGCCATCGAAGTCCTGTCGGAAGGTACGTCTCCAACGACTTCTTCCCGGCTGTTCAGGGTCGCGAAGGGCCAGGAGCTGCTACTGGATGCACGGTATTCCGATCAATTAGGGAATGCAGGACTCATACTGTCGTGGGAGGGCACGGGCCTTGTTCGCCAAACGATCCAAATGAGTGATACGCGCCTTCCGAGTGCCTCAGGTACGTTACGTGAGCGTGCCGATGACCTGCCAAGCGGAAGTGCGCTCTTGAAGGCATACCCCAACCCGTTCCAGCAGGCGCTTACCGTTCGTGCGAGCTGCAATGCAGGCTCAACCGTGGAAAGCTCTGTCGTCGACGTGCTCGGAAGGCGTCGGCACCTCGGAAAGATACCTTGCTCGCATCACGGTCACATCGTGCTGGATGTGAATGCTGACCAGCTGACAGCAGGCGTCTACTTTGTGGTCGTCCACACTTCAACCCACCTACTGACGCTACCCGTTACCAAGTTGTAAACGCCGCTGCGGATTTCGAGCCGTCAACAAACAGGCGTCATCGCCTGCCGATACAACATGATCCCACCTCATCAAGCAAAGGACGTCGGAGAAGGTACCGGGCTTGGACTGGATATTGCCCATCGCATCGTGGTCCAGCAGCACCGCGGTCAGATTCTGGTCGAATCCCAGCCGGGCCGCACGCGATTCAGGGTGCAGCTACCGATAGCCTGACTCTACTTTCGCACCCACCAACGCAGGCCAAATAGAACGAGCAGGGTCGAGGCGTAAACGAGCGGTTCGGTTTCTAGTAATTTGGTTTGCCATAGGAAGTGCAGTACCACCAAAACCCCAATCGGATAGATCAATTTGTGCAGCCGGTTCCAACGTTTGCCTCCCATGCGTCGAATCCACCCTGTCGTGCTGGTTACCGCCAGTGGGATTAGAAGCAACCAGGCCAAAAAGCCCACTAGAATCCAGTTTCGTTCGATCACATCTTCGGCAATCGGTCCCAACTGCATACGCTGGTCGAAAATGAAGTAACTGAACACATGCAATGATGCATACAAAAATGAGAATAACCCCAGCAGTCTGCGAAAACGATTCGCTTTGTTGAACGAAGCCAAACGTCGCACAGGTGTTATGGCAAGTGTTGTCAACAGAAAGATGAGGGACGCCGTGCCAGTCCAATGTTGGATCAGTTCGACCGGATCATCGACAAAATCCCCGCCCGTATACTGGCCAGATAGAAATATCCGGTCCACAAGAATGGCAATCGGAGCCAAAGATACCAGCCATACGGCAATCTTGGCTGCCACCACCCAGTCTTTCTTTTTCGATCGCGGGACGGGAGGTAACGTGTTGGCCATCAGTAATTCTTACGCAAGTCCATTCCTTCGTACAAGGGAGCTACCTCGTCATAGCCATTGAACATGAGTGTGTCACGGCGAAAAAATTCGCCCAGACGGCGCTCCGTTGCCTGACTCCACCGGGGATGATCCACTTCGGGATTCACATTGGCATAGAAGCCATACTCGCTTGGAATGGCTTCAGACCAGGTCGTACGTGGCTTATTTTTGGTGAAGCGAATTTTGACAATCGATTTCCCGCCCTTGAACCCGTATTTCCAGGGAATGATGAGGCGGATGGGGGCGCCATTCTGCGGGGGGAGTTTCTTGTCATACACGCCCGTGACCATGAGCGTCAGGGGATGCATCGCTTCATCTATTCGTAGGGCTTCGACATATGGCCACGGCAAAACAGGGCTCATCTGGCCTGGCATTTTCCGGGTGTCGTACAGGGTAGTGAACTCGACATACTTTGCATCTTGCGTCGGTCCGAGTCGCTCGATAAGGTCCTTGAGCGGGATACCGTTCCATGGCACCACCATGCTCCACCCTTCCACGCACCGATGCCGATAGATGCGCTCCTCGACCGTAAAACCGTCGACCAACTCATCAAATGACCACGACCGCGCTTCTTCCACCTCTCCGTCAACCTTAATTGACCACGGCTCCGTTACAAAATTCTTCGCATAACGAGCAGGATCGTCCTTTCCTGTGCCGAACTCGTAAAAATTGTTATATCCAGTGACCGTTTCCCACGGTGTGAGATCATCATCCGTGGTTCGCATGACTGGTTTGTCAGAGCCTGTTCGTGTAGCGGCAAGAACGCCTCCGACTGTTAGCGCGCCACCAATCCCGGCGACAGACGCTTTCGTCATGAACGCTCTTCGGTTCATGAACAGCTTTTCTGGCGTGACTTCCGATGGGTGAGGATGATTTCCTTGGGACATTGTTACTCAGGGTGATCCCTGCTGTGGATAGAATGACGCGGCTAGAATGCAGATGTAGTAATACCTGGATCTATTCTATGTGCGCAAGGAATGAGTTCTATTACGCGCTGATCCTGTCAACAGTAACCAACGGGCGCCGAAACGTGTGATTGACAGCGTGAAAAACCATCCACTGCCCGTATTTATCAGAAAAAGAAGACTAACAACCTAGATTATCGTCGGATTCGAACCCCGTCTGCAATCTCGGATGAAGGGTACCTGATCAGTTCGTCCCCTTCTTGGAGACCATCTAACACGTGTGCATCCATCGATGAGCGGGATCCAGGCGTGATAGCCCGGCGCTCGACCAGATCGTCTGCGACAACGAATACGTACCACTGCTCCCCTTCCCTGAACATCGCGCTCACTGGTATAGTGAGAATATCATTTTCGGACCAAACAACGATATCTGCATCAGCCCTAAAGCCGTCTCCGATTGATTCCGGCAATCTATCAAGATCGATGACCACATTGACACGTTGCTCTTCTACTCCCAGGGCTGAGTATTTAGTGAACGCAGCCGGCTCCACATATCTGACTCGTCCAGACACAGACATCCCCTCCCCCCAGCCGCTGATATGGACCGTATTTCCTGAACGGATCCGAAGAGCATCCTCGGACAATACATCCACGATCAGTTCCAAGCGCTGCATATCGGCGACATCCATGATGGGTTCTCCGGCTAGTACAGGGCGAGCACTTCGATCGGTAATGCGCAATACGTGGCCAGTAACTGGACTAGAGACATCAATACCACCGTTTTCTCGTGTAGCCTCGTTAGTTGGTGCAAGTGCTTTGGCTGACTGCTCTTCCGCTTTCGCAGCCCGCAAGGTCGCTTTCAATACATCGAGGCGTAGAAAGGATGATGATGCATTCCGTTCAACCTGTTCCAGTTCAGCTGGAGCGACGATATCCTGTTCGGCCAAAGATATCATGCGGGCCAAATCTCTTTCCGCCTGCTCTACAATCTCTCGAGCCTCGACAAGTTGCCCATCAATTTGCTGAACGCGCGCAGAAGCAGCTTCGAGGCGCGCTTCAGCTACCTGACGCGACTGCCTTGTTTCCATGGGAATACTGATTCGAAATAAGCTCACTCCAGCCTCAACTTCGTCCCCAGGCAACAACGAAATACGTTGCAATTGACCTGATACAGGCGCCGTCATCACGTAACGATCAATGACCCGTGTCATTCCCTCACCGCGAACAGTTACTTCCAGTTCTTGGGATTGCACACGGTAGGTTTCGGCGGTCATACCACCACCTTGCATCACAACCACCACAAATACGGCGATAGTCAGGAGAACGAAAAGGGCCAGGTATAGTCTGTTTCGTCGTTTCATGGACTCAGTCTCTTGTTTTCAGGACAGAGATCAGATCATAGCGATTCAGGCGTCTGCGAACGACCCAGCTACTTAACAATGCTGCCAGCACTGTCATGGCGGCCGATGCTAAATACGTACCGGAATCAACAACAAATGGAATTCGATAGGTCTCAGTGATCAGACTTTGCACCATCGCAAAAGCCAACCAGTATCCAAGAGCCCATCCAATGGGAATCGCGATCAGGGTGATCAATCCCTGTTCGCTAAATAGAAGTAGGGCAACTTCTTGTTTCGAAAAGCCCAAAACACGCAAGCTTGCTAGTTCCCGCCCCCTTTCTGAAAGGGAAATCCGCGCCCCATTATAGATCACGGCAAGAGCAATGATGGAGGAAAAGAGAACCAAGAAGAACACGCCAATGGCAAACCCTTCATCCATCTGCTTGCGAAAGGACTCGTACATCGCACGAGGTGAGGATACGTCTGCTACCGCTGGAACGTCGGCCAGCGCTCGGCTGACGGATTCCCTTCGCCCTGCCTCGACTTTGAGATTCGCACCGTTCACACTCCGTATACCTCCTGCCAACCGGTGCAGTGCATCTATCTCCATGAAGGCAGATACACCTAGAAAATCATCCACAACTTCTTGGATCGCTACCTGTCGAACTGGTCGTTGACCTATTAGGACCTCTACATCAAGTATGGAGCCAGCCTCAACTTGCAGGGCATCGGCCAGAAATCGGCTAATGACAAGCCCTTCAGCAGGCAACCGGACCATCAGCCCGTCCTCCTTTATAATCCGCCTGAGGTCATCGTCTAAATGGCGGCCTGTAATGCCCACTTCTTTGCGTCGATGGCCTGAAATGAGTCGCGCAGGAACGCTGCGCCATATTTCTGCCTCTGAAACGCCCTCCAAAGACTGCAATTCATAGAGGACACTCGGTGAAACAGGTCGTTCAAAAGAGACCGAGAGATCTTCTCGCTGTATCCGATTGAACTGCAGGTCCATCATGTAATCTATTCCATCGAACAGAAACATGCCGACCACCAAAATGGCTACCGAGAAGGAAACACCAATCGCGGAAAAAATGCTTTTCACGGGTTGGCGTTCAATATTGCGCAGTACCATTCGCATGCTCGAGGAAAGGAATCTAGCGAATCCGATCCGCTCAAAGATACCCGGTCGGAACGAAGCGGGTGCTTGCGGTCGCATCGCCTCGGCCGGTGGTAAGCTCACCGCCTGACGCACGCCTGCCATAGCCCCAATGCCTGCTGCTAGCGCAGAAATAACGAAAGCAAACGACAGGAGCCAGCCGCTCAATCGATACTGCAAATCAGGAAATACGAAGAACTCGGTATAGAGCTCGACCATCATGTCTCCCAGCCAATATCCAACTACTGAACCAATGGCAGCTCCAAGAAACACAGCAAAAAGAGCCATTCGGAGGTAAAATGACCCAACATCAGCGTTGGTGTATCCAAAGGCTTTGAGGACCGCAATTTCCTGTCGTTGTGTTGCGATGAGACGCCGTAAAACCATATTCAACAAAAAGGCGACGACGGCTAAAAAGACGGCCGGGATGAACGTTCCAGTTGTGCGGTTCTGGCTTAACTCACTCTCTAGAAATTGGTGCGAGACCTGCAAATCCCGCCCGTGCGCACCAAGACCGCCATAAGGTTTGAGGATGGCGTCCAATTCTGATATCACATGGGCTTCTTTTGCCCCAGCCTGCATCGTTAAGGCAACTTGGTTGAACGCACCCTCCATATCTGCCAACTCAGAAAGCGCATTCCGTCCCATCCAGAACACGCCATAGGTCTGGTTATCAGGAAAAATGGAGCCTGGCGCTAGCGGGTACGTGTGTTCGGGAGATATCCCAATTCCAAGCACCTCCAATTCCCGTAGTTGGCCATTGAGGACAGCGCGTACCGTGCTGCCCTCGACGAGCTCGTTAGCTTTAGCAAACTGTTCACTTATAACGACTCTGTCTCGTTCGTCTTGTCCTGGTAACCGACCGGAACGTAGATGAAGCCGCCCAAGCATAACATCTTCCCGGTCAATCGTGGAAAAAAACCCTGTTGCTGGCTTCTCAAGTCCCTCTACTCGAACGGTTGCCATGAAGGAAACGCGTGTGTCGACGGCAGATACACCGTCCAACCCTTGGATGCCGCTTTTTAGTGACTCCGGCGCCCGCTCCAACGAGGCCCATATATCAGGAAATCGGGACTGCTCGTAATAGGAATCTCGAGCAATCACCAAGGACTCGTACGTACCGCGCATCGAAAGTACGGTCATAGTAGCGGCTGCCACGACAGCTGCAATCGAGAGCATGGGGCCTCGATGGTGCCACAAATCACGCAGTAATTTTCGATTCAGTGCCCTCATTGGTTCACCATTCGATTTCCTCGATGCTCAACCTGTGTGTGTTGACATCCGAGGATGCTATTCGGCCGCTTCCCATCCGTACCACCCGGTCTCCCATATTGGCGATGGCAGCGTTGTGGGTTATCACGGCAATGGCCGTCTTGAGCTCATTATTCACCCGCTCCAAGGCCCGAAGCACGATACGGCCCGTCTCAAGATCAAGCGCTCCCGTGGGTTCATCACAAAGAAGAACATTGGGGCGCTTCGCGACCGCCCGAGCAATGGCAACACGCTGCTGCTCACCACCCGATAATTGGGCTGGGAAGTGATCCATTCGATCTGCAAGCCCAACCAGATCTAGCGCTTCTTCAGGCGCCATGGGATCATCAGAGATCTCTGTTACGAGGGCTACATTTTCTCGCGCCGTCAGACTTGGAATAAGGTTATAAAACTGGAAGACAAAGCCGACGTGCTTACGCCGATACGTGGTCAATTCATCTTCATCGGCTTGGCTCAAATCATGCTCGCGGTACCAGACCATGCCTGAAGTAGGCCTATCCAGCCCTCCGAGAATATTGAGAAGCGTACTTTTTCCACTACCCGAAGCGCCGAGCAAAACGAGTAGTTCCCCCTCGTTTAGATCGAAATCCACATCCTTGAGTGCTTCCACGCGGACCTCGCCCATTTCATAGATCTTACTCACGCCTCGGGCACGGAAGATCGGTAGGGGTCCCTTTTTGGCAGAGTCGGATGTCAATTGATCGGATGCCATAAACGTCGGGGCTAAGGATCGTTACATCATGGTACGAAAGGACTTCATACAAGTTTGGTTTCGATTGAACGTATCTTCAGGCAGATCGCCTATTCTGAATTCATTCTTCCGATCCATCCATGACTTTTCTGGGACGCTCACTTATTGGCACCTCTGACGCCGCTGCTTCAGGGCAGTCTTTTCATGCCATGAATCCGGCTACCGGCACAGAACTGCCTGAACCGTTTTACATTGCGACACCCGAGGACATCGATCGGGCTGCTTCGCTTGCCGCCGAAGCCTTTCCGGTCTACGCCGCTACCTCCCCCACCGAGCGCGCGGCCTTCTTGCGGGCTATTGCAGACGAAATGGAGGCCTCCCGGTCTGACATTGCCGCCCGCGTGCCACTAGAAACTGCGCTGCCAGAAGGCCGCGCGAATGGAGAGCTGGGGCGCACGATCGGACAACTCCGCATGTTTGCCGATTTAGTGGAAGAGGGATCTTGGGTGGATGCACGACTAGAAACGGCTCTGCCCGATCGTGCGCCGGTCCCTAAACCAGACTTGCGTTCCATGCGCATCCCGATCGGACCAGTCGCTGTATTCGGGGCATCTAACTTCCCGCTCGCCTTTTCTGTAGCCGGTGGTGACACTGCCTCCGCCCTAGCCTCTGGTTGCCCAGTTGTCTGTGTGGCTCATTATGCTCATCCGGGGGTCAGCGAATTAGCCGGACGTGCTATTCGGCGTGCAGTTGCTTCAAGTGGCTTGCCCGAAGGTGTCTTTTCCATGCTACAAGGCACGGGACAAGAGGTTGGTGTGCCATTGGTTGATCACCCAGCCATCAAGGCGGTTGGTTTCACTGGCTCCAGATTTGGTGGGCTTGCCTTGGCGAGACGAGCTGCCGATCGTCCTGAACCGATTCCTGTTTTTGCGGAAATGAGTAGCATTAACCCTATAGTGGTTCTGAAAGGGGCTCTTTCTCAGCGCAGTGACGCACTAGCCCAAGGTTTGGCCGGCTCAGTAAGCATGGGTATTGGTCAATTTTGCACCAACCCGGGCGTTGTCTTAGTGCCTGAAGGCGACGAGGGAGAGGCGTTTTCAGCCTCTTTTGCTGCTCAAATGGACGCTTCCAAAGGCGGAACAGCACTGCATGCGGGTATTGCTCGGGCCTACGATGAAGCTACACGTGGGCGAACAGCCCGTGCAGACGTTGATACCATTGCATCCACAGATAATGAGTTAATTACGAGCCGCATCAACCCTTGGGTGTTCCGCACCACGGCTGCTGCCTTGTTGTCTGACCAGGATCTTGCATCTGAAGCATTCGGCCCATCAACCACGCTTGTGACGTACCGCGATGATCAGGAACTCTACCGAGTCCTTTATTCATTGGAGGGGCAACTTACCACTACCATTCAATGTGCAGATTCAGATCTACCATTGAACTCCGCCCTCGTCCACGCGCTTCAGCAACGAAGTGGTCGCCTGATCATCAACGGCTTCCCAACTGGCGTCGAAGTGTGCCAAGCCATGGTTCATGGTGGCCCTTATCCCGCGACCACTGACGGGCGAACAACCTCGGTAGGCACAGCTGCTATCGAACGATTCACCAGGCCTTTCTGCTTTCAGGCCATGCCGCACGCAGCCTTACCGGCCGCTCTCCAAGATGGAAATCCACTGGGCATATGGCGGCTTGTCGATGGCAAACGGGTAAATGCCTGATTTTCTAAACATCGACCTGACTACGGCGGAATGGCTCCTGTTTCTTGTTGCAGGGGTTGTTACGGGCGTTATCAACACATTGGCTGGGAGCGGATCACTCATCACGCTACCCATTTTTGTGTTTGTGTGTGGCCTTCCGGCCCCGATTGCAAACGGCACGAATCGGATTGGCGTGTTGCTGCAAAGTGCCGTCGGGCTAGCTACCTATCGAAAAAGCGGGGCGATGGACCTCGGTGGATCGAAGTGGATCGTGACGGCCGTCATCATTGGTGCCGTAGTGGGCGCGTTGATCGCGGTGGACCTGAACGAGGAGGCTATGAACACAACGCTCGGCCTTCTGATGGTATTCATGGCCATCGTGCTACTGCTTAAACCTTCTCGCTGGATCCATGACATGGAGATAGACAGTGCCCGCTCGAACCATCCTCTCGCCATCGGGACCTATTTTCTTATTGGTGTTTACGGCGGTTTCATCCAAGCGGGTGTCGGCATCTTCCTGCTAGCTGCCCTCGTATTGATTAGCCGGTATACACTTCGTAGCGGAAATGGCGTGAAGCTACTAGTCGTATTCCTCTACACCATCCCTGGATTGGCCGTCTTTTTCTGGAATGGCCAGGTTCACCTCGGATATGGCCTCGCAATGGCCGTTTTTCAAGCATTTGGGGCTTGGATCGGCGTTCGTTGGGTAATCCGGTTTGAAAAAGCCGATGTGTGGATTCATCGACTACTCATTGTTGTGGTTGCCGCCGCAGCCTTTAAATTCCTTTTTGCTAATTGACCCCGTCACACTACCTGTTGTCCAAGGTATAGAAAAGTGCGTACCTCCGATCAACTCAATCGACCTGCAAAACCTGTCATGAATCCTTCCTTGCGCTCCGCCCTGCTTGGGTCATTCTTTGCTATCCTGATAGTTATTGCCACTGGATGTGCTGCATCTGATCCAATCAGAAGTCCTTCCCTGGCGACCATGGCGCAACCAGCACCAGATTCGTTTGATGTCCGCATGGCAACCAGCCAAGGAGAAATAGATTTTCGATTCTATCGGGACTGGTCCCCAGCCGGCGTCGACCGAGCATTTTACCTTTTCCGGAATAATTTTTATGAGGGTGCACGGTTCTACCGGGTAATTAACGGATTTGTCGCCCAGTTTGGCGGGTCGGGTGATGCGGAGGTTGATTCGATTTGGCGCACAATGGTCATCAATGATGAACCTGTCCGTCAGAGTAATCTCCGAGGAACGATCTCTTTCGCTCGAGCGGGACGTAAAACACGTTCTTTCACGATGTACATCAACCTTGTTGATAACGCGCGACTGGATTCTCTTGAAGCCGGTGGCGTCATCGGATATCCCCCTATTGGCCGAATTATCAACTCTACCATGACTACAGTAGATAGTCTGTATTCCGGATATGGTGCCGCACCAATGCGCACTAACCTGTCGGCCGATGTGCTGCGCGAGTCTTATCCGCAGCTGGATTCTATCGCTGTCACCTCGGTTACCCAGATGTGGTAGAGGAAGCGTCCCAACGACTGGTTCAATCGAGATAATTTTATTTCAGAGGCTTCCAGTCCGGAGCGGGCGGGGTTGCGCCAGATTGCCCGGCATTCGGCGATAGCCCTTTGGCTTCGTCGATGAAAAGCTGAAGATGCGGAAATGGGATTTCGATTTTCGCCGCCTTCAGTGCTTTGAAAATCTTCTCTGTGTACTCTGCTTTAATCGGCACTTCGATGGCCGAATTCCGAACATGGAATCGAAGCACCATATCGACGCTTGAGCTTCCCAACTCTACTACCACTACTTCGACGGGGAAATCCGCAGCAATACGAGAGTCTGCATTGAGCAATTCGAGGACCACACTCCGTGCCGCATCAGTAGATTCCTTGTAGGCGATACTGAACGGGACCTCGATTCGAAGCAGGCCCATGAGCGTATGATTGACCAGTTTCTGGTTGATCATCAAGACATTGGGCATCACCATGACTTCGTTGTTCAGCGTCCTGAGACGAGTGGAGCGAAGCGTGATATCCTGCACCGTCCCGTACGTGTCCTGAACAACGACCTGGTCTCCAACTCGAAAAGGGCGATCAATCATGATCGTGACGCCAGAAATGAAGTTTTCCAAACTGTCTTTGGCAGCGAAACCGAGAGCCAAACCGACGATGGAAAGTCCTGCCAAAAGAGCGCTGACGTCAATGCCGAACTGCGCCAGAACCATCACCGAAATGAATGCCCAGGCGACGATCGAGGCTGATTTGAGCAGCAAACTTTCCAGACCTGCATCGACATGCCTACTCGCCTTTAACACTCGGGCAAGGAGTGCGCGGACCACCCGATATACTCCATAGAGAAGAACGAATACCAAGAATGCAGTGATGAATTCCGGGAGTACGTTGTCCACGAAATTTATAAAGATCACCTTCATCTGCTGCGAGAAAGAGTAGATGTCTCCTGAAGCAAGCAGATCCACCGCTCTACCCATTTCTTCTCCAGCACCGGCAACGGTGCCCGTACTATCACTGGCCACTGCAACCGTGTCTTGCACAGACTGCAATGAATCCTGAAAGTCGGCTTTCCCAGATAAGTTTGTCAGCAGAGCAAGCATGAAAGATCTGAGTGAATAGAGGCATCAAGGCCCTGTCCAATAATTACTGGAGCAGAGATGAAATCGTCGCAAGCGCTCATTATACTATCATTAACGATCATTTTCAGCAAAATGGCGATTCATATGCTAGGATGCAGTATCATCGCCCGCATCTGATCGAAATCACACACGTTCCTCGTGGCATTTATGACGCATCGATTCGCGAGACTCCTCCTTTTGTTGCTGCTATTAGCGGCCGTACCGGGATGTGGGACTGATCCGTCCGGGTCAACTTCTGAGCTGGACGTGGTGGCGGATTCTATCGCCGCGACGCAAGAGCCTGTTTCCGTTGATTCCTCATCAACAGGCAGGCGTGTGGGTGACATGACCTTGAATCAAGCTGGAGAGGCGGTGCAAGATTACGGGATGAGAGTTTTCTGGGCCGTTATCCTCTTCATTCTGACCTACCTGTTTAACAAGGGGATGGTGTGGCTACTCGAGCGGCTCTCTGAACGCAGCGCCGAACGTAGACTTTTCTACAAACGCCTGGTCCCGTTGGCACGGGTAATCATCTGGAGCATTGCCCTCTACTTTGTAATAAGAGTAGTATTTAAAATCGATGCCCAGAATCTGCTTGCAGCCACCGCAGCCCTCGGCGTTGCAGTCGGTTTTGCTGCTCAAGATCTACTGAAAAATATTTTCGGAGGTCTCGTAATTATTTCTGACCGCCCTTTCCAGGTTGGGGACAAAATTTCAGTGGCAGGCACCTACGGGGAAGTATCCTCCATAGGATTACGATCAACGCGCATCATCACTCCGGATGACAATCTAGTCACGGTGCCCAATGCTCAGGTTGTAGACTCCCAAGTAGCCAACGCCAACGCGGGAGCCCTCGATTGTCAAGTTGTAACAGATTTGTACCTGCCAGGCTGGATCGATGAACGCAAAGCCAAAGCACTTGCCTACGAAGCCGCGGCTTCTTCCAAATTCGTGTATCGCAATAAGCCCATCGTAGTCATCGTAAAGGATGAGTTTAAAGAGACTTTTCTGACGCATCTGAAGGTCAAGGCTTATGTATTTGACACACGATATGAATTCCTGTTGATGAGTGACATCACGGAGCGGTGTCGAGAAGCATTTCGGGAAGCAGGCCTTCTTTCCAGAGAGGATGGAATGGCTGTCCTGAATCGCGGTGGTGCGCCAACGGCGTCCCGTTCAGAATCAATGTTGACAAGAGGAGCACCCGATGCTTGAATTGCAACAACACATTGATATGTTTCATCAGGCTGTCTCAGAAAGTGGCAGCCGATTTGCAAACGACCTCCGAACGCATCTTGCTGACCCGCTCCTGGATGCAGTTGATGACATCCTGAAGTCCGTACAGGTTCTTGAAGCAATCGACCTCAATGCACCCGAGGGTGTCAGTCGGGATGCCATTCTGGCCGTGACACGAGCACTTCAGACGGAGTTTCTCCCTGCCTATGGCAAGCTCTTGTCTTCAAGTAAGGGATTAACCTTGTTGGCAGATGGATTTAAGACGTGGTCCACAGATGTAGAGTCCGCTTCCGATGCTCTGCCCGAAGTACTTACGCGGCCCGAGCCCGAGGCTCTGTATGCTGCGTCAGCGAAGGATTCTGTCGTTCAGAGATCACGAAAATCGATGGTCCGAATGCAGCGCAAGCTGATGGAAAAGGACGCATCTCATGGTCAGAACATACCGTTGCACGACATTGGCAAGGCCTATTCTCGTGTATGGTTACCCATCCAGTTCGGCAAAGTAATCGATGACGACAGACGCCGAATGGCGCAAGCCCTGTCATCCATCGAGCAACATACCTCGATCGTCTTTCATCTAGCCTTGCAGTGTGACTACCGATTAGCCTTGAGAGACCTTTCGGACGGTAATTCTACTGAAGAAAAACCACTTGGCCCGATTCTAGAGGCGTTTTCTGCTGCTTTGCAGAGTCTGAAACAGGTATTGACTGAATCCCCTCCTCGCCTGCGTCCGGTTTCAATGGAGTCTGTCCGGGAGCGGTTGGAGAGAGCCTGGATTCCATTGGAAACGCAGATTGAGCAGTCTGATTCTTTTCTTTCTGCCATCCCATCTGCTTCATCTGAAGATTTGGCAATCAGAATAACTCGATTAGCTGGCAATGCTGATGCTTGGGAAGAATGGCTGCAAAGGTTGAAGGTGCGTCATGCCTATTTGTCGGAGCTGCTCACGTTTCGATTTGGTATCGATGAACTTGCCGAAGTACAGTCTCGGGCGCTGAGCCACAGGATTGGTGATTACATTTCTGAAGCTGTGCGCACCACGTCTACTCGCCTAGAAGATGTATCAAGCCGAACGCAGGCCCTGTTTTCAGGTCCGGATTCGTCTCTCTTCGACAAGACAGAGAGTGGATTAAACGAACTGTCCGATGCTGGAACTCACGCGATTCAAACGAACTTCGTCGCTCCCATACAGGAACTAGCGCCGGTATCGTGCCTGAGCGAAGAAGCCGTACGGTTTCTGGAAGGCCTAGCTGCCCTCAGAGAAGAATTGCATCCAGACTTCCGGATGCATCCTATGCAGGATGAGGCTACGGATCGCATACATCCAGAAGCCGACGCGCGCGTTTTAAACCTCAGAGAATTAGCCCAGAAGGCTGCTGAGGAATTGAACGAAGATCGATTAGAAGCTCTTACGAAGTCGTGCAGAAACGGCCTAAGGGATTTGGTCGAAGATGCCGGAGAACTCCCTTCCATCCTTTCCTTTTCTTTTCAATCCGTTGTGGAAGGGCAAGGTAGTAGGGACTCAGAAAAGGATGATGGCAAGGATTCCGGAGCTGAAATTGCCTTGGGTGGCATCTCGCGAACAATCGCGGCCATGAAATCCATTGAGAGTAAAGCAGGGGAAGAAATCGACGCAGCCTCCAAAGCTATGCACATAGAGGCTATTAGGGCATGGGGACGGCTTCATGAACGTGTCCGTGTAGAGCATCAGGTAGGGGGCTATGTCCTGGACGTAAAGTCCAAACTAGATTCCGAAGCTCGCCAGATAGGGCGTCAAGTTGCCCGGCAGCTTCGAGAAGCCAAAGTGTTGGCTGAGCGGTTCCTACGCCGAGGACAACGTCAAGCCAAAGACTTGATCGAAAAAGGGAAGGAAGCGGTTGGGTCGCCGTCTGTGACTCGAGCCTCATTCCATGAAACAGCTGTCGGATTGGCTGAGCTAGAAGCTGTTCTCAATAGCGTCCCTCCCGTTTATCGCAAGCTTTTCTCCTTCCAACCACTGAGCGATCCAGAACTATTGATCGGAAGATCAGACGGTATCACGTTTGTCAAAAATCAGTTGGAGCAGTTCGAGATGGGAACGCCGCAGGCCACCATATTGGTTGGTGGGCCGAGTTCGGGACGAACCAGCTTGCTAAATGTGGTTCGAACTACCTTGCTTGTAGATCGTGATGTGAGATCTCTTCAACTTAATGAGAAGGTTGAATCATCTAGCGAAATCTTGAAGCTTTTCCGCTCAAAACTGGGCTTATCATTACCTGATAATTGCGCCCTAGACGAGGCGGCAGATTTGATTCTGGACATGCAGTATGGTGAAGCTCAACCACCAATTTGCATCGTTGAACATCTTGAGGCGCTCATGCTCCGTGGTATCGGGGGGTACCGTCTTTTGTCCGATGTCTTAAAGTTCATGTCGCGCACTGACACTCGGATTATCTGGATAAGTACGGTCTCATCGTTCGGATGGCAGTTGATGTCCACGTCTGATCCGGTGGCTGCCGCATTAGTCAACCGCTTTACCATGAATGAACTAGGGCGAGCTGACCTAGAACGACTCATCATGGAGCGGCACAAAAAGAGTGGCGTGCCAATTGAATTTGTGCAGCCCGATGATTTGAATCCGCTTCTTCGCCGCCGTTTACGAAGAGTGCGCAGCAAGGAAATGAAACAAGAACTGCTCAAAGAGGCTTTTTTCGATCGCTTGTATTCGCAGTTCGGCCAAAACATCCAAATGGCGCTACTTCAATGGGTACGCTCTGTAGAGATGGAAGGTGATTCCGAGCGCATGCAGGTTCGAATGACGCAGCCGTTAAACCTGACGTTTTTCTCAGGCTTCCAGTTAGATCAGGTTTTTGCCATGAAGGCACTACTCGAACATGGTCACCTTTCTATCGCAGAGTATGCTGCCATCGATCGGATCACGTATTCGCAGGCAATGTCTATCTTTGAAACGTTGGGCAATGCGTTGGTCATCGAAGCAGTAGAGAGTGATAACCGATCCACGCTATTCCGCCATGTCGCGGTTCGCTCAGGCATTTCCTACCGCATTCGGCCCCTTTTCACGCACGCTGCCATCCGACTGCTGAAGGAACGAAACGTTGTTCACTGATAGTGCGTGTTTGTCTATGCTGGATTAGCCAGATACCAGTCGTAGGTTCTCTTGAGACCTTGTTTCAGATCTACTTCTGGCTTCCATCCGAGCGCAAAAAGGCGATCTACGGCGACGAGCTTGCGAGGCGTCCCGTCCGGTTTCGATGTGTCATATCTGATCTCATTATCTGCTCCAACAGTAGCAGCTACTGCGCTTGCCAGATCAGCGATCGTAAGGTCATGTCCAACGCCAACGTTCATCAAACCATCTGGCGCCGCATCGTAAAGCAAAGATTCCGGCGTTTTGAGAACATGAAGCACCGCCGCCGCCAAATCATCGACATATAAAAACTCCCTTTTAGGAGTGCCTGTACCCCATAGGGTTACCGGCTCGCCAGTCCCCTTTGCCTCGTGAAACTTGCGCAACAAGGCCGGTAGCACGTGGCTGGAATTCAAATCGAAATTATCACCGGGCCCATACAAGTTGGTGGGCATGAGGGAAACGAAGTCCGCACCATGTTGCTTTCTCAGCGCCTCGCATAGCTTAACGCCAGCAATTTTTGCGATGGCATACCACTGATTGGTTGGCTCCAGTTGCCCGGTCAGCAATGACTCCTCCCGTAGTGGCTGAGGGGCCATTTTCGGGTAAATACAGGTTGATCCAAGAAAAATCAGCCGCTTGACACCAATCCGAAAGGCGCCTTGAATCAAGTTTTGCTGGATCTCAAGATTCTGA
>Ga0055584_100002067_pt1 | contig 19765 bp, 14 predicted proteins | sample OSDHelmetaG_FD_58716 | JGI IMG/M metagenome (GOLD analysis project Ga0055584, IMG submission 58716) | Pelagic marine sediment microbial communities from the LTER site Helgoland, North Sea, for post-phytoplankton bloom and carbon turnover... | ecosystem: Environmental > Aquatic > Marine >... | reverse complement strand
TCGTCCGCCGCGTCGTCGTCGTCCGCCGCGTCGTCGTCGTCCGCCGCGTCGTCGTCGTCGTTGTTGCTGCCGCTGCTGCCGCGGCTGCTGCGTCCGCCGCAGGCCACCAGCGCAAGGCCGAGGATGAAGAAAAGGGTGGCGAGAGCGAGCTGCTTGCGAATCATGGTTCCTCCGAGCGGGGCGCAGTCTACGCGGGTTCGGCGGGCCAGCCCGCCACGAGACGGGGCAAAGCACTGCCCGAGGCCCAGGACTCTACCGACTCCACGGCCAGATCGGCCATCCGGTAGCGCGTGGATGTGGTCGCGGAACCGATGTGGGGCAGCAAAACGACGTCCCGCCGAGGCGCCAGACGGGGATGGACCGCCGGTTCCCGCTCGTGCACATCGAGCCCCGCTCCCGCCAGGTGCCCCGACTCCAGGGCGTCGGCCAGGGCGTCCTCGTCGATCAGGGGCCCCCGCGCGGTGTTGAGGAGGTAGGCCCCCCTCTTCATGGCTCGCAGGGCGTCGGCGTCGAGGAGGTGCCGGCTCTCCGCGGTGAGCGGCGCGTGCAGCGAGACGACGTCGGACTCCCCCAAGAGCTCGTTCAGCGAGACTTGCCGGGCGTCCACGCGAGCGAGGCGCTCGGGAGCGATCGCCCGGGGCCCCGTCGCCAGGATCCTCATCCCGAACGACCTCGCCCGATGGGCCACCGCCTCGCCGATGCGGCCGAACCCGACGATCCCCAGCGTCGCCCCCGACAGCTCGAGTCCACACAACAGATCCAGACGCCACCGCTCCCAGTGCCCACCCCGCACGTACCGGTCCGCTTCGACCAGGCGCCGGGTCGTCGCCAGCAGCAGCGCCAGGGTCAGGTCCGCCGTCGCGTCGGTCAGCACGCCCGGCGTGTGGGTGACGGGCACGCCCCGGCGATTCGCCGCCGCGAGGTCGATGTTGTCGACGCCGACGGCCACCTGGGCCACCAGCGATCGCCCGGCCAACACCGCGTCGGTGATCGGCGCCGTCAGCAGCGACACCAGGACGTCGGCCTCGACGGCCACCAGGTCCGACTCGGTCGGAGGCTCGTCGTGGCCCCAGACCTCCACGTCGCCGATGGCCCGCAGCCGAGCCACGCAGTCCTCGGGGATCCATCCGGTCACGAACACACACGGCATCGGCGCCTCCGGGCCGCATTGTGGCGCAAGGGCTCGCCACGGAGAATCGAGCCATTACAGTGCGCCGCGGAGGCACCATGAAGGAACTGCGGGGGCGCAACGCGCTGGTCACCGGCGCATCGCGAGGCATCGGTGTGCACATCGCCCGGGCGCTGGCCGCCGAAGGCTGCAACCTGGTCCTCGCCGCCCGCAGCGCCGGCCCCCTCGAAGCGCTGGCCGCCGAGCTGGACGGCGTCACGGTGATCGCCGTGCCCACCGACCTCGCGGACCCCGCAGCGCGAGCGTCCCTCGTCGCCGCCGCCGAGCAGCTCGGCCCCATCGACATCCTGGTGAACAACGCCGGCATCGAGAACGCGGCGGCATTCCACACGCTCGACGACGACGCGATCCGTCGCTTCCTGCTGGTGAACCTGGAGGCGCCCATGCTGCTGTCCCGGGCCGTCCTGCCCGGGATGCTGGAGCGGGACCGCGGGCACTTCGTGCACATGGCGTCCATCGCGGGGTTGACCGCGACGGCCTTCGGCGAGGGCTACGGCGCCAGCAAGCACGGGCTCGTGGGCTTTCATCGCGCGCTGCGGGCGTCCTTGCAGGCCGAAGGCCGCGGGGTGAGCTCGTCGCTGGTGGCGCCCGGGTTCGTGAGCGAGGTCGGCATGTACGAGTCCATGGTCGCCGACGGCGGCGCGACCTCCCCGCTCCTCATGGGCACGGTTCCCCCCGAAGCCGTGGCCCGCGCGGTCGTGCAGGCCATCCGCCGCGATCAGAGTGAGGTCGTCGTGATGAGCGGGCCGTTCCGGCTGTTCCTGGCGCTGCAGGCCCTGTTCCCTCGCGTGACCGAGTGGGTCGCCCACCGAATCGGCGCCTACGAGGTCTTCCGGGGCGCCGCCAAGGGACGCGGGCAGACCTGACGGGGCGTCAGCGCCCGGCGGTGAGCGCGTCGGCGAACTCCATCTGCCAGCCCGACTCGACTTCGGCCACCAGCTCCGACGCCGGACGAACCGCGTCCGCCAGGCTCCAGCGCCGCACGACGCCGGCCCAGTCGCCGGTCACCAGGGACTGGCTGTCAGCGGTGAAGTGCACGGAGCCGACCCGCTTGCTGTGGCCCGCCAGGGTCGCCACCAGGCGGCGGTCGGAGACCGACCAGAGCCGGGCGGTGCCGTCCAGCATCCCCGCCGCGGCCCAGCGTCCGTCGGCGGACAGGGCCACGTCGATGACGCCGCCTTCGCCTGCCTCCAGCCGAACACCCCCGACGCCGGTGCGATCGACCAGCTCCACGTGCCGTTCGTGCGCGATGGCGATGGTGCCTGCTTCGTCGACGGCCACGCCGCGCGCGCTCGGGCGGTCGAACAGCGGGGTGGGAGAGTCCGCGCCGGACGCGAGGATCGACACCCCGCCGATCTCGTCGAGGATGATGAGGTCGGTGCCGCTGGGCGCCATGGCCCCGTCGAAGGGCGGCGCCGGCATCGGCACGCGGCTTCCCTGTTCCCCGGCGACCAGGTGGAGGTGGGGGGAGTAGCTCAGGCCCCACGTGCGGCCGTCGGCCAGCTTGCCCAGCCGCCGCAGGGACGGACTCCGCAAGGTCGGCAGCGGGCTCCAGTCTTTGGTGGACCAACGGCGAATGGAGTTCTCGCCCAACCCAGACGCCAGCACCTCGTCTCCGGAGGGGGAAAACGCGGCCCATTTGAGCACCCGCTCCTGCCACTTGTACTCGGCCACGATCCCGCCGTCGGCGACGGACCAGACCTGCAAGGTGCCGTCCCCCCGGGCGCCAGCGAGGTACCGCCCGTCCGGGGAGCTGGCGACGCAGGACAGACCCACCGGCGAGATCAATCGAGACGGTTGAGTCGTCGCGGGGAGCGTCCACCGCCGCAGCTCTTCGCTCGCAACGAGCAGCTCACCGGGCCCGGTCTGCGTCAGAGCCCGGGTCGGCGCCGGCAGCCGCAGCACCTCGACCGCGGCGTCGAGGTTCCACAGCCGGACTCCGCCGCGCCCGCCCGCCACCGCCACGAGTCGCGACCCGTCGAGGGGCAGCAGCGTGTCCACGGGGCCCTCGAGCACGGGGGTCAGGCTCAGTCGGTCGCCCGTCTCCGCATCCCAGACCACCACTTCGCCGTGCACGGTGCCGCCGTACAGCAGCCCCTCGGCCAGCAGCAGCGAGCGAGGCTCGTCGATCCCCGGGGTCGCAGACGCGAACGTGCGCCGCTCTCCCGCGTCGTCGACCTCCTCGATGGAGTGGCCGCGGCAAAGGACCAGGGAGCGACCGACGTCGGGGACGCTGCCGAACGCCGGCGCGGAGTTCGGGCAGACCGCCGTGGTCCGCGCGGTCAGCGCCTCGAGGTCGACGACCGTCAACAAGAGGCCGTTGGCGACGCTCAGCGCCTTGCCGTCGGCCCGGCCCCGCATTCCCGGCCCCCCCCCAGTGTCCGCGAAGGTGGCCAGCGACGACCCATCGGCCCGCGACCACACCTCCATCAACCCCGCCGGGTGCATCAACACGACGTGGTCACCGACCAGGCGGCCGTGCAGGGCGGTGGTCGGGTGCGCCCAGCGCTCGACCAGGCCCTCCAGGTACCGCAAGGACCCGCCGCTGAAGCAGAGCATCGCCTCGCCCTGCAGCTGCAGCCAATCGCAGGCGGGCAGTGCGGTCACCTCAACGTGAGTCGGGCGGTGGAGCGCTCCCCCGGCGAGCAGCACCCCCCGGGCCGTGGCGGACTCCTCGATGAGCAGCGCGCGCGCGGCGAGGACCTCGGCCGCCGGGTAGCGGCCTTCCTGCAACGCGGCGGCCGCCTGCGCCTCCAACGACGACGCCAGGTGGCGGTCCGAGCGGACCAGCGCGGTGCGGGTCTCCCCTTCCGCGACCACGGCTCGGTCCCGCGCCTGGGTCGTTCGCAGCCAGGCGCTGCCGACGACGAACACCACCACCAGGCCGGCCACCCCGGCCACCGCCAGCGGCGCGCGCCACGCGCGGATCAAGCGGCGGAGCAGCTCGGCGGGGGAGTACTCGTAGGCCGAGACCCGGCGTCCATCGAGGAAGCGCTGCAGGTCTATGGCCAGCGCGTGGGCGTCGACGTAGCGGTCGGCCGGGTCCTCGGTGAGCGCCCGGGCCGCGATCGCCGCAAGGTCCGGCGCGGGGTTGGGCCCCATGACGTCGCGCAGGGTCGAGCCCAGGCTCCAGACGTCGGAGCGGGCGTCGGTCTTGCCGCCGTCCGCCGCCTCGGGACTCATGTACCCGCTCGTGCCCGCCGAGCGCCCCTCCACCACGCCGCCGTCCATGCGCCGAGCCAGGCCCCAATCCACGACCTGGGTCTCGCCGAACTCGCCGACCATGATGTTCGAGGGCTTGAGGTCCCGGTGGAGGATCCCGCGGCTGTGCGCGTAGCCGACCGCGTGGCAGGCATCGAGCAGGTGCCGCACAAGCGCGGCGTGCTGCTCCGGCGTGCTCGCGGCCTCCAGTTCTTGGGCCAGGGATCGCCCCCGCACGAGGCGCATTGTGTAGTAGAGCCGGCCGTCGTCGGTGCGCCCGGCGTCGTGCACGCTGACGATGCCGGGGTGCTCCAGATCGGCCGTCAGCAGGGCTTCGACGGCGAGTCGCTCGGCCACGGCCGTGCCCGCGAGCTCTGGCGACACTTCCTTGAGGGCGACGGTTCGCCCCAGCCGGCGATCGAAGGCTCGGAACACGCGGCCCATGCCGCCCACGCCGATGAGGTCGACCAACTCGTAGCGCTCGGAGTCGGGCAGATCCGGCAGCGAAGAGTCGGGGTCCGCACCGCCCGGAAGCCCGGGGTCGCTCCAGCCGCCGCCGGAGCCCCAGGACGTCACGTGCGGTCCTCGACCGCGTCGCCGTCGTAGAGCAGCAGCTCGACCTGGCCGGCGCCGTCGCTGCGCACCAGGTCGGCCCGGACGTCAGCCCCCCGGAGCCGCGAGCGCAAGCGCGCCAGGTTCACGTCGAGCCGGTGCCGCAGCACGCTCGGCTCGGGGTGATCGGGCCAGACCTCCGCCGCCAGCACCTGCCAGCTGACGGGGCCGCCGAACGTGACCAGCTCGCTGACGATGCGGGCGCCGCGGCCGCTCAGGACGAGGGGCGGGCGGTCGTCCCGGTGGATGTGGACCGTGTCGAACTGAGCGACGATCCGCAGGGGCGAGCGGACGCCCCCCTCCTGGCGCGTGGGAGCCTGCCCGGCGGCGCTGATGGGCACCTCGATGAGCGTCACCTCGACCTCGCCCACCCGAAACGCATCGCAGGGGCCCACGGGCCGCGCGGGCTGCCCCCGCTGCTGCAGCCGCCACTCCGAGTCCGTCAGCCACAGGTGCGCGTCGGCGCCGGGCTCGTAGCGTCCGGCCAGCGCGAGCGGCGGACCGGCGCGCAGCGACGCCACGGAGCCCAGCAGCCGCCGGCCCAGCCCGGGAGCTTCCAGCGCCGGCAGGCTGCCGGGCAGCATCACGGCCTCCACCCGCAGCTCGACGCCGTCGGCCAGGGCGATGACGAGGCCGGCCCGCAGCTTCACGGCAGAGACCGGCTTTCCGTCCACCGCGACCAGGCGCCGAAGCGACAACAGGTGCAGCTCCCCCCCGCGCAGGCTGACGAGGGCATGGGCCTCGGAGACGCGGGGGTCGTCGATGGAGAGGGCCGCCACCGACGTGCGGCCGATGAGGTCCCCGGGGATCAACTCCGTGGAGCCGCCCGACGGGAGCTGAAATCGCACCGATGCTTGCACGGGCTGGATGGTAGCTCAGACCTTGTGGCGCAAGGGGCTCCAGGCCTCCGGAACGAACCGACCGCGCAGGGTGCTACACCCTGCGCGGTCAGTCTGGCCCCCCCGGGCCCACCCCTGAACCCCCCGTTTCCCCCTCTTCGCCCCCCTGGCGGCCCCCCTTCAGCCCGCCTTGCTCCCCCCAATCGGCTCCCTGGGAATCTCCCTGAAAGCCGGTTTGGCGCTCCCCCGTGGCGCCGCCCTCACCGCAACTCCCCAGCCGCGATGAAGGCCTTGTGCTCTTGCCTCAGCGGCAGGTCTGGTGAACGAAGCTGATGTGCGCCGGCAGTGCGTAGGTGCGGACCATGCCGGGGCCCATGTCCCAGCCGCTCTCGCGCTGGCAGGTCTTCATGTCCTTGCCCAGCAGCCCGACTTCGACCACCCCGGCGGCGGCGTTGGCGAGGACCGCCACGCCCGAGGCGCTGGTCATCTCCGCGGCGCGGCGCAGCTGGCCGTCCTCGCCGGCGTAGAGCACGCGTCCGGCGCCCTCGCCCACTTCCAGCCAGCGGTCTTCAACCGAGGCCCCGTCGCCGCGCACGAAGACGTGGGCGCTGTCGGGGTCGATGTCGGTGTTGGCGCCAGCCATCTGGTCTTCGAAGGTCCGCTCGGACACCGCCATCAGACGCCAGGGCCGGTCGGCGTCGGTGCCGGGCCGCGAGTGCACGCCGGGCATGTGACCGACGGCTTCGACCTGCAGCAGGACCAGGTCGCTCTCGTCGGTGCCCCCCAGCGCGGCCGGCTGGACGAACAGCTCGGCACGGCCCTCGCCGTCGGTGACGGCGCAGGCGGACCCGGCCTCCAGCAGCGGGCAGACCGTGGCTCCCACCACCGGCGAGCCGAACTCCCAATCGATGACCTGAACCTCGAGGGCCGCAACGTCCGAGTCGAGGTCGGGCTGCAGCGAGAAGAGCGCCGGCTCGGAGCAGGCGGCGAGGGGCAGGGTCAGGGACAGGAGCAGGGCGGTGCGGGTCATGGCGGTCATCTCCAGGGGGCAGGGGCTGCCGTCTGGTCCTTCACAAAGCAGATGCCGTGCCAGGATCGGTGAGATGCCGCAAATCGTTGCATTCCGCGGATCCACCGATCCGGGCGTCGGGCCGGACACCCTCGGCGGACAGGTCCGGAGCGTCCGCGGACGTCCGGCCCGGACGGGGCTATCGCCGCTCAGCGTGCGCTGGTGTACTCCCCCCAATGCGTGCCTGGTTCCGCTTCGTCCTTCGCCACCGGGTCGCCACGTTGGTGGTCGTAGGGCTGGTCAGCGTCCTCGCCGGCGCCAGCGTCAGCCGGGCGGTGATCGCCTCGTCCGTCGGCAAGCTCTTCCTCGGCAACAGCCCCGAGTACCTCAGCTACCAGGTGTGGACGAAGGCGTTCGTCAACGACGAGCTGCTCCTGGTCGGGTTCGAAGGCGAGCAAGTGCTGGAGGCGGACCGCCAGGCCGCCCTGGGGCGTGCCGTCGAGGTCGTGCGCGCCCACCCCGACATCGGCTCGGTGACGTCGGTGCTGGACGTGCAGCGGCTGGTGAAGGACGGACCGGCGCTCCGGGCCGAGCGACCCACGGAGCAGGTCGTCGACGGCGAGCTGACCGTCGAGGAGGCCTGGGCCGCTATTCGGGCCGACCGGTTCGCGGGCGGGCTCCTGACCGGCAGCGACGCGACGTCGGCCATGATCGTGGAGCTGACGCAGGTGCCGGAGCGGAGCGCCGAGACCATCCCCGGCATCGTCGACTTCGTGCGCGAGGCCCTGGAGGCCGAGGGGTTCGACGGCCTGCGCTTCGGCGGGATGATCCGCACCCTCGCGGAGATCATGGCGCTGTCGGCGGACAGTCTGTTCCGGCTCTTCCCCTTCGTCGCACTCGCCCTGCTGATCTGCGTGTGGCTGCTGTTCCGGCGCTTCACGCCCGCGATCCTGTCCCTGGGCGTGTCGGGCGTCGGGGCGCTGTGGACCATGGGGATCGCCGTCCAGATCGACCGCGACATCAACATCCTCATGGCCATCGTGCCGGCGGTGGCGCTGATCGTCGGCTTCTCGGACGTGGTGCACCTCTGCGCTGCGTACCTGCTGGAGTTGGAGCACGGCAAGGACCGGGATGAGGCGGTGCTCGCGTCGGCGGACGACGTCGGCCGGGCCTGCCTGTGGACCTCGGCGACGACGTTCGTGGGGTTCCTGTCGCTGTCGCTGATCCCCACGCCGGTGTTCCGGGTCCTGGGCCTCGTGCTGGGCCTGGGCGTGGGCATCGCGCTGGCCCTCGCGGTGACGCTGGTGCCCATCGCGCTGTCGTACCTGCCGGCGCCGAAGCCCCTGCGGTCGGGGTCCACCGTCAAGGTCCAGGCCGCCGTGGACCAGGTCCTGGACGGGATGCGCCGGCTCGCCACGCACCGCCCCTGGCTCGTGATCGCGATGTTCTCGGTGTTGGCCGCGGTGTCGGGGTACGGCGTCGCGACGATGGAGATCGAGACCGACTTTCGGGAGCGGCTGCGGGACGACAACCCCGCCAGCATCGACCTGGGCTGGTTCGGCGACCACTTCCAGGGCAGCAACGGGTTGAACCTGTACCTGGAGGTCGATGAGCCCGACGGGTTGTTGGAGCCGGCGGTGATCCACGGCGTGGCGGCGCTGCAGGCCGAGGTCACCGCCTGGCCGGAGGTCGACTCGGCGCTGTCGGTGGTGGACCTGCTGGGCACGGTGCAGACGACGCTGCGTCCCGACGCGCTGGCGCTCCCGCAGACCCGGCCGGAGATCGCCCAGTCGCTGCTCCTCTTCGAGATCGCCGGCGGCGAGGGCCTGGAGCGCTTCGTCGACCACGAGCGGCGACGCATGGCCGTGGCCTTGCGGCTGCGCCCCGAAGCCTTCCGCGAGACTGCGACCGTGGCCCGCCGCATTGAGGAAGCCGCGCGCGTTCACGTGCCCGCCGCCCGCGTGGAGGCGACGTCCCTGCCCGGTCTGGTCGGCGAGTGGCTCGACGAGATCGTGTCCGGTCAGCGCCGCGGGCTCGCCCTGTCGGCGGCGATCATCGCCGTGATGATGGTCATCGCGCTGCGGTCCCTGGGGGTCGGGCTGATCTCGATGATCCCGAACCTGCTGCCCCTGTTCGCGCTCGCCGGCTTCTTCGGGCTTCGGTACGAGGACGTCGACAGCGACGCGCTGATCCTGCTGCTGCTGGCCATCGGGATCGGAGTGGACGACACGATCCACTTCCTGGTGCGGCTGCGCGTGGAGAGCCGGCGGTGCGACCCCGAGGAGGCGATACGCAGGACCTTCGACTTCGCGGGGCGCGCCATCGTCATGACCACGGTGATCCTGGTCGTCGGGTTCCTGCCGATGGCGTTGAGCGGCTACTTCACCCTGCACATCCTCGGGGCGCTGCTCCCCATCGCGTTGATCGTGGCGCTGCTGGGGGACCTGCTGTTGGTGCCGGCCATGGTTCAGTTGGGCTGGATTCGCTTCCCGGGACCCGACGCGGCACCCTGAACCCATGCAGCGACTGCTTCTTCTCCTTCTCGGCCTCGCCTTCGTGTCCTGCGGCCCGACCTCCACCGGGTCCGGGAGCGACGACGACGATTCGGCGCCCGACGACGACGACGACGACGACGCGGCCGACGACGACGACGCAGCCGGCTCCGCGATGACCGTGGGCTCCTGGTCCGTCGCCGGGTCCTTGCCGACCGGCGGCGACTCGTTCGCCGCGCTCGTGCACGAAGGGCGGCTCTGGGTGTTCGGCGGCTGGCTCGGCTCGCTGGCCACCGACGAAGTCCGCTCGGCCGCCATCGAAGCCGGCGGCACCCTGGGCGCCTGGCGCGACGAGCCGGCCCTGCCCGAACCCCGCGCCCACCACGCGGCGGCGGTGGTTGGCGGCCGCGTGTACGTGACCGGTGGCGACGCCGGCGGTCCCGCCCAGGCCACGGTGTGGTCCGCGTTGATCGGCGACAGCCTCGGGACCTGGGACGTCGAGGCCGAGTTGCCCGGCCCCCGGAGCTTCCACGCAGCGGGCGACGTCGACGGCGAGCTGGTGATCGCGGGCGGGTTCGACGCCCTGGACACCGTGCTGTCGTCGTCGATCATCGGCCGGACCGGCGACCCCCTCACCTGGGGCGCCGGCGCCGACCTGGGCCAGACCCGCGCGTCGGCGGGCTTCGGCTCCCACGGGGACGAGCTCTTCATCGCCGGCGGGCTGCGCAACTTCCAGAGCGCCCACACCACCGTGGTGGCGGGCGACGGCAGCGGCTGGGAGGAGTTCGGCGGGCTCGGGCAGGACCTGGAGCGCCCCGCTGCGGCCGCGCTGCCCCCTTCGGTGGGCCGAGGCATCGTCTTCGGCGGGGGTCTGCAAGGACGCCAGAACCCCAGCTCCAGCATCTGGGTCACCAACGGCGGCAACACGTACGAACTGGTGGCCGGGACCGCCATGCCGGCGGCCCGATTCGGCCACGCGATGGCCCTGGGCGAGGGGTCGGACGGCGTCTACGTCTTCGTGGTCGGCGGTTCCGAGGACTTCAACCAGGTCCGCGACACGGTCTGGGTCGCGCCCGTCAGCGTGAACTGAGCAGCCGACGCGCTTCGGCGAAGGGGCGCAGCCACGCGTCCACCAGGTTCCGGTGCGGCACCTCGCCGTCGAGCCCGAACGCCCAGGACTCGCCGCTCTGCGGGAGCTTCAGGGTCCCAAGCGCCGCGTCCCACAACGCGAAGATCACGCCGTAGTTGCAGTTGTGGTCGGCGGGCGCGCGGCTGTGGTGCAGGTGGTGCTGGCTGGGACTGCTGAACACGCGACCGAGGATGGGGCCGAAGCGCAGGGGCACGTGGCTGTGCCGCAGGTTCGAGGTCGAGGCCAGGAACGCGACGCGCAGCGCATTGACCCCCAGGATCTGGAGCGGCAGCGCGGCGCCCGTCCACAGCCACGCGACGACGCCCATGAGGGGGCCGGCGATGGCGGCGCGCAGCAGCATGCGCGAGACGTCGTAGACGGGGTGGTGGAGCAGGGACGTCAGGGGCGTCAGGACTTCGGCGCTGTGGTGCAGCGCGTGGAACCGCCACAGCACCGGCACCGCGTGGTGCAGCCGGTGGTTCAGGTACATGGCCAGGTCGTTGGCGAGCAGCAGCGCCAGGGCGTAAAGGCCCGCCATGACGGGGGTGATTTCCGCCAGGGGGCGGGGGCCGACGGTCAGGTCCAGCGCGAGCGCCACCCCGTGGGCGGCCATGGCGACGCCGACCCAGCCCGCGAACCAGCGGCCCGGCGCCAGCGCGAGGCGGGCGACGCCGACCTGGAGGTCCACGAAGGTGGAGGGGTGCAGCCAGAGCCGGGGGGCGAACAACCAGGACAGGAAGCCCTGCTCGTGGCGGCGCCGCTCGCCCGCGACCCAGACGGCCGCGGCGAGCGCGAACGCACCCAGCAGCCACCCCCAGAAGAGGCGGCCGCCGGGGTCCAGGGGCGCGGCCAGCACCCGTTGGAGCGCCTCGTTCACTCCCAGTAGCCGCTGGCCTGCTGCTCGGTGAGGCACTGGAAGTCGGAGTCGCAGCCGGGGATCGTGCCAGGGCCCGACGCCCCCGAATCGTCGTCGTCGTCGCCCTCGTCCCGGCAGTCGTTGGTGGCCTGGCAGATCAACGCACCGGGGCAGCCCTCGCTCGGATCGCAGGCGGCCCCGGTGCAGGCGGCACCCAGCAAGGAGAAGGCCATCAGGGCGGGCAGGGCGAACAGGCGAAAGGCGATCATGGGAACTCCTCAGGAGGGTTGGTCTGAGTGTTCCTCAATGCAGCGGCCATGCCACCCGCGCTGGACGATCGGGTCCCCGGCCCCTCAGGGCCCCGGCCGGAGGGTGCCCGGTCCCCAAGCAGCAGGGCCGCCCCCACCGAAGAGAGGACGGCCCGGCTGGCTGTGGGTCGGGGCTACTTCTCCAGGTCGTCGACCTCCTTGCGGGCGGCGATGCGATCGGCCACCGCCTGGGCGGCGCGGGCCAGCTCATCGAGCCCCGCGGTCTCCTTGCCCTGGACCTCCAGGGCGGCGACGGCGGTGCGGATCCGGTCGCAGTCGGCGACGAACTGCACGGCGCGCTCCCGGGCCCGGTCGGCGACGTCCCGCAGGCGGTCGTCGTCGATCCCACCGATGCGGCGGCGGGCGGACTCGAGCGCCATCACCTGCTCCAAGCCGGCGTCGAGCTTGGCGACGAGGTCCTTGCGCTCCTCGGCGGAGACGACCTCGCTGGACTCGACTGCGGCGCGGGCGGCGGCGTGGGCCCGCTGCGCTTCGCCGTGGCGGACGCGCCGTTCCCGGGGGCGGCCCGACTCACCGTGGGAGCGGTCGTGGCCCCGGTGCCAGCGGTGGCGGCGGGCGAGCTTGCCGGCGACGAACGCGCCACCCAGCAGGAAGATCAGCGGGTGGTGGGCGACGATGGACAGCGCCATGAAGCCGAAGACGCCTGCGAGGACGAAGGGGGCCGGGCTGGGGTTGCAGGCCGGAAGGGACGAATGAAAGGCGGTGCTGGACACGGCTGACTCCTGCTCCGGGGGTCATCCCCGGCGAGCGTTGTGTCAGTCCTACGAACCCTGCTTCCGGTCCTTGCGTGAAGAAGTGCAAAGATCCGTTGCGGTTGCGTCGCCGAGCTACTCCAGCGGGCCGTTCCAGCCGTCGTTGTTGCTGTCGTAGAGGAACGCGTTGGCCGCCGCGTACGGACGCGCTCCGCGGCCCACCCCGCCGACGGCCGGGCCGCCGACGACCTCGACCACGAACCAGGCGTCTTCCTGGGCGTCGACGGCGATGTCGCCGTCGAACCAGACGGTGCCTTCGGGCTCGGTGAGGGCGAACTCCTCGACGATCTTGTGGTTGCGCCAGATGCGCAGGGACTCGGGCTGCCCCCAGCTGGGCGCCGAGACCGTCACGTGGATGGGCAGCAGCCCGGTAACCGTGTCGCCGGGCAGGGCGTCGCCCATGGTCGCGCGCAGGCGGATGCCCTGGGCGACGACCACGTGGCCGGCGGAGAGGGCCTCGATGACGTCGCCGGTCTCGACTTCGGTGATGTCCGTGGTGCCCAGGAAGACGTCGGTGCGGCCGTAGCCGCAGGGCGCCGAGAGGCCATGAGAGTCCGACGTGCCCGTCGGCACCTTGGGGATCCCGTAGTCCAGGAAGCTGAACCAGTCCTCCCGCAGTTCGTCGAAGTCCTGACTGCCAGAGGAGTTCAGCAGCTCGAAGCCGTCGAAGTTCCAACTGAACAGCAGGTCCTGGCCCGGGGTGCCCAGCGCCGGCGAGTATTGCGACGCCTCGAACATGCCGCTGCTGCGGCCGTGGTTCACCTGGAAGAACGCGTCGGGGTTCTGCTCCTTGACCGCCAGGTACATGGCGTCGGTGGACTCCCAGTCGTCCCACCAGGCCAGGGCGCCGCCGTTGGGGCGATTGCGGTCGAACGCGGCGTTGTAGACGTTGGCGTGGCCCCGCAAGACGCTGCTGGTCTCGTTCCCGGGGATGTTGAGCATGCGGTCCTGCAAGCCCAAAGCGGCGACGAGGGGGCGGTAATCGGCCTGGCGGTCGTGGTCCGTGGTGACGGGGATCTCGACGCCGGCGGCGGCGCACGCGATCAGGCGGTCCTCCATGCCCAGGTTCGCGTCGTTGGACGGCGAGGCGTGCAGGTGGCCGTCCAGGGGCAGCCACTCGTCGCGCGGCAGGACCTCGTCCAGGACGAGGTCGACGGTCGTCGTCTGGCCCGCCACCAGCTCGACGGCGTCGCCCCGGTGCTCGTGGCGGAAGGAGTGGGCGCCGACCATCGTCAGGCTCCCCGGCGGGACCTGCAGCTCGACGTCGCCGTCACCGGTCCACACCCGCAGCCCTTCGGACTCGGTGTCTTCGAGGCCAACGGCGCGGCGGCTCTCGGCGGGGACCGCGTGCTCCGGGGGCACGAGCCAGGCGGCGTCGAGGTAGCCGGGGATCGCGTCGCCGGAGTCGTCGCGGAACTGCACGACGAGCGTCGCCGGCGCCGGAAGGTCGAAGTCCACGCCTTCGCCCGCGGGCTTGCCGGCCGGGGTCAGGCGGCCGGTGGCGAAGGGCACGGGCTCGGCGTTGCCGGCGAGGGCGTCGAGCTGGCCGGCCAGCACGTCGATGTGCTGGTACGGCGAGGCGCGCCCGGCGGTGGCGGGCAGATCGACGCGGTCGTTGGAGCCGGCGGCGACCACCCAGGCGGTCCAGTCGCCGAGGGGCAGCTTGGCGGAGTAGGTGCCGTCGGCGCCGGTGAGGGCGAACGGACCGAAGCGCTCGTCGTCCTGGAAGTGGACTCGCGCGCCCGGGAGGGGGGCGCCGTCGGACGTCACCGTGCCCGAAACGTCGATGGTCGCGATGCCCATCTCCGCGTAGCGCGCGGCTTCCGTCTCCGCCGGGTCCCGGCCCACGCAGAAGCGCCGCTCCAGACTCACGGTCTCGCCCGGGGCGACATCCCGCCAGCCCCAGCCGTTGGCGACGATGCCCGCGCTGCTCGCGATCTCCGCGATGGCGAGGGGCTGCAGGGGCATGTCCGGGGACCAGAAGCTGAAGGCCTGCTCGCCCCGGCTGCCGACGGCTCCGGCCGCGGCCAGATCGTCGCCACCCGCGGAGCCCATGCCGCCGTCCGCCTTCCACGCGACGAGGTCCTCGCCCGACGCGATCCACCCGTCCGTGGGGTTGAAGCGGGTGTCGAAGCCGACGTCGTTGACCATGTCGGTGTGGATGCGGACGCAGCGCTCGCCGGGGCGGAGCTCGTAGGTGGTGGTGATGGCGACGCCGGGGTCTTCGGTCAGCGGCACGTCGGTGCCGGTGGCGGCCATGATGAAGCGCCACGGGGCGGCCCGGCCGGTGCTCTGAACGATGGCCGGGCCCCCGTCGCTGCCGTCGGCGACGATGGAGACGGCCTCGGAGTCGGCAAGCCAGCCCAGCCCGAACGACGTGAAGACCTCTTCGATCATGTCGCGGCCAGGCTGGCCGGCGGGGCGCACGATGTCCGCGTCGATGATGTTGCCGCCGGCGTTCACGTAGCCGTTGCCCTCGCGGGGCATCTGGATCACGAAGCGGACGAGGTCGTTGTAGAGGACCGGGTCGCCCACCCGGCCTTCGGCGTCGATGCCGCCGAACAGCGCGCTCTCCGCGTTCTCCGCGGGGGCAAATCCGGCGCGGGCCTCGCCGCCCGAGGGGACGGTGGGGTCCACGCCCGGGGGCACCGGGGGCTCCACGACGGGGTCGCCAGGGCAGGCCAGAAGGAGCGAGGACAGCAGGGCGATTCGGCGCATTCGCGCACGGTAGCAACGACATCGGAGAACGCGAGCGGGCCGTGGAAGGCGCGGCGTTCGGGGCCGGGCGGCCCAGCGAATCAGGCCAGGGGTGCGAGGTTCCAGCCGCCAACGGCGACGCGGCCGGGGCGGGCCAGCAGCTGGCAGCGACCGTCAGCGCGGGGGGCAGCAAATCGGCCAATGTCCGCCTCGCCGACGACGGCGCGGGCGGCGCTCGCGATGGACGCCGCGTCGACCGACAGGACGTGGTGCTGGCCCGACGCCTCGCGAGCCCAGGCGTCGACGGTGGCGCGCACTTCGTCCCAGGGGCGCGCGGGGCCGCCCGGCAGCAGGTCGACGACGGTGTGTCCGGCGGCGAGCTCGCGGCGCCAGACGGCGGCGCCGCCCACGTGGTCGGCGTCGGCGAAGACGTCCAGGCGGGCGCCGTCGCGGCAGTCGAGTTCGGTGATCGCCGTGTTGCTGATCTTGCCCAGGGGGCGGGGGCGGAGGGCGTCGACGCCGAACAGCGACGAGACGAGGGAGATCACGACGCCGCCGTGGGCGACCAGCAGGACCCGCTGGCCCTCGGACTCGGCGCGCAGCTGCTCGAAGGCGCCGCGGACCCGAGCGGCCACGTCGCCCCAGGACTCGCCCCCACCCACCGGCACGTCCTCGCCCCGGTGCAGGGCGGCGACTTCCTCGGGGAACCGCTCGGCCACCTGCTCGCGGGTGAGCCCCTCCCAGGTGCCCAGGTCGATCTCCCGCCAGATGGGGTCCTCGGCGACGCGGCCGGCGATGGCCCGCGCCGTGTCCGAAGCCCGGCTCAGGTCCGAGGACACGACTCGGTCGAAGGACCGGCCCGCGAGGCGCTGGGCGACGGCGGCGGCCTGCCGGACCCCGCGTTCGCTCAGGGGCGAGTCGCCGTGGCCCTGCCAGCGGCCAGCAATGTTGGATTCGGACTCACCGTGTCGGACAACCGTCAACTGCATGGCCGCGGACGGTAGCAGGGGGCCTCAGCGGCGCAGCCGGCGCTGCACGATTCCCAGGACCTCAGTGACTTCGGGCAGGCGGAGGGCCAGCAAGGCGACGAGGTAGGCGACGCCACCGACCCCGCCGAGCACCGCCCCGTGCACCAGGCTGGCCCACGGCTCGGGGAGCGGCACCAGGTCCGACGGGAGCACGAGGCTCACGGCGTAGCCGGCGCCGAGGCCTGCGGCCACGCCGGGGACGGCGCGCAGGGCGAAGGGGCCGAACCCGTCGGGCACGCCGGGGAACTCGCGGCGCAGGAGCAGCCCCAGGGCGAGCACGTAGGTGGAGATGGCGAGCGACGAGCTGGCGGCGAGGCCCACCACGCCGTGGGTCTTGCCCAGGGCGGCGTAGACGGGCCAGGCGGCGAGCACGACGACCGAACCCAGCAGACTCGGCAGCCAGGTCTTGCCCAGGGCGTAGAAACCGCGCGCGACCACGGTCTGAGCGGCCCACCCCCACAGGCCCAGGCACATGATCCCCAGCGCCAGCCCGATCGCGTCGTGCTGCTCGGGGGGGAGGCGCCCGCCGTAGATGACGCGCGCGATCTGCGGGCCCGCGCACGTGAGCGCGACCTGGGCGCCCAGCGCGAGCACCAGCATCCGCTTCACCGCCGACGCCAGCGTTCGGTAGGCCCCGTCCAACTCGCCCTCGGCCACCAGCCGCGCCAGGGTCGGGAACGCCGCGGTGCCCACGGCCACGCCGAACACCCCCATGGGGACCCGGAGCAGGGTCTTGGCGTACTGCAGGGTGGCCACGGAGCCTTCAGCCAGCTTGCTTCCCTGGGACTTGAGCAGCCAGTCGTCCCACATGACGATGCTGAACGCGAGCATGATCGGGAGCGACCGCCACAGGTAGGTGCGCAGGTCCGGGTGCCGCACCGACAGGACCGGTCGCCACCGCAAACCCATGCGCAGGCAGCCGACCAGCGGCAGCCCGAACGGCCCCAGCACCGAGCCCACCAGCACGCCCCACGCGAAGCCCGACGCGCCGGCGTCGGGGCCACCGAGCAGGCCGCCGCCGATGATGCAGCCGGTGTAGACGAGCGGCGCCAGGGCCGGGAGCGAGTGCTTGTCCCGGGCCTGCAGGGCCGCCGACAGCAGCCCGCCGATGACGTGGAACGCCTGGGCGGGCAGCACGATCCGCGTAAGGCGGACGAGCTCGTCGGTGGCCTCGGCATCGAACGAGAAGACCGCGTTGGACAGCGCGGGGACCGCGAACCAGCCCGCCGTCAGCGCGACCGCGAGCAGGCCGATCAGGAACGTCGAGATGACGCTGAACGCCTCCCAGCCGCGCTCTTCCTCACCCTTCGCCAGGTAGCCGCCGAAGATCGGGATGAACACGATCGACAGCGCGCCGGCGGCGAGCAGGTAGTTGAGGAAGTCGGGGAGGATGAAGGCGGCGAAGTAGAGGTCGGCTTCGAGGCCGCCGCCGACGACTCGGCCGAAGACCGCCTCGCGCACGAGCCCGATGACCCGGCTCAGCAGGATCGAGAGGCTCCAGATCAGGGAAGCGAGGCCGATGCGGCGGGACATGGGGGCGGAGTCTATCTGCGGGGCAGGTCAGCAAGGCCCCAGCCGCCGACTATCATCCCCGGCGCAGGAGGGTTTGATGGACGCCTGGGACACGATGATGAGCCGCCGCACCGCCCACGAGTGGGTGCCGGGCCCCGTGGACGACGCCCTGATCGAGCGCGCGCTAAAGGCCGCCCACCAGGCGCCGTGCCACAAGTTCACCTGGCCCTGGCGGTTCGTGGTGGTCGGCCCCGAGGCCCGCGAGGCGCTCGTGCCCATCGCCATCGCCTGCAAGGAGCGCAAGCGGGCTCTGTCGCCGGCCATGCGCGAACGCCTGGCGGCCAAGACCCGGGGCCCCGGGGCCCTGATCGTCGCGTGCGTGAAGCGATGCGACAACGCGTTCCAGGCCCGCGAGGACTACGCCGCCACAGCGTGCGCCATCCAGAACATCCTGCTAACGGTCACCGACGCCGGGCTGCACGGGAAGTGGTCGACGGGTGGGGTCACCACCGCGGCCGCGACCTACGAGGTCCTGGGCGTCGACGCCGAAGAGCTCGAGATCATCGGGTTCGTGTGGATCGGCCAGGGCGCGAGCCTGCCGACCGTGGTGCGGCCGGGGCTCGACGACGTGGTGCGGCGGATTCCCTAGTGGTCCAGCACAGCCCGGGCTCCCAGCGAGCTCAGGTCCGATCAGCGACCGGCGGCCGGGAACGCATCGGCGGGCGGTGCCGGCGCGGGCTCGGACGGCGCGGGGGCCGCGGCCGAATCGTGGCTCGCGGTCGCCGTCGGCGCGGCCTCGCTTCCGGCGGCGGGGGGAGCATCGGCGGGCGGCGCCGGCTCGGCGGCGGCCTGAGGGACGGGGGCCTCCGGGACCTCGGGGGCGGCTTCCACCTCCGGCGTTTCCGGTGCCTCTTCAGGCTCCGGCGAGTCTTCGAGCTCGGGCTCCTCGGCTTCGTCCACCGCCGCACCGTTCACATTGAGGGCACCGACCGCGGCGGGATCGAATCCCGGCGGCCAGGCCGTGCCCGCGTTGAAGTGCGCACCGACGAGCCGGGTGGTCGCGATCTTCGCCTGTGAGAGGTTGGCTCCGCGCAGGTCGGACCCGGTGAGGTCGACGCCGCTGAGGTCGGCCGCGCCGAAGTCGAGGCCCGCGAGGGAAGACGAGGCGAATGGAACCGCGGCCAGGTCGTCGGCGACGAGGCCTTCGGTCAGCAGCAGGCTGAGCAGCAGACCCCGCCCGGCGCTGGACGGAATGCCGGTCAGCTCACCGGCGGCGTCCACGCGCTCCCAGGACGGGAAGCCACCGGAGATCTGCTTGAGCTGCTCCACCGTGGAGGGGCTGACGCGACCGCGCAGGGAGCGGATCTCGTCGGGGGTGGCGGCGCGGGTGAGGTAGCTCGTGTCGCCCCGTTCGAGCATCTGCAACACCGCGCCCTTGGCCGAGGGCGCGACGGAGCGGCCGAACTCGAGGTCCGAGCGGACGGACTTGAGCATGGCCACGACCTGGCCTTGGAGGGCCGCGTCGCCCGTGGCGTTGGTCAGGCTGGTCTCGACGCCCAGCAGCCGGGCCTGCAGAGCGTCGCCGTTGGCCTCTTCGGTGGCAGCCCGTTCGGCGGCGGCCTGAAGCTGCGTGCGGGTGGTGTCGAGCTCCGCGGTGGCGGCCTCGGCGGCGGCGGCGGCGGCAGCCCGGGTGGCCTCCGCCTCGGTGGCGCGGTGGGTGAGCGTCGACTGCTCGGCCTTGAGGTCCTCCAGCTGGCTGCGCTGGCTGGTCATGACCGCGAGGCCGATGAAGAAGGCAAGCACCACGATGACCAGCAGCGTGCTGCTGGACTTCTTCGGCGGCGGCGCGGCGGGCCCCGAGGGAGCCTTGGGCGAGACCGCGGGGGAGGGCTCCGCGCGCAGCGCCGACGAGGCGGCCGGGGCGGCCTTCGGGGCGGCCTTCGGAGCCGGAGCCTTGGGGGCAGCGGCAGCGGCGGGCGCGGCGGCCTTGGGAGCGGCGGCAACTTTCGGAGCAGCGGCAGCGGCCGGAGCGGCAGCCTTCGGCGCGGCGGCCTTGGGCGCGGCGGCGGCCGGAGCGGCAGCCTTCTTGGAGGCTGCCTTCTTGGGAGCAGCCTTCTTCG
>Ga0055584_100002066_pt1 | contig 19766 bp, 21 predicted proteins | sample OSDHelmetaG_FD_58716 | JGI IMG/M metagenome (GOLD analysis project Ga0055584, IMG submission 58716) | Pelagic marine sediment microbial communities from the LTER site Helgoland, North Sea, for post-phytoplankton bloom and carbon turnover... | ecosystem: Environmental > Aquatic > Marine >... | reverse complement strand
AAAATTTAACGATAAAGGAAAAATTGCAAGTATATTTTACAAACTGCTGTACTAAACCCGTTTTTAGTAATTGGGGAGCAGGGAACCAGAAAGCTTTGATAACCACCTAGTCGTCAGTACGTGACAAAACATAGTCCCTATATTCGAATGACCGAGACCGCCAAACTAAATTGAGATAATAGCTGAGTACATCAACCTACCGCTATATAGCAACATTGGTAATGACAAGGAACGTAGAATTCCTGAATATACTCGTGGACTAAATCGTTGACCCAAAAACCTGATCAATACCGCTACTATAAATTTCGTAGAACTCAAGGTCAGCAGCATACATAAAATAAAGATACCGGCTTCCAGAACCGTACCTTTTATAATATAAACACCACCTACGGTACCCCAAAAAATATAGGGCACCGGGTTTAAAAAATTCATTTTTAAGCCGGTTTGCCAATCGAGAATACCTACAGGCGCTGGCTTTGTATCTGCCTCCCTTACAGAATCATCGGCGTTAAATTCAGGCTTACTTGGGTCAATACTGCCCGGGGAATTAAATATTCTGTAAGCCATCCAGGCTAGGTAAATAGATCCAATCGCAGATATTGATACAACAAACCACGGAGTCTCCCCGAGCTGTAAAGTCAATAAGACGACTAACAACCCGATCGGAAGATCGGTTAAGAATGGTATTAAACTAGCCAGCACCCCACTTCGATAACCTTTGGCCAAGGTTTGATGAATAACAAAGACACCCAACGGCCCGGGATTTAGTCCCGCTGCAAGCCCAAAGGTAAAGGCGGCAATTACAAAACTCATATAGCGTCTTTCATCATGCGATTAGCATCAAATGGACCATTTAATTTATCTACCAATATACGCAGTGCTATAAATATTGCCTGTAAACCAAATCGTCCATAAGGGGCGAAATACTTACGCAAGATAAATAGAGGAATATTTATGAATGACAGACGGAAGTACTTAGGCTGTATATTACTAACACTAACCCACCAAATATTTAACCGCGAAAAATAATATCGAAGGCGCTAATAGGCAACCAACACCCGTATAAAAAGTTGCGGTCATTGCGCCATAAGGGACCAATTTTGGATCAGTAGCGGCCAAACCACCAGCAACTCCGCTAGTAGTCCCCATCAACCCACCAAACACCATTGCTGATTGCGGATTATTCAAGCCTATACGTTTTGCTACTAAGGGTGTTGTGGTCATTACCAAAATAGACTTGACCAAACCCGCCGCAATACTTAGGGCAATAATATCTGACCCTGCACCTAATGCGGCACCAGTAACCGGCCCAACGATATAAGTGGCAGCTCCCGCACCGATGGTGCTTATATCCACTGGATCAGTATATCCAAAAGCCAATGCGACAACGGCGCCCACAACAAAGGATAGAACCACACCAATTATTACGGCTAAGCCCCCGCGAATACCTGAACGTTTCACTTCGTCCAAATGAATACCAAAAGATGTGGCGACGAGTGCAAAATCACGAAACATTGCCCCACCCAAAACACCGATACCCGCAAATATCTCAATATCAGCCAATCCTTGTGTGCCGCCGGTTGCCACGCCACCCATATAAGCCAAAAGTAGCCCTGCCACTATTGCAAGCGCCGACCCATGAATTCGGCCGTTGGACAAACGCTTAGATAGCAAATAAGAAACCCAGGTGACGAAGCCCACAATGAACATTGCAAAAATCAGACTATTTTTTACTAACACATCACTAATTAGATCAGCCATTTTTACTCCTGACCCTCGGTAGTAGGTTTGCGGTCGTCATTTTCAACACGCCCGCTTAGTATTGGCAACAGCGCAAGGCTCGCCAATACGGCCAACAAACCTGCGGCCAATGCAACTGGCCCCCCGGTCAGCGCCGCCAACACATTCTGCTTGGCCGCCATTGCCACGACAATTGGAATGTACATCGCGCTCCAAAAGGAAATACCTAGCGCAGTATCTCCAAAACCCTTTTTGAATGAATCAAATCGATGACATATTGCGATTAAAAGAAGCATCGCAATTCCGACTCCACCGACATTGGATTCGACACCAATCGCGACCCCCAACCAGTCACCAAGAAATTTACCTACGATCACGCAGGCCGACAGAATTGCAACACCATAAACAATCATCTAGCTAAATCTCCTCTACTATTTCGTTTGGCATGATTAACTGGAAAGCCTGAAGATACAAGTACCAAATAATACTTCGCGCTCACGTGATCAAAATACAGCTCAACACGCGCAAAATAGAGTGACAATAAAAAAAGCCCAGTGCTTTCACACTGGGCCCTAAAATCTTCATCCAAGCTATTTCTTAACTGGCTCTCAATTCCGTAAACTTCTTAAGTAACGCATCATACTGCGCCTGCTGCTCAACAGTTAGCTCACCTTCAAGCAGGTTATTTGATTCCCAAGGGTCATCAACCAAATCGTAAAATTCAATATTGCCTTGATGCCGAAGCAACTTGTGTGTCTTATTTCGAACCGCATAGCTCGAGTCGGGTATTCCAGCAAAGTTGCCTCCAAAAACATCTACATAGGCAAAGTCACGAATTGACTCCAACGTTGGATTGGATAAATAAGGTAAAAAGCTTACGGAATCGTGGACAACATTTTCCGGCACGGTTTCACTGGCATCAATACCGGCCATATCCATGATGGTCTGGAATATATCAGTTGAGTTAACCAAAGCATCTGTCGAACCATTTGCAACACCTGGTCCGGTAACAAACAATGGTACCGCCACCCCGCCTTGGTAAATAGTCCCCTTCGCCTTTCCACTTACCACTGGCGGGCGTATTGTTCCATTACCAGAACCGTTGTCACCCATAAAAATGACATAGGTATTGGCGCGCACTTCTGGTGACAATGAATCAAGCAAGCGCTCTATTTCAACATCAAGAGACTCAAGCATCATATTAAAGTAGTCGAGCTGATTGTCACTTGGATCTGCTTGCGGATCGATATGCGACCAATCACCGCGCCAGCGATTTTCGGGCGGGAGATGCAGAGGTGTATGGCCAAGATTATAGGCCATCCAAAGAAACCAGGGGTTATCTTCCTGTTGCGCAATCCAATCAATGGCGTCATCCGTTTTATCATCCGGAATGTAACCAGTTTCACCAGACCACTCGCCGTTAACTGTTTTTATCCAGGTAAAAAAACTGTCAGGAAAACCTCTTACCAAGCCAGAAAAGTGGTCGAAGCCAACAAGATTAGGATGCTGCTCCCAACCATTACGCTTATCCGCCAAATGCCACTTACCGATCGCGGCAGTAGAATAGCCTAACTGCGGATTTACTTTGAAAGCCATGGGCAAGGTAAATTCATTTAGCAGTAAGCCATAACTTGGCTCACCGCGTAATCCACGTCGACCGCCTAGGGCTCCACGCACCGGCTCTCGTGGAGCAGCCTCTGGTTTAGGGGGTTTTTCTGGCCAATAACCCATCACTCTCGGATCATCACCAGTCGGACGCCCAACGCCGGTTCGAAATGCATAACGGCCAGTCAGCATCGTTGCTCTTGTCGGAGAACATACGGGCTGCGCCCAAAAGTTATCGAATCGCACACCCTGATTGCATAGGTTATCGAGCGTAGGCGTATTCGCTGGATTATCATTTAGACCGTAACAAGAGAAAGCCTCGTTACCCATATCATCGCCAATTATCAATAGGATGTTCGGCTTACTGTCGCTTGCGGTCAGGTCGGTATCAGAGTTCGACGTTTGCGCCGAGCTAATCTGAGAACCAATAATTATTGCACCCGCAATCAAACTCAATTTAATTACTTTTGATCTTGCAGAGACAGTAAATTCGCTCATTTTATTTCCTCGAAGCCATTTAACAGCTATATGTGACAACTATGTTGAACTTAATTCTTGACGATGATTAAGCAGTTAATTTTACGTGCACCCTGATTTATCGCATACGACAATAATTACTCTACTGTGCGATCGTCACATGCGTAAGGTTCATATGGGTAGTCTGCTAGGTACACAGTATCTTCACCAGTTTGCTGCTGACCTGGATTCCAAAACAACGGATCTTCTCCAACATAAGTTCGAACCAAAGCACCACTTTCTGAATCGAGAGTAAATCGCTCAACCGCATGAAATTTTTCACTGTGTGTACCTCGACGATTGGAAACAACGCTAAATCCCACCGTATCTACAACCAAGACTCCATCTTCCCATTTACCGATAGAATGCCCTGCCCACGAAGGTTCCAGAGCCGCAGGGTGCTCAGGCATATCCATGTGAATGGTACGAACGGTATCCATAAAACCGTACCTGAGAATGATTTGATCTTGTTCCTGCTCGATACGATTCGCGGGTTGATCGAAAGTCCAGTCAGAGAAAAAATCTCGAGGACTGCAATCCAAGCGTCCCGCGACACCTTCCTCACTCGCGCTCGCTATTTCAGCCGCCGCCGCTTCACCCGCCGCCGATAGTTCAATCCGAGGACCTCGTCCTCGTCCCCCTCTTGGTGGACGAGGTGCTGCATTCGGGCCACTTACCGCACCAACCAAGCGCTGGTTCGCTGCCCAATCTCCGGCAATGTACGGATCACCCCATGCAGTAACCAATGGCCGGGTAGTTTCCGGCTGCAATTGATTCTCTTCGATCTGCGCATACCGTTCGATTGGCTCCCCGCCGTTAAATGCAATAGTTTCAATATAGCAGCCGTTGTCTTCTGCGCGCGACATCGTTCCAACAATATCGACTTTAGTACCATTAGCGAACATTTCTTCTGTCCAACCGGAACGCTTCAATACCGAAGATGCGCGCATTTCACAATGCCAGTTAACTACTTCACCAGACTCAGTAGTTACATCCAAATAAACATATGAATGTGGATTAACAAATCCGAGATCGGTTACCACGCCACTAATTTCGACTATTCTGCTAGCATCAAACTGGCTGGTAGTACCATGATGAGCAAGCAATCCGCCAGGAAGTAAAGTAAAAATCGTAGCTAGTGTCAGGGTTTTATTCATTCATGTTCACCAATATGTAAAAATATGTATTTCTAAAACTTACGCAAGCTCAATAAGTGAGCTGACTAAATAGACGGTTCAATTCTGCTGAGACGCCCGCGACTATAATCGAAATTACATGCTTATGCAGCATTATTCGATAATGTATGCAAAAAACCAATAAATTCGTTTATTTAGACTCAAGTTACAATCTTCCATAAACTGATAAACTAAATTTATTAACTATCTAGGTCACACTATGAGAAACATCATGCCGAGCCGAAATAAACGGAAAAACTCCATACAATTCGTAATGGCCATAATCTTGACTCTAGCCACATCACAAGGCCGCGCGCAGGAAACCACCTCCCCAGTAGAGTCTGCTGAAACATTTGCGCAACTAAACATTGCACGGGAAACAGCCGGCACCCATTGGCAAGCGGCATACGATTTTTTGTGTGCCCCCGCACCAAGCGTTGGCACTCCGAATCAAAGCCCAATCGTTGAACCAACCCAAATTTTTGACAACTTGTTTGTTATCGGCCGTAGCGGAACCGTTGTTTACGCATTGCAAACATCAGAGGGACTTATTCTCATTGATGCCGGTTATCGAGGGCAAGAAGAATCGGTACTGTTACCGGGGTTGGCAGCGTTAGGCTTACAGCCAGAAGATATAAAGTTAGTTATTGTGGCTCACGGACATGGGGATCATTATGGCGGTGCTAGGTATCTACAAGAAAATTACGGGGCTCGTGTAGCGCTCTCGGCAGCTGACTGGGCCGTGCTGGATACTGCACGCGCCTCAGAAGATGGAGCATTGACAGTTCCAAACGAAGATATGATTGTGACTGAAGGCGAATCAATTTCTCTAGGCAACACCGAGGTTTTACCAGTTCTAATCCCAGGCCATACACCAGGATCCATAGGGTTAGTGTTTAATGTTCGTGATGGTGACACGAAACATACAGCTGCCTTGTTCGGCGGAACAATACTTATAGCCTCTCGAATTTCTAGCGAAGGATTACAGCAGTACGTTGATTCAGTGGCGCACTTTTCAGAAATCACCAGCAATATGGGCGCGACTGTAGAGCTACAAAACCACCCCATATTCGATAATATGCCCGCTAAACTTGCCGCGCTCAAGACCCGACAAAGCAACGACGAACACCCTTTCGTCATCGGGGAATCCGCATACCAAAGTTATCTAGGTGTTATTGCTGAATGCACCAACGTTGAGCTATCACGGCGTGGCGATCTATAGGCAAGCTAGCTCATCGCTGCATGGTTACATCACAGTTGCTTAGCAAGGGCACCATTGATTTATAATAGCTCAGCAGTAGCTCCATAATGTCTGCACATTGTGGCCACATGTAGTTTGCTAATATGAATATGCTATAGCTTGCAACAATCGTGCTACTCCGTTAACTTTTAGCGGAAACACAATTGCAACACCCAATAAACAACTCAGGTTAAACGTTGTGGCCCTAGAGGCATCCTTCAGCAGGAAGATAACTATGATCAGATTAACTCTATTGAGCCTAAGCGTTCTTATTGCATTTAACACTGCCAACGCGCAAATGGGTGGAGGTAGGGGCGGAGGCGATAGGCAGCCACAAATACCAGATGTTGAGGAGGAAAGTCTGATTTTTCTACCACCCGCTAACTGGACACCCTTTGGCAAAAAGAGCGATGGAAAAACAGATACCTACGCATTTCCTAAAGGACAGGAACCTGCAGACTGGCAGGAAGCGATACACTACGAACAGTACGTAGGCACTCAAGGGGTCACTCAAGCTAGACAGGTGTTTGAGCTAAGAACACAAGGAGGACGCAGCAATTGCGAAGACCAAAATGTAGCACTAATTAAGCAGGAACCTGAAAATGGTTATTCAATGGTCGAGTGGAGCGAAAGTTGCACCTCAGCAGACGAATCGATCATGCACACATTAAATAAAGTGATCCTTGAAAACGAAAAATTATATTCGGTTTCCAAGGCCTGGAAATTTGAGCCCGAAGAAAGCGAAATGGGTATCTGGCTCAACTATATGGACCAGGTCTACGTGTGCGACCCAAACACTGGCGTCAACGACTGCAGGCCTCTAAACCCGCCACCTGACAGACGTCGACGTCGCTAGTAGAACCTAGCTAGTAATACCGTTAGAGGTATTACTTTTTAGCCACGATTTCTATTGTGCCGCGGCGGCTCTTCGTGCTTCCGCTAAATCGTATGTAATATAGAACTCGGTCTGGTAAGCACCCCATGCACCTAGCTCGATCGCCACATTAACCCGTCGTAAGTGATCCGGCGGCATACGCAACACTATCACTTGACCAATACCCATCATGACATAGTGATCAACGATCTCGACGCCCTCAGGTGGGAAGGTATCGTTAAAACCAGTTTTTTCCAGAAGTTCTCCTCGCTGAGAATTATTCATTGTCTGATCATGCTTAAGAAAAACAGTCAGCAACATGGTTTCGCCATCTGGAAGCAGCGGAACTTGCGCCTGCACACTTGACCCAATCAGCATTGATATCGCTAACAGCGAACTAAATAGTATTTTCATCAGAGTTTCCCGTTTTTCGAAGTTATATAGTAGGACTATGTGAGCTAACAATCATAGTACGGTATGCAGGCAAATTGAAAGGTCAAACATGGGCGACAAAAGGAGCACTATATTTCGGGTAAAACTTTAAGATGCAGTTAGCGATGCCTGTCGATTATCTTTTGAGCATTCCCGTTAAGAATTAAGTCCTTAGCGGTATCTGAAATTTTTGCCTCATTAATCGCATTAGTAGACCAAGCGGCACCAAACTCTGTGCCATCAGTGCCAAACACAATACGAGGAGCACCATAGACTTCAACCGCACGTTCAATATTTCTTGCCCCCATAGAATTACAGTCTACAAGCACATTGGAATGTCGTATTTTAATCGACGGTGGATCATTTTCTGGTTCGCGATCCAGACTAATATGATCAAGCCGATCAATTTCAAAAGGTATATTGCCACCAAGATTGTGACATTGCACGGTAACGTCCGGGTACTCTTGCAAAAAATCAGTCATACACAAAGTTATCATGTTCGATGAGATACGAGATTGCATATCCAACGTCACCCTTCGTTCGCGCGCGTTATCAATATCATCACTCGGTGGAAGCGATTTATCGTTTGGTAAAACGCCGGTATGTACCAATATGTGAGCATTATGCTTTTGTGCAATATCGAATATAGGCCTAAACCGTTGCGCACTTTCGAGCGTCAAGAATCCATTGCCCGGTAAAATCGCCCCAACAATACCTGGCACTCCTAATGCTCGATCAAATTCTTCAGCTGCAATTTTTAAATCTGCGATAGGCAGCGAAGCGAGCCCAAACAAACGATCGGGATATTCGAGATGCAACGTTGATATAGCATTTGAATACTTACGGGCAATATCCAAGGCTTCATTCAAGGGCAATGCTTCAATACCAAAAACCCCTGAAATACTAAGCACTGCGGTGTGGATTCCATTCCGGTACATAGACTTAAGGCGTTCCTCAACATTCCCATAATCGCTTGGCAACGGAAATGAACCACGGGGCTGATCTATATAAACACGACCAACCTTATCGGTTCGAACTCTCGGAGGCATCTCACGCTTGCGAAACTCCTCTATTAGATTAAGAGGTATCCAGTGAGAATGCATATCAATAATCATTAAAGGCACCGTAAAACAAATCAAGAAAGGGAGTACCGGGAGCTAACAACTGTTGGTGCCATGCATCACCGAATACTATTGGACGTTTGGTTAAGCAGTTCTCAAGTAACAAGATCAGCACCCTCAACGCATACGCATTATCGATTATATATGCCATTAATATAGTTTAATTAGGGTAATTGCATAAAATTTTTAATTATCGACAAATCTGAAGGGTCATTATTTACAGCCTAATAACTTCCAAGTAAGGAGTGAATCAAAAACAAGTTTCTATATAAGCGACTAACTTCCTTGTGGTATCTGACCTCCAAGTGTTCGAATAGATAATCAATTTAGAATTGATCGACAAAGGAGGAAGTTCTCTTTATTTCCCGACTGTTTGGGCTTTCCTGCCAGAGCAACTTGCCCTCCCCCTTGTTTAAACTCTCTACTTCAATAGCCGTAAGACTACTGTTCGACATCAAAATATCTTCATTCGTCAAATACGTCAATAAATTGCAGAGACTGGATTCGTGGCTAACCAGTAATACATCACCGTCCGATAAGTCTACACTTTCTAGAGTAGCAACAATCTCTTCACCCCGTGTAAGCTTGGTCAGACTCTCATTAACGGTTAACTCACCCTTATATGCTATAACTTCACCTGCGATGGTTGCCGTTTGTTGAATCCTACCCATTGGCCCACTGTGAATTTGCGATACGTTAGTCATTTCAGAAATTTGACGCCCCACCACCTCTTTAAGTACCGCAATTCCGTCATCAGTTAATCGCCGATCCAGATCGTTATCTGCCCTTGCTGTCATACCGTGTCGAAGTAAGAAAATTTTCATCTTGGTTTAATGCCTGTATTTATAATGTTGGAGTGAAATATCATTTAATTTAAAAACTCGCCGACAATCTATTGACGAGTATCCAATCTATCCATGGCCACATAAATTATGGACGGAGCGAATTCAAGACCGTTATTCAATCACGGTCTGACTGCTCCGCCGCAAAATTGTACTTTTTATTCGCACCCGCTAAGGGCATGCAACCTTGCCGGAATCACTCATAAACCTAGGGGATTTACAAGGGCGATACTTCCAAGTTACGGAATTTTATCGTTCCATTATCACCACCGTATTGTAAGCCTATATGGCCACTAGCATAGGTATCATCCATCAAATCTGCAGTAGTTTGACCATTGACGCTTACTACTACGTGATCATCTTCCGCGCGGATTGTCATAGTCGTCCATTGACTAAGGGAATCAATCGCAACGAGGGGTGGTGCAAATAAAACAACCGCTCCAGTGCGGTTGTCAGGGTTTTCGTTTGTATCCCAAATATTTGCTTCATAACAACTACGCGCGCTAATCGCATCAGCATCTTGGCAGCGTATAAAAATTCCGCTGTTAGTGGCAGGTTCCGCCCAGTATTCGACGCTTAACTCAAAATTGCCATACGGCTCAGGTAACACTAAAAAGGCGGGGTCAGTAGCACTTACCGAAGTTACAACGCCATCTTCAAAAGTAAATGCTTCCGCACCGCTTGATCCCACATCCGCCTGCATAGCCTGCCCAAGTAAACCACCATCCATTGACGCGTGGTCAGATTGCGCAAATCCGACACTGGCGATCAGAGCAAGTGAACTAAAAAGAACTGGGGTAAATAATTTTCTACTCATCGAAACTACTCCTGATTAAATGCTACTAAAAGTTAGAGGATAAAAGATAGCGCTGTGACTAATATTAGCGGAAGCATATATAAAGCTACAGCCGTAAAGTCACAGTGATAAGACCATTAATAAGACTATGAATACAAATATTCAAAAGCGAAAACACTAACACTCTCAACAACGCAGCCTAACACTATGTGATCACCGTCTTGGTAGCCTTTAACAACTACAAGCTACGGCATTTAGGTCTGTTGGCTCTGCCTCAACCGGATTCGAAAGTGTTCCTATACCTGATATACCCACCTCAATTGTCTCGCCATCTTTTAAATACCGAGATGGCTTCATATCCACACCTACACCACCGGGCGTACCAGTGCATAGAATATCACCCGGCTGAAGTTCCGTGCTTGAGGAAATGTAAGAAATAATTTCCTCAATCCGGCACAACATTGACGATATTGCTGCATTTTGAACTTGCTCACCATTAATATGTGTCTGGATCTTATGCTGATAAGGGTCTCCGAACTCGTCCGTAGTCACAATCACTGGACCAAAAGCACCGGAAGCATGGAAATTATTGCCCAAACCAAATTGCGAGGTATGACTTTGATACTCTCGTACCGAGCCTTGATTATAGATCGAGTAACCGAAAATGTGGTGCAAGGCGTGTTCTGTCTCAATATGCCTACCGCGTTTTCCAATAACAGCAACTAACTCTCCGGCCCAATCCAACGTATTACTGGAAGTAGGTACCATCAAAGGTTGGTCGTGAGCGACATGGTTCCGCGGTAGACGCCAAAAAAGGCTCGGGTACTCTGGTCGTTCGCGAGTTTCAGCGGCACCAGATCGCGGATAATTAGCGTCTACACAAAAGATCCCACTGGGCATTATCGGCTCGAGAATTTTCAAATCGTCCAACTTAAAACTCTCTAGTGTTGATTTAGATGAAGTGAGCTGATTTCGGGCGTACGGCCCTCGTTTTATCAGATCCATAATAGATTGAGGCATATTCATATCTTTAGGGTCCGAAGATAATACGGTCTGCTCATCGTCGAGCAACCAACCTAATCGGTCCACCCCTTTCAGCCTAAATGTTAAAAGTTTCAATTATTTCCTCTGAAAAATTTCTATTAATATGGTTAATTGGATAGCCCACATACCGTGCACCAATAAAAGTTGGAAAGACCTTACAGCAGCCACATGGAGGACTACCGTTAGAAGACTTAGAAATTAACTACCAACCCTGCGTACTTCAAATCGACTTCTAGATTCATTACGGTATTAAAGAATGGCTAATAATTATTGTCGATAAATTTTGATATCTTCATATTTTACCGAGATAATACAAACATCACTAGCATGTTAAATAGCTCTAAAAACATGGCTACCAAACTTGTTTTTGATACCGCTCAAATCTTATACATCCCTCTATTAGTTGCCGATAATCGTCGACCTTACTCAAAATTAGCAGGTTTATTTTAATTGCAGCTTTAGTTAGACCGGTTACCCCGGACAAGCCTATTCTCTTATTACTAAGCGGCACCTCGACCAACTTCTAGCATCAACCTACTCCTAACAAAACTATGATTCAATTATATGAAGCCCCAATGTCCACATGTACTCAAAAAGTACGTTTCGTTCTCGAACAGAAAGGGTTGTCCTGGGAAGGTGTATCTGTAGATTTGCACAGTGGAGAAAACTTCTCTCCCGAGCACATGAAACTTAATCCAAAGGGCGTAATTCCGATCTTGGTTGACGACGAAGACGTAATTATTGAATCAAACAACATCTGCCAATACTTGGATGAAAAGTATCCCCAAGTGGCGCTTATGCCAAACTCCCCCAAAGGGCGGTCTGATGTTCGCACTTTACTGCAGCTTATTGATGAGCACCTACATTCGGATGTGTCAGCTTGCACCTATGCCATCGCATTTCGAGACCGTATAGCCAAGCAGTATAATACTCCAGAAAAGCTCAAAGCATATATTGCCGAAATACCGGACGCCGGCAAACGTCTTTCGAGGAGTGATTATGTCGCTATGGGAATCGAAAGTCCGGCGGTACATACAGCAGTCATCCGAATTGTGGCAGTTCTCCGACGCTTGGAAAGCTTATTACAAAACTCTCCATATCTCGTAGGCGACCAGTTAACCTTGGCAGATATTGCGTATAGTCCCTATATAACCCGTCTCGATCATTTATCTATGGGCGGATTATGGGAAGACATGCCAGCTTGGACCAAATGGTACGAGCAAATCCAGACAACAACCGGATATCAGCAGGGCATGAAAGCATATTTTGTTGATGGGGCAATTGAGAGCATGAGATCTAAGGGGGCTGCTGCTAAAGAAAAAATAGCTGCGATACTAAACGCCAAGTGATATCGTGACCGCCTAATTCCCGACTGGTCGACGAACAACCTCGACTTAATACCACGTATATAAATGCTATAGGATTATAATATGAAATTACTCACATCTACGTTGATTGCCTGCCTTGTCACTCTGGCTAGTACATCATCTGCTTTCGCGGACAAGTATGTAATTGAAGAAGGTCATTCTTCGATTAACACCAGGTTTTTACACGTCGGCATAAGCTGGTTAAATGGTGAATTCAAGAGCTTCAGCGGCTCCATAGAATACGATCCAGAAAATGTTTCTGCCTCTTCCGTAATGGTGGAAATTGACGTTACAAGTATAGACAGCAACCATGCCCTTCGTGATGAGCATATGCAAGATGAGCGTCATTTAGATGTGGCAAATTTTCCAACGGCAACCTTTGCGAGCACCAACGTAATCGATAAGGGCGAAGGAAATATGACCGTTAATGGGAACTTAACTTTACACGGTGTCACCAACGAGATCGCGATTGAAACCTCTATAGCCGGTGAGGGCATGACCCGATGGGACGACTATCGAATTGGCTTTGAAGGAACGACTACTCTCGATATGCGTGAATTCGGTATCGATAGCTTTGGACCCACCAATATGGTGGAAATGACCCTCCTACTGGAAGTTATTAAAGTAGAAGAATAGCGACCACTAGTAAAGTACTAGGACTCTGGGCTCACTTGCGATGCAAAAAAGTGAGCCCTTTTTTGATACTCACAACCTAGTCTTTAACGCTTAAGGTGAGCAATCGATAAGACTTGAATAAAGCGAAACTTTGCCCGTTATATTTCTTACCAAGATATTTTTCACGTTTTTTGTCGAGTTTCTTTTTAAATTTCCAGGCAAACACCCGAGAAATTCTAGGATAGTTCGATTTAAAGTAATCACCCCATATCCCCCAAATCGGAGCGACAATCTGATTTAAAAACTCATCCCATATATCCAATGTCGGCGCTGTTTCCTTGGTGATGTCTATATCTTCTCCAATCTCAATCGGATAATTCTTAATTGTTTGATAAAATTCGTTTAGCCCGTGTCCACCACCGATCGGACTTTTGCCCTCGGTCTGTTTAGTAAAATAATCACAAATCAAAATGTGACCACGAGGATTTAAAAGTCTGATTGCATTTTCAAACGATCGATCCATTCTTATGTACTGAAAGCTTTCACTAAATAGAATTAAATCATAAGTCTTTGTTGTATCAATATCTTCAAAATAACATTCGAAAATCTGACTGCGCTCACCTAACAAGCTGCGCGCATGATTACTCAAATGAGGACTGGGAGAAACGCAATCCACCTGATACCCGACACCGATCAGTTTTTCAGCCAGCTTTCCTACGCCGCAACCTACATCCAATATTGATTTTGTACCTTCAGGAATATGAGATGCGATTAAATCTGCGTATTTTTCCTGCGCGGCAGAGATATTATCGACCTTAACCTCCATGCCGTCTTCCCAATACCCATAGTGCAAATACTCGGTATTAAAAAAATACTTGCCGATAAGTATTCCAGTGTCTAGCCAAGCTTCTTTTGAAGCCACTTTTTGAGTATCACCCATCACTAGTTTCTCGCGAATTAGAAATCAATTAACCATGTAGCTCTATTCATCCGTATGCTCAAACTAGCGCCCCGACTTATAGATACTCACCTTATCGTCTACTATGAAGGTCATCAGGTCTTCACCAATCACTAGAGGCCCCTGATAATTCGTTCTTGTCCGGGTAATCAAACTATCAAGAGGTGCTTCCGGAATTGTTGCACTGCTCAACATAACTAAATGAGTATAAACCGCTAATTTGGGGTTTATTTCTGCAAAAACTGTGCCCGCTTCCTCAGGCGTAGTGTGATGACCTACGATTCTTCGAAACTGTTCTGAAGACGCAAGTAATTCATCAGTGGCCAGTGCCACTTCGTGGATCACAAGATCAGCACCCTTCGCCGCTTCAATCAAATTCTTATCAAATTTAGTATCACCAGATATTACAACCGCCCGCCCTTTGTAGTCGATACGATAGCCGTACGATGGCTTTATTAGCTCACCATGGTCTACTGCAAAAGCGGTAACTTGCACTCCATCTTTCTCATATACAACACCGTCTTCACTAAACTCATGCGCGATAGTTTTAATACCCTCAGGAGGAAGCAATTCATCTGGAATTCTAATATTCGTATTCAGAATAAATGCCTGCTCCATGTTTTTCAGCATAGCTTCTGTACCCGTTGGGCCCCACACCTCAAACGGTACGCTTCGGCGGCCAAATGGCGGCGGTATCCAACCTGTCATCCATAAATCAGGAATTCCGGTTATATGATCAGAGTGGAAATGGGTCAGAAACACCGCATCCAAAGCACTAAGAGCAATATCAAGCTGGACCAAACGTTGTGTAACTCCCCGGCCGACATCAAATAATAGCTCCTGCCCTGCGACCTCCACTAAAGTTGCTGGACCGAATCGATCTATCCGTGGAATCGGGTCTCCAGTCCCTAATAAGGTGACGCGAAATTCTTCTTGAGCAATAACCTGAGCCGATACGCTCACGAAAATTAGCGAGGCTAAAACTATCAATCTACTATTAAAAAGCATCTATATTTTTCTCTTAGGTTTTAGGGGATTGGTTTAGGGATTTAATCCTAGGTGATTGATCAGTTCATCACTGATACAAGCAAGTTGCCACTAATTATCTGTAGCGGTCGCGACAGGAAAACAAAAGGCCGTACTCTGTGGATTCATCCCACGAGTACGACCCATTGTGATCTCAGCCCGATCGAGCAAAACCGTATCAAGCTAACCAGGTTTGCCGAACCAACTATTAAAATTAATCTCGAATAAATAGAATAAATTAACTAATTATCGACATTATATACTAGCCCTAAAGCAATCGCGATATAGATGATCACTTATCACTTTTTATAGTTTCAGTAAGCGCGCTAGATTTCCACCAAGAACCGCTTCTTTTTCATGTGCATTCAAAGCATCAGATGCTTCAATAATTGGTACAGTATCAGGCCAAGTAAACGGCACATCAGAACCAAATACAATTTGATCTGCGCCCACTTCTGCTACTAAATGACGTAAGCCTTCATCAGAGAATACCATTGAATCAACGAATATCTGACTCTTCAAATACTCGCTAGGGCTTTTCTTGTTTATGCATGCCGCATCGTTACGTAATTCACAAGCGACCTCAAAGCGGCTCAAATAAGAAGGCAAATAACCGCCACCATGCGAACCTACAACTTTTAATTCGGGGAATCGGTCAAACACACCTTCGTAAATCAATTTACTTAGAAATATCGCCGTTTCTAGCGGGTTACCAATAATATTTGGAAGACTACCCGCACCGGAAAATATTTCAGGGTCAACCCACTGATCTGAATTATTAGGATGCATAAATACCGGCACGTCCAACTCTGCAGCCTTCGCCCAGAAAGGATCAAACCTTGCGCCGGAAACAGCTTCACCATTGGCATGACCACCAATGCTCGCGCCGCGAAGTCCAAGCTCATTCACGGCATACTCAAGCTGAGCCGCCGCTAGTTCAGGATATTCCAGAGAAACACTACTTAGTGCGGTAAATCGATCCGGGTGTTGATCGCACCATGCGGCTAATTGTTCATCATGATAACGAACAACTTTATCGGCTATATCTGCTTCTAAGCCGTTCCACCAATAGCGATTTACACTTAAAACCTGCATATCAATCGCCCGACCATCCATCAACTCAATACGCTCTGGGCTTAACGTTTGCCAGCCTGCAAAGCCGGTATCCTTTAAAGGCGTATCTTTGATTATTTCAGCTACCCCAGGAAAGACGCAATGCGCGTGAATATCTATAACCCGAGGATGCGCCTGCGCGAATGCCCATTGAGGTGCAAGTGCAGCGGAAGATGCCAATGCCATCTGAGACATAAAGTTGCGACGATTCATATTTACTCTCCTATTATCTAAAGTTCGGAATGGTAATTCTGGGGGTTAATCGCTGCCTGCTACGAATACTGATGCAATCGCGGCAGTGGCAGGGCGATCATTTATTGACCAGCTACTCAATTGACCAACTACTCTTCGTACAAGTAAAGACCCGCTTGCGTACCCTTACTCGCTATGCCCGGAGCAACTTTACGAAACTCTGGGGCTGATGCATTAATATTAATTGTAAAATACTGGTCGACCAGTTTGCAATCTGTGCAATACAGGCTATATGTCCCTTCTTGCTCTGGGGCTTCCCAGATTAAATTACCACTGGTTCGAGCATCGATTTCAATATCCTCGATGCCCATATTGTCACTTTTAAATGTGTGTGCTTCAAAGCCACCATTTTGCAATATCAGCTGTAACCTTGTACCAGGACGAGCGCTGAAAACTTCAGGTAAGAATCGTCCGCGTTTTACTAACGATCTAGCTACCTGAGCCGTGCCCAAATAGTTTAAATAAGCCGAGACCGATGTGATTTGCTCATCAGTAATAACATTTTTAACCACAATCATTTCGCCGATGCCATTTACGGCAGCACTTACCATGCCCTCATTAGCGCCACGGGTAAATGGGCCTACCCCTAGATCACCTTCGGCATATTCACCATGACAGCCCTTGCAGCCAATGCCGGCTATTGTGTTGTATACCTCTTCGCCTTGGGCGAGCAGCTCAGTGTCTAACGCAGCATCTTGTGCGCTAGCCACGTGCGCGGTTATCAAAAGCGCACAAAAGGCGATAAGTCGTTTTGTTAAATTCAAATTTATAAATTGGGTCATTTTAATATCCGCTAAATTTCTAATCATTTCGGTTGATACTCGCCTGCGACAATCTGCCGCTTGGCTTCCAAAGCACTGCCGTGTAAGCCTGCCATATCTGATACGTTTTCTCCGGGACCGTCCCAACCGTTCGGGTAACTTACGAAGGCTCCAGAATGCGTACTCCCACCACGAGGCAGCGGAAGTCGATCGGTTACCTCTCGCAAATCCAAATCAAAAATCACCACCTCAAAGCTAGCGTTGCAGCTAATCCACATTTCATTGGCTTCTGGGTCGGGATGCAAAGTGCCGTGGTCCCCACGTATACACCCCGTATAAAACTGATCCATCGCTCGAGAACCAGGAACTGCCATAGTCGTTTTATCAACCATACCCAGCATTTTTCCACGATTATGTGATTCCTCACCCTTGCCTATGGTGTAGATAAACCGATCATCCCAACCAAAATGCGCACCATAAGGACCATCAACCCCAGCCCTTTGCTCATGAACAATCTTTTCCTCGTTCACGTCATATTCCATCACAATGCTATTTCGGGAACCACTAATAAACGCAGTTTCACCGTCAGAGGTGAACGACATCCATACCGGTGCGCTATCGGGTACGTGTATCCATTTTTTTACGGCCCACGTTTCGGTATCTATACGCCAAATCGGATTGTCTAAAAGATGCTTACGCATTTCGAAATCCCGATAGCGGCCCATACCGTAAATACTCTTACCGTCGGGACTCGGCCAGTACGAGTAGGCCTCAACACCTTGGTCTTGCTGTGTAACGCTGCCAACCACACGGTTATCGTCATCAGGGTCTAGTACGAACAATGGCTGTGACCAACCATATAATATAACGCGTTGCTCGCCAGCTTCGGTGCTATATGACTTGGCATGATGCGCCTGACCAGTAATTTTAATTACCTTATCAATCTTCAGTGTTTCAGCATTGATAATCAGGTAGCGTCCAACACCATCTTCATTCATAGTCATAAAAGAACCCACGCCAGTCGGAAGATATATCCACTTCCCGTCCGGTGATACGCCCAAACCATGCGGTTCAAATACGTTTTCCCAACCCCATGCCAATACGTCGTAATCTTTACTCAACACCGGCTTGCGAGTGTCTGCATCAAAAATTGCAAATCCGGGTAGCGTTACGCCACCGAGCATACCTCCATAACCAGGACCTTCGGTTGTCATAAACACAAGCGGATGTTCAGCAGAATCCCACGCTACGTCACCACTTGAATCAAAGCTGTACTCAAGCTCCACCCCAACCCGCCTAGACCATTCAGTTGCCCATGCAGCCTTTTCTTTCGCGCTAGCCTCTCTCGGTGCTTGTGCATCAACTGTTGGGGCAAAGCCCGCAAAAGTGATGGCAGTCAAAACAACCGCAACTCCAGCAATGTGTGAAGCGGATTTGAACATTGATAACATCTATTTACCCCTGTGTAATTGAACTTTTACTAATTAGCAGTAAATTAGTAGTAATTGGTTTGTTAATAATTTGGATAATAGTAAACAAACACTTAACAAATGAAACTTTTAGTAACCACAAATCGTAGTGTCTGCGCCGAACGGAGACCCAAAAACCTCTAGAAAGACGCCGATGAATACTATCCATATGCTTCAGTAAACGCAAACGTGTGCACAGGCTTCAAATCAATAAACTAAAGCCACATAACACCGTTCAAAATGCGCCTGCTCGCGAAGTCGAATTTCGTATCATTAAGCGTGGTTGCATTCTTAGTATCACGGGGTCACGCGGCTCGCCGTTGACCAAACCCAATAATATTCTGGCTGCCTGAGCCCCCATGTCATACTTTGGAATTGAGACTGTAGTAAGCGCTGGATTCATGCGGGCAAGAAATATTATATCGTTGTTGCCGATTACCGAAATATTCTCCGGGCACAATAAACCTAACTCTTGCATAGCGTCGATGCAACCTAGAGCGGTCAAGTCACTTGCCGCCACCACTGCAGTAAACTGGTTATCTCTTGCAAGCAACCTTTTAATCGCACGATGGCCCTCTTCCACGGTAAACTTTTCCATGTGCTCAACCAAGCCGGATTCCATATTTTTTAAGGTTAAATAATCTTCAAATGCCTTTGCGCGTTCATAACCGGTAGATGAATGTTGCGGCCCAGCTATATGCGCAATTCTTTTGTGGCCCAAACTTATCAGGTGATCCAACGTTGCCCGTATGCCAAATCCCTCATCCACGATAACGGCATTAACGCCCTCTCGATCCACAGTCCGATTAACCAAAACAAA
>Ga0055584_100002065_pt1 | contig 19767 bp, 14 predicted proteins | sample OSDHelmetaG_FD_58716 | JGI IMG/M metagenome (GOLD analysis project Ga0055584, IMG submission 58716) | Pelagic marine sediment microbial communities from the LTER site Helgoland, North Sea, for post-phytoplankton bloom and carbon turnover... | ecosystem: Environmental > Aquatic > Marine >... | reverse complement strand
GACGTGATGGTCCTCGCCCTCTTCGTCGAGTATCGCGACATCGGTCGACACGGAACAACACTCAGCATCGCGTGTGGCAGCCGCCGCGCCCAGACCGGACGGGGCGGCATCAGGCAACACGGGCCGGATGATCGTGCTCGCCCCCTCGAGGTGGCGGTACGGGTTCAGATCCCGTACGGGCTGCTCGGTCTGGTCAGGGTCCTGCACCCTGGCCGGTGCTCGTGTGCGGCCTGACACCGCCGGCTCAGAGGAAGTAGCTGATTCGGCTGGCGAAGGCACCGAGGGCTCGATCAGCGGCACCCGGTCGGGTCCGCCCCGGGTTCGAGTGGGCGATGGCCGGATCGAAGACCCGCTCGCCGAACAGGGCGGCGGTCGCAGCGCTCTCGACGATCATCGCGACCTCGAAGTTGCGGTACAGCGCCCACGCATCGAGATTGAGCGTGCCGAACTGGACGTGGTCGTCGGCCACGATCAGCTTCGCGTGGACGACTGCGTCCGGGATCTCCCGGATGTCGACACCTGCCGACGAGAGTCGGTCGTAGTGGTGCCGCAGGGCGTACGTCGCGAGCGCGTTGTTCGACGCCTCGGACACGACGACACGGACGGACGCACCACGTTCGGCCGCGGCGATGATGCGAGCGATCATGTCGTCATCGGTCAGGTAGGGGTTCATGATGTCGAGCCGGCGAGTGGCGCCGTCGATCAGCGTCCGGGCCGCCTGGGTCGCCGACACGTGGCCACCATGGACGACCTGGGTGATCACGGCCGGCATCGAGCCCTCGTCGGACGGCAGGGGGAAGAACAGTGCGAGGTCGTCCGGCAACGCGACGTGGTGGCTGGAGAAGCTCGTGAGGAACACGGCCTGCGCCTGGCGCGCGATGTCGCCGGTCACCCGAACCATCACGTCGAAGAACCGGCCGTCGTGGAAGTGGTCCTCGATCCCGGCGCCGCCGGTCCACGCCACCGTTCCGTCGATCACGAAGAGCTTGCGGTGATCGGCTCGGCAGAGGAGCGAACGAGCCCAGACGGTGGTGTCGCTGGGGTAACGCCCGGTCCGCCGTGGAGGCACGAAGCTGTTCACGGCGATCTCGGCGCCGGCGGCGGCGAGCTCGCCGTACATGTCCTCCGACAGTCCGTACGGCCGGGAGCCGAACTCGTCGACGAGGATCCGCACCTCCACACCCTGTTGCAGCTTGGCGAGCAGGATCTCGACGAGGGCACTGGCCGGGGTGCCCGGCTTCCAGCCGAACATGAGGATGTGGACCGAGGTCGTCGCCGCGGCGATGTCGTCGAGGATCCGTGGGTAGAACTCCGCGCCGGTCGGCCAGGGCTCGATGGTGGCTGCGGTCGACCAGGCGTACGGCAGACCGACGTCCCGAGGCGCCCTGTCACCGGCGGCGAAGTCGGCGACCGCCGCCATCGCGGTCTCGGGCGTGATGGCGTCGGTCGCGGGCGGCCAGGATGGTCGCTCGGCGGCTCCGAAGATCGTCCTGACGGCGGCGGCCGCGGCCAGACCCGCGCCGACGGCCGGAAGGAGGAGCGGTGTTCGTCGCATCAGCCGGACGCCGCCGCCACCCGACCGACGGCCGGGTCGGTCGCTCGCGGCGTCCGGCCCGCAGCCGTGGCGTCGCGCGATGGCCCGGTGTCCGTGATCACTTCCCCTGCGTGCATCCGACCTCCCGGTGCGGTGTCGTGTTCAGCTTCGTCGACGCCGATGTGAACGCCAAACCCGACGAAGATCGTGCTCGTCCTGACGGCCCGTCCGGCGTCGCTCGACGACCGCTCACTGGCGCGGCGGGCGCGCGATGACGCCGTTGTCGATCATCGAGACCGTGTCCATCGCGATGAGCACGTGCCCGGCGTCGATCGCAGCGACGCCTTCGGGCTTCACGGTCTGCCTGGGGAGTCGCCAGATCTCCTGGAGGTGACGGATCTCGCCCGTGGTGGGTGCGAGCGGTACGTCGAGCGAGAGTCGGGCGAGGGACCGCGACTTGTCCGACAGCAGCCACAGGTCCCGATCGGGCCCGACCGCCAGGGAGCTGATGTCGCGGAGCGCCTCTTTGGCCGAGCCCCGGAGCCTCCACATCGCGACGGCCACGTAGTCGACGGCGCCGGTCGGAGCCTCCCAGGTTTCGTCGACGCCCAGCAGGACCTCGCGCGCCAGGCCGCGAGCGTCGGCGCCGATCGGAGCGAACTCGATCAACGCCCGCGGCCGCTTCTCCTTGGCGACGAGCAGGCGACCGTCGCGGAGGAGCACCAGGCCTTCGCCCCGAGACGACGGATCGTCCCACGAGCCGTGCAGCGGCGAGTCGGGAGGGGCGACCAACCTGATGTGGGCGACGACCGTGCCATCGGCGGTGTCGGCCACGTGAACGAACGGAGGGTCTTCGCGCATGATCGCGACGAGTGAGCCGCCGTCGACCGCGATCGCCTCGAGTTGGCTGTCGTGAGGGGGGAGCGGCCAGCCGGGCAGGCTCGACAGGTCGATCGTCTCCCAGTTCGAGAAGCCGCCGACCGGGTCGTAGGTGCCAGCCGCGACATGGGCGGTGCGGTCCCCGACGACCAGCACCTCCGTCCGGTCGTCCACCACGCGGACGGCGAGGTCGGAGGCCTCGGCGACCGGGAGGTCCACCCGGTCGACCTGCTCCAGGCGAGGGGGCTTGCTCTTGCTCATGTCGCCTCGTTGTCCTCCTCGTCGTGTTCGCCGAGCCACTCCTCGGTGGGTACTCCGAGCCCGTCGGCGATCCGGTTGGCGTAGGCGTAGTACGCCGTGACCTCGACGATGTCGAGGATGTCGCGATCGGAGAATCCGACGCTCCGGAGATGCTCGACGTGTGCGCGGGTCACCTCTGCCGGTGAGCGGGTCAGTGTGACGGAGTAGTCGAGCATGGCCGCCCGGGCAGGTGAGAGCGGCGCCGTTCGCCACTCCCGCTCGATCATCTCGACGAGTTGGTCGGGCGAGACGTGGGTGCTGCTCCGCAGGAGCCGACGCAGACCGCGCCGGTGGTGCTCCACTCAATAGTGGCAGTGGTTCTCCAGGCTCACGACCAGCGCGATCATCTCTCGGTCGACCTTGCGCAACGACGACGTGCCGGACATCGCCGAGCGATAGAGACCGTGGTGGGCGGCGAGCCCGGCAGGGTTCAGCGAGTGGATCGACATGATGTGGTCCACTCGATCGCTCGTCGGGTCCACCACATCGGCTCGGAGGTCTGCGAGCGGCCCCTGGGTCCAGTCGTCATCGGGTACGACATCGATCCACGGGCCGTCGTGCATGTCCGTCAGTGTTGCACTCCATGGGGGCCGTGATCGGGTCGGCACCTCACCGTCGTCATGGCTGCGCTGCACCCTCGCGTCACACCGGTGCCGACACGCTGCCGGCGATGTCGTCGATGTCGGGGGAGGTCGGCGCGGTGGACCGGTCGTCTGCCGGGGTGCCGCTGCGAGGAACTGGCCGTTGACCCCCGCTGCGAGCCGAGCGGCGTCGGTGTGTCGCTCGGCGGCCACCGAGACCGCTGTTGCCAGAGCGAAGCGCTCGCGTGAGCACTTCATCGTGGGCTCCTCAACGCGCCTCGTGAAGAAGTTGGTGTTGCGGCCGGCATCCGTACCGGGCGCGCTCCCGGGTGACATCGCAATGACGGTGGTCCCGTCTGGCAACACGCCGGGGAGCGATGCCCGGCTCGGCCTCATCCGCTGGTGGCGACGTCGCGTTCCTCGACGACGAGTCGCACCGTCGCCGTGACCCGCCGCCCGCGGTCCGCGCTCAGCGAGTCCGCCAGCGACCGGGCATCGGGAGCGCCATCCGACGGTCCCACCACCACGACACCGACAGCGTCACCGTCGCGTTCGACTCGGACCAGACCGTGATCGGGGAAGTCGTCCAGCCAGTCGTCGACCGTCGCTTCGACGTTCGACTGGCTCACGGCGTCGGATGCGATTTCGGCGCCGTTGAGCAGCAGCGCTCCGAACACGACTGCGGCCAGCGTCGCCACCGCGGCGACCGATGTGCGCACCCGGAACTGGTTCTCGGCCAGTCGCTGGATCGGCGTGACGCCGGTGACGACGAACGTGATGCCGCCGAAGATGAGGATCGCCACCGAGTTCGTCGTGAACAGCAACAGTGCCCCGTTGCCGGCGTCCCAGTCGCCCTGGGAGTAGGCGACGCCGACGACACTGAGCGGCGGCACCAGCGAGATCGCGATGGCGACCCCGGGCAACGCATCCGACACGTCGGGTCTCGACAGGCCGTAGGCGCCGGCGGCCCCCGCTGCGACAGCCACGATGAGATCGAGGACGGTCGGCGTGGCTCGCGCCAGGATCTGGCCGTTGGTGGTCGTGTCGATCACGGTGGGGGCCGCCCATCCGAGCAGCAGACCGACGGCGATGGCGAGGAGGATCCCTCCCAGGGCGATCGAGGCGCTGAGCGTGAGGCGGTGGGGCCAACCCATCACCAGTGACATCGCCATCGCCATGAGCGGGGTCATCAGCGGAGCGATGAGCATCGCTCCGATCACGATCGCCGTCGAGTCGGTGATCACACCCATTGCAGCGATCACCGACGCGAAGGTCATCAGCGTGAAGAATCGCGCCACACGCTGTCTGGTCATCGGTGCGTCGTACAGGACCTTGTCGTAGAGCGCCTGCCGATCCCGCACCGACTTCGGTCGGTGCACGAGCCACTCGATCACCATCTGGCCGGCGTCGGCGTAGCTGCCGGGTTGCTCCGTGTCGGCGTCGAGCGATGCCGCGATCACGACGATCGAGAACGCGATCCACAGCACCGCGGCGACGGCGGTCGCCGCGGCCAGTACCTCCGCCGGGAAGACGACCAGCAGGCTGCCGACGGCGGCCAGAGCAACCGCTCGTGTGGTGATCCACGTCCGGTTCGCCGACTCGGGGTCGGTCCGCCACATCTGGACGAGATCGCGGGCGACGATCACGAGGAGCAGTCCGCCGAGCAGCCGCCCCAGGAACGTCGACGAGCGACCGGACATCACCACGAGCACCACACCGATGCCGGCCGAGACCGCGGCCGTGGCAGCTGTCGGGATTCGCCGTGGAGCACGGTGAACCGCCGCCCAGAACGCGGTGATCGCCGCCACCAGGAGGCCGATGCCGATGAGCCTGCCCAGGATCTGGTCGGTTCGTTCCGGCCATCCGAGTACGAGCGACGCGATCACGATGCCCGTGGCGGCTCGGATCACGATCGGGCTCAGCAGCATCGACGGGTCGATTCGTTCCAGGTCGAAACCCGAGGGACTCGACACGTCCTCCAGTTCTGCAGCGTTCGGCCCGTCGAAGTCGCTCATCGGGATGTGCGTATCACACGGGGAGCGTGGTCCGGCGGAGTGGTGGAGCGAAGCACGGGATGGACGGAGCCCACCGACACCTCCCCGAGATGGATGGGAACTCGTCGCCGCGAGCGGCCGTCCGTCGTCCCGGTCGCCGTGACGTGGGCGGTGCAACACGGGGCGCGGAGTCTTCGCGGGTTCGGGGCCACCGCCCCGGGCGCGCCCACTACGTTGACGGGATGCCGGTCCAACTCGCCAAGCCCGCCGTCGATCTCGGGATCGTCGTCCGCGACGGCCGACGATCGCTCGCCTTCTACTGTGAACTGCTCGGCTTCGAGCATGTCGGCGACCTCCCGATGCCCATCGGTGGCGTCGGGACGATGCATCGTGTCCAGTGTGGCGATGCTCTCCTGAAGCTCGTCTGCTTCGATTCGACGCCGCCAGGTGCGGCGCTCGGCGGTATCCCCGGTGCGCTCGGCTATCGCTACATGACGATGATCGTGTCGAACCTGGACGACATCATGGGCGAGTGCGCGGACGCCGGCGTGAACGTGGCCGTTCCCGTCAGCCAGATCCGCGAGGGCGTGCGGATCGGCATCGTCGAGGACCCGGACGGCAACTTGGTGGAGTTCGTCGAGATGTCCTGACGGAGCGCCTCACGGGTTCGCCTGGACGAACTGCAGCAGGTCCGTCGTCAGGATCCCCGGGGTGTCCTCCCGGCAAGTGCCCGGGCAGCTCCACGACGGGAGCGTCGAGCCAGAGCGCCCGGAAGCCGGGGTCCGACGCCTGTCCGTAGCCGGCGATCGTGTCGGCGAAGCAGGTGCGCTTCGCCCGTCGGGCGTGGCGGACGGCGAATGCGGCGGTGATCGGCCCGCTCCGGTCCCGGCCGACGAGGGTGATGTCGGACAGGTCGAAGTGCTCGACGAGCGCAACGAGATGCTCGACGTGGGTCTGCAGGGTGTCCTCGCGGTCCAGCGGTGTCTCGGACTTCCCGAACCCCATGTGATCGGGTACCCCCACGCGGTGGCCACGGCTGAGCGGGCCGATCACGTGCCGGTGGAGGTAGCCCGATGTCGGCGCACCGTGCAGGCACACGATCACCTCGCCGTCACGAGGTCAGTCGTCGACGTCATACTGCATGAATCCGTGCCCGTGGGAGGTGTTCGGCGCGAACGGGAAGGTGCCGTCGAAGTCGTCCTGCAGGTCGATCACCGCGCCGGTCGGCGTGACCGGCGCTGCCGACGACGTGTCAGGATGAGGCGTGTCGACGATGTCAGAACGTGGGTCCGGGCTCGGGTGGAATTCGGCGGTGCCACCCAACGGTCTCGCCAGCCGGCCGGCGGCCGACGTCGTTGCATCGAACGACAATCCGCTCGGTCTTGCAACCACCCCCGGCGAGGTCGAGATCGAGACGACGCCCGAGCACCTCAACCTCGTCACGGGAGATCCGCGTTGTGTCGGGTGGACCCGTTCGCCCGACGATCCGAACGTGGTCGCGCTCCGCGAGCGCCTACGGGAGTGCAACGGCCTGCCGGGCCTGGAGGTGGTGGAACCGAACGAGGTCGAACGTGCCGCCGACCTCTTCCACCGCGATGGCTTCGTCGCTGTGGCCGACGCGCTGCCGCAGGAGCAGCTCGACGGTCTCCGTGAAGCTGCGACCGAGGTGATCGAGACGCTCGTGGCCGCCGATCCCGAGGGTTCGGCCGGCGGGGGCGCCGGTGGCCTGCCGCACCGCTACTCGTTCGGCGGCACGTCGGCCTCGCGCCACATGTTCCATCGTCGGGAGTGGTGCGATCTCATCGACCTGCCCACCACGACGCCGATCCTCACGGCGATCTTCGGTTCGCCCGACTACATCGTCTACGGCACAGGTGGCGATCTCGCTCTCCCGGGGGCGATCGAGTACCAAGGACTGCACTCCGACAACGTCTGGACCGAACTCCACGATCCCCACGGCGGCGTCACGATGCGCGACCTTCCGGTGCCAGCTGTGCACATCAATTTCCCACTGATCGATCTCACGCCCGAGAACGGGCCGATCCGCCAGATCCCGGGCACGCACCGATCCCGGTCGCCGATCCCGCGTCTCGCCGACGAACCGGAGTGGATGCGGCTCAGCACGATCTGTCCGCTGCCTGCGGGCTCGGCGATCATCCGCGACGCCCGGTGCTGGCACGGGGGTACGCCCAACCTCTCACACGAGGTCCGGGCGATGCCGAACGTCGAGTACTTCGCACCCTGGTTCCGCAGCGAGGCCCTGATCCGCTCGATGTCGTACCAGAGCTGGCAACAGCTCTCCCCCCACGCGCAGCGGCTGGCGCGGTTCGTCGTGCGTGGCGCCGGCGAGCCCGTGGTCGGCGAGGGGGTCAATCATCCGCGTGGCGCCGAGCGGGACCGGATCCGGGACGAGCAGCTCGCCGAGATGGGGCCGGACGCGGAGGCCTACCTGCGCTTGGGTTGAGGCCTCCGCCGGCACATCGGCCGGTCAGCGCAGCAGGAAGCCGGGGGTGCCCCGCTCGGCTCGGCCGATGTGGGCGGCACGATGCCCCGTGGCCTCGAGTTCGGCGAGCACGGCTCGGGTGTGGTGGGGGTCGACTCCGAAGACGAGACCGCCCGATGTCTGGGCGTCGGCGATCAGGAGCTGATCCGTCCGGTCGTGGACCCCGGCGTCGAGGATCTCGACGCCCCAGTCGAGGTTGCGGGCGCTGCCGCCCGGCATCACCCCGTCGGCGGCCAGTTCGACGGCACCGGGGAGGAATGGGACGGTGTCGAACTCGACGGTCACCCGGACGCCCGATTCGATGGCCATGCGCCCGAGGTGACCGAGCAGTCCGAATCCGGTGACGTCGGTGCAGCCGGTCGCGCTCGCGTCGAGGGCGAGTCGCGACCCCACGTCGTTCAGTCGGGTCATCGAGGCGATCGCTGCGTCAACGGCTTCGTCCGGGGCGATGTCACCCTTGATCGCCGTCGTGATCACGCCGACGCCGAGCGGTTTGGTCAGCACGATGTCCTGCCCGGCTCGCAGCCCGACGTTGGTGAGGATGCGATCAGGGTGGGCCACGCCGGTGACGGCCATGCCGTACTTCGGTTCGGGATCGTCGATCGTGTGTCCGCCGACCACCGCGAAGCCACCGGCCGTGGCGACGTCCTGCCCACCCGCCAGGACCTCGCCGAGCAGCGTGGTCGGGAGCGCATCGACGTTCCAGCCGACCAGGTTCAACGCGAACAACGGCCGGCCACCCATCGCGTAGACGTCGGACACGCTGTTGGCCGCCGCCACGCGGCCCCAGGTGCGCGCGTCGTCGACGACCGGCGTGATGAAGTCGGCGGTCGTGACGAGCGCCCGTTCCTCGTCGAGCCGCCAGACGGCGGCGTCGTCACCCGTCGCGGTGCCGACGAGGAGTTCGGACGGCTGGTCGGCCTGCAGGTCGCGCACGACGTGCGCGAGCTCGCCGGGGGCGAGCTTGCAGCCTCAACCGGCGCCGTGGCTGAATTGGGTGAGTCGGTGCGTGTTCGGTTCCGTCATGGGTTGCCCTCGATTCGGACGACCTCAGCCTACGGGCAGCGTTCACGCCGGACCTCGACGGAACCCGTCTGCGTGACGCGTCGAGCGATCATCAGTGGCAGGATTGGTCCATGTCGACGGTCGATCCAGAACTTCTCAGCCAGGTCCGCTACCGGTGCATCGGGCCCTCACGTGGCGGGCGCGTGGTCGCAGTGGCGGCCGATCCGGTCGAGAGGAACGTGTTCTACTTCGGCGCGGTCGCCGGCGGTGTCTGGAAGTCGGACGACGCCGGGCAGTACTGGGAGAACATCACCGACGGCTTCTTGAACACGGCGTCGATCGGCGCGCTCGCCGTCGCCCCGTCGGACGGCAACGTCATCTACGCCGGCACCGGCGAGACCACGATCCGGCTCGACATCACCCACGGCGACGGCATGTACAAGTCGACCGACGCCGGCGTGACCTGGCAGCACCTCGGCCTCGAACAGACCCGCCACATCGGGGAGATCCGGGTGCATCCCGACGATCCCGATCTCGTCTACGTCGCTGCCCTCGGGTACGCCTCGCACGACAACCCCGAGCGCGGTGTCTACCGATCGAAGGACGGCGGCGCGACCTGGGAGCTCGTGCTCCACGTCAGCGAACGTGCGGGTGCCGTCGACATCTCGATGGACCCGAACAACCCGCGCATCCTCTTCGCCACGATCTGGCAGGCCACGCGGACGTTCTGGTCGATCGATTCAGGTGGCCCCGACAGCGGCCTCTGGCGTTCGAAGGACGGTGGCGACACGTGGGAGAACATCAGCGCGAACCCCGGTCTGCCCGACGGCACCCTCGGCAAGATGGGTGTGTCGGTGTCGCCGGCCCGGCCGGGTCGCGTGTTCGCACTCGTCGAAGCCGAGGGGCGCAAGCGCGGGCTCTACCGCTCGGACGACCACGGCGAGACCTGGCAGCACCTCACCTCCAAGCCGGAACTCCAGTGGCGACCCTGGTACTACATGCACGTCATCGCGCACCCGACCGATGCCGACACTGTCTACGTGATGAACATGAAGGCGTGGACGTCGATCGACGGCGGCTCGACCTTCGAGCAGTTGCACACCCCGCACGGTGACAACCACGCGCTCTGGATCGACCCCCGGGACCCGAACCGGATGATCGGTTGCGACGACGGCGGAGCCTGGGTCTCGTTCAACGCCGGGGCGTCGTGGTCGACCATCTACAACCAGCTGACGGCGCAGTTCTACCACGTGGCCACCGACGACCAGTACCCCTACCTCGTCTACGGATCCCAGCAGGACAACTCCTCGATCGCGGTGCCGAGTCGCACCAACAAGGGCGCGATCAACTGGGGCGATTGCTACCCGCCGGGCACCGCCGAGAGCGGATACGTCGCGCCGAAGCCGGGCGATCCGAACATCGTGTACGTGGGCGCGATCGGGAGTTCACCGGGCGGTGGCGACGCCCTGCAGCGCTACGACCACCGCACCCGGCAGATCCAGCTGGTCAGCGTGTGGCCCGAGGCGTATCACGACGGCAACACCGCCGAGGTCCGGTTCCAGTGGACCTATCCGATCGTGTTCTCGCCGCACGACCCGGACGTGCTCTACGCAGCCGGTAACCAGGTCTTCCGCTCCTCGAACGAGGGACACAGCTGGGAGGCGATCAGCCCCGACCTCACCTATGCCGACCCGGCCACCATGGGTGTGTCGGGCCCGCTCACGATGGACACGGCCGGCGCCGAGATGTACGCCACCGTGTTCTCGCTGATGGTGTCGCAGCACGAGCAGGGTGTGCTCATGGCCGGTTCCGACGACGGCAAGGTGCACGTGACACACAACGAGGGCGGCGACTGGAAGGAGGTCACGCCTCCCGATCTGCCCAAATTCTCCCAGGTCACGATGATCGAGGAGTCGCCCCACACCCCCGGCACCGCGTACATGACCGTCGCCCGCCACAAGATGGGCGACTACGGCGCCTACGTCTACCGCACGACCGATCTCGGCGAGACCTGGACGCGCCTCGATGCCGTCATCCCGGACGACGACTTCTGTCGTGTGATCCGCGAGGATCCGAAACGCAAGGGCCTCCTGTACGTCGGGACCGAGCTCGGGATCTGGGTCTCGTTCGACGACGGCGCCAACTGGCAGTCGCTCCAGTGCAACCTGCCGGTCACACCCGTCTACGACTTCGTGATCAAGGACGACGACCTCGTCGTCGCCACCCACGGCCGTTCGTTCTGGATCCTCGACGATCTCACCCAGGTCCGTCAGATCGCCGACGACCTCCAGGGAGCCGACAAGTACCTCTTCAGGCCACACGACACGGTGCGTACACCGCCGGATCTGTTCGGTGACTTCTGGGGATCCCCGGGCGGCAAGAACTACCACGTCACGATCGGCCAGAACGCGACCTACTACGTCGAGGAGGACGAGACCGGCCACCAGCGCAAGCGCGTGATCGACGGCGGCGACGACCTGGCCCGCGGCGTGCGGATCACCTACCTGCTCGACGAGGACGCCGCCGGTTCTGCGACGCTCACGATCAGCGACGGGGAGGGGAACGAGATCGAGACGTTCTCGAGCGACATCCCCGCCGACAAGAAGGATCGCGACGGCAGGTACATTACCGCCAAGGAGGGCGTGAACGTCTTCCAGTGGTCGATGAACCATCCGAGCGGCGTCAAGATGACCGGGACCGACTTCCACGGCCGGCCACCCGGGCCGCTCGCCAAGCCGGGCAGCTACCAGGCGACGCTGACCGTCGGCGACTGGTCGATGACGCAGCCGTTCGATCTCGTGAAGGATCCGCGGGTCACGACGACCGACGAGGATCTCGCCGAGCAGTTCGACCTGATGATGAGCATCCAGACGAAGCTGTCGGAGACCGCTGCTGCCGTCAACACGATCCGCTCGCTGCGAGCACAGCTCGGGGACTGGTCGAAGCGGCTGGAGGGTGACGAGGCCGCCGCCGACTCGGTCGCCGCTGCAACCACGTTCGGGGAACGCCTGACCGAGTTCGAGAACGAGTTGGTCCAGGTCGAGTTCACCTCGGAAGGGGACTCGCTCAACCATCTCGAGCAGCTGTTCGAGAAGCTCTCGGCCCTGGTGCCCGTCGTCAGCAGTGCCGACACCAGGCCGACCGTGCAGTCGCACCAGGTCTACGAGAAACTCGCCGGTCAGATCGACGAGCGACTCGCCGCACTCGATGCCGCCGTCGCCGATGGTCTCGGGGAGATCAACGGCCGGCTGGCAGCGCTGGGCGTCGACATCATCGGAGTGCCATCCGAGTGACACCCGAGTGACATCCGATCCCTGACGCGAGCCGGCCATGACCGTTCTCACGACCATCGTCGTGCTCGCGCTCGTCTACGCGTCGTTCGCCATCTCGGCCTCGGCCGGCCTCGGCGGTTCCCTGCTGATGGTGCCGACGCTCGCGCTCTTCCTCGGCTCGAAGGAGGGTGTCGCGTTGGCCGCACTGCTGCTCGCGAGCAACAACGTGATGAAGATCATCGCCTACCGCAGGACACTGCCGTTCCGGGCAGCCGCGTTCATCATCGTGATGATCGTGCTCGGCGCGGCCCTCGGCTCGACGCTGCTGGTGCGTGCCCCCGAGTGGGCGGTCACGGTCGGCATCGTCGGCATGTTCATCGCGTCCGTGGCGGCCGAACGGATGGAGCTGCAGCGGCTCCGGACCGGGTTCGCACCACTGCTCGCGTTCGTGTCGGGTGCGTCGAGTGGGTTCTCGGGTACGTCGGGTCCGCTCAAGGGGGTCGCGATCCGCAACCTCGACCTCGATCGCCGCCACTTCGTGGGGGCTGCGTCCCTGGCATCGTTCGCCGGCGATGCCACGAAGACGGCGATCTTCGCCGATGCCGAGTTGCTCGGCCGCGAGTCGGTGCTGATCGCGATCGCAGCGGTGCCCTTGATGGCACTCGGCACCTGGACCGGCTCGACGATCAACCGTCGCGCAGGCGAGCGGACGTTCGCGATCCTGTTCTGGACCGTGATGGCCGGCTACTCCGTGCGGCTGTTCATCCTGCTGCTCTCCTGATCGCGCAGGATCGTCGCCGTCGCGTCCGCGAGCACGCGGCAGCCGAGCACGATGTCGGCGTCGTGGCTGTCCTCGGCGAAATCGTGGCTGACACCGCCGATGCTCGGGACGAACACCATGGCGCACGGAAGGTGGTGCGACAGCACCATCGGGTCGTGTCCGGCGGCACTCGGCATTTCCGTCCATGCCCCCGGGGCCTGCCGTTCGGCCGCCACGCCGATGTGGTGGCGCAGGTCGGCGTCCATCACCGTCGGCGCGATCGGCTCGTGGCCGGGTTCGACCGTGACGCGCACGGACCCGTCGACCTCCTCGGCGGTCGTCACGACCGCGTCGAGCATGCGCTGCAGCACCTCGTCGCTCTGATCGCGGAACTGCACGGCGAGCTCGGCCGATCCGGGCACGATGCTCGGAGCCCCTGGTTCGACCGTCACCCGACCGATGGTCCACACGCTGGTGGGCCCCGCTGCGGCCGCCATGCGTTCCTGCAGGAGGTGGCCGAACTGGAACATGGCCACTGCAGCGTCGCGGCGGCGGGCCATCGGCGTGGTGCCGGCATGATTCTGCTCGCCGGTGAACGCGACGGTTGCGCCGCGGATCCCGACGATCGACGTGACCACGCCGATCCGGAGACCCCGCTCTTCGAGTGAGGGACCCTGCTCGATGTGGGCCTCCAGGTACCCGACGTGCCGCGCCGGGTCGAACCGGGCGTGGGGCACACCGGCGAGCCCGACGCGGTCGAGCGCCTCGCTGACCGACTCGCCGTCGACGTTCTGGGCTGCGAGGGTCTCGGCGTCGACCGCCCCGACGAATCCCTTCGCGCCGAGACAACTCGTGTAGGTGCCCTCCTCGTCGGCCCAGGCCGCGACGTCGACCGCCAGGCCGGCGGTCTCTGGGTCTTCGGCGAGCGACCGTGCGACCTCGATCGCGTACATCACGCCCATCGCCCCGTCGAGCCATCCGCCCTCCGGCTGGGTGTCGGAGTGCGAGCCGAGCACCAGCGCCGGTCCGTCGTTGGGCGACCGCCCGAACACGTTGCCGACACCGTCGATCGACGCGTCCAGTCCCGCCGCCGACATACGGTCACGCAACCAGGCGCGTGCCGCCATGTCCTGTTCGGAGAACGTGGGCCTGACGACGCCGGCGCCGTGCGCCCCGAACGTGCGGAGCATGCGGAGCCCGTCGAGCAGCCGGCCGCCATCCACGGAGGTCACGTGCTGCTCCGGCGCCGACGGAGCATGACCTGTTGGGCGATCGTGGCGACCTGGACGCCCGACTGGGCGATCACGTCGCCGGTGACGAGCCCGCGTCCGCCCGAGATGCCGTGGGAGCGGGTGTCGAACCAGTGCCACTCGTTCGGGTCGCACGCTCGGTGGAACCACATCGAGTGGTCGAGGCTGGCACCCTGGAACCTGCGTCGATCGGCGACGTCGCCCGTGAAGTCGGGATGGGGTGAGCGGGCCGCCCGCGACGGCGCAGCATCCGACATGAACGTCAGGCCGCACGTCCGGTCCACGGAATCGTCGCCGAGGTCGGCGTTCAGCCGGATCCAGTAGCCGATCCGGCCGTCGGCGATCTCGACCGCCTTGCGTTCGATCAGCGCACCCCACGACGAATCGACCAGGTCGGGATCGTCGGGCGGGGCGATCTCGTCGGGGAAGTCGGTGACCTGGACGTCGGCCTCGTCCTCGATGCCCTGGAACGACACGGAGAGGTTCAGGATCGCTCCGGCCGACTGTCGGGCGACGACCTGGCGAGTGCTGAACGAGCGGCCGTCACGGAGCCGCTCGACCTCGTAGCGCACCGGTTCGTCGTGCGAGCCCGGGCGGATGAAGTACGAGTGGAGCGAGTGCGCGGGCCGATCGCGGTCGACGGTCGCCGCCGCCGCCTTGAGCGCCTGCGCGACGACCTGGCCCCCGAACAGGCGAACGCCCCACGGGTACCGCGCGGGGATGCCGACGAACGTGTCCGGCCCGTGCGGCTCGAGCGCCAGCAACTCCCGGAATTCGATGTCGATGATGTTGGGCACGTCCACAGCTGCAGTCTCGCTGTCGGCGCGTCGAATCGGCAAGGCTGGCGGCATGCACCACGCGCTCACCCTCCCCCCGTACGGCGAACTCGCCGACCCGCACGCGCTCGTCGAGATCGCCGTCGCGGCCGAGCGAGCCGGGTGGGACGCCGTGTTCCTCTGGGACCACGTACTGCGCCGTCCCGACGATCCCCAGGAGACCGCCGACCCGTGGGTCGCGATGGCGGCGATGGCGATGGCCACCGATCGGGTCCGGCTCGGCCCGATGGTCACGCCGGTCACCCGTCGCCGACCGATCAAGCTCGCACGGGAGGCGACGACGCTCGACCACCTCTCACGCGGTCGCCTGACGCTCGGACTCGGGCTGGGCGTCGACACGACACGCGAGTTGAGCGCGTTCGGCGAGATCGTGGACCCTCGCGTCCGTGGCGCTCGGCTCGACGAAGGGGCCGAACTGCTCTGCGCGTTCTGGACCGGCGAGGAGGTCGATTTCCACGGCGAGCACTTCGTCGCCGACCAGGTGCTCGTGCTGCCCCGCCCGGTCCAGCAACCCCGGATTCCACTGTGGTTCGCAGCTCGTGGTGACGCCCGCAAGCCGGTCCGGCGTGCTGCGAGGTACGACGGCCTCTATCCCATCGAGTTCGACGAGCGCGGCCTCGCCCAGATGCTCGACGTGGTCCGCAAGGAGCGCGGATCGCTCGACGGGTTCGACGTCATCGCCAGGCCGTCGACACCGGGCGAGTACGGCCGCTTCGGTGAACTCGGAGTGACCTGGGCGATCACCGGCCCGTCGCCCGGCGAGCCCGACGTGCTCGAACTCGCGTCGACCTCGCCACTCGACGTGTTCCTCGCCGATACCTGAAGGCCAGGTGCCCTCCTGGGGGAGTCGGGTCAGGATGTCTCGGCGCCGAGCCGCACGAGGTAGTCGCCGCGTCGGGCCGTGACCGAGACGATGGTGAACGTGGGGATGTCGGACGGGTGCAGCTCGTGGACCAGCTCGACCCCGCGTCGCGCCGTGGCGGACGGTTCCTTCCGGTGTCCCTGACGGAGCAACCGCAGCATCCCGGTGACCGCGGAAGAAGGTCCGGCGCGGCTCGGCCTGCGCAATCGTGCCACAGCCGTGCTCGCCGGTCCGGCCGGGTGGCACGAGGTCGGCGTGACGACGTGGCTCGGCGGATCGAGCCGATCAGGGCTGGTAGGCGAGGATGCTGCCGAGCAGCCGTTCGGTTTGCCCGACCGTCAGGCCCTTCCGTTCGGCGTACGACTCGACCTGGTCGCGTCGGATGCGACCGACGGCGAAGTACTTCGCGTCGGGGTGCGCGAAGTACAGGCCCGACACCGACGAGCCCGGCCACATCGAGTACGACTCGGTGAGGCCGACACCGATTCGGCGCTCCGCCTCCAGCAGCTCGAAGATCGTGACCTTCTCGGAGTGGTCCGGTTGTGCCGGGTAGCCGGGTGCCGGGCGGATGCCCCGATAGGGCTCGCCGATCAGCTCCTCCGGGCGGAACGTCTCGTCGGGTGCGTATGCCCACAGCTCACGTCGCACCTGGGCGTGGGTTCGCTCGGCGAGCGCCTCGGCGACGCGATCGGCCAACGCCTTGACCAGGATCGAGGAGTAGTCGTCGTTGTCGGCCTCGAACCGTTCGGCGATCGCCAGCTCCTCGGGTCCGGCCGTCACGACGAACCCGCCGACGTGGTCGGTGAGACCGGTGTCGGCCGGTGCGACGAAGTCGGAGATCGAGACGTTCGGCTTGCCGTCGCGACGCTTCAGCTGCTGGCGCAATCCGTGCAGGCGCCGGTCGTGCTCGGGGAGGACGATGTCGTCACCGTCACGGTGTGCGGGCCAGACGCCCACCACGGCCTTCGGGGCGAACCACTGCTCGGTGACGATGAGGTCGAGCATCCGTCGCGCATCGTCGAACAGGGGACCGGCGGCCGCACCGAGTTCGTCGTCGGTGAGGATGCCGGGGTAGCGGCCACGGAGACCCCAGGCGTGGAAGAACGGCGTCCAGTCGATGTAGTCCACCAGGTCCCCGACGTCGATCGCGTCGAAGGTGTGTGTCCCGCTGGAGCTGGGGGCGGTGGTGCCGGCTGCGTCGAAGCGCAGTTCCGCAGCGTTGGCGCGCGCCTCGCCGATCGACAGCCGATTGCGCTCGACCTCGGCGCGCTCGTGCGCCTCGATCACGCGCTGGTACTCGGCGTCGAGGCCGTCCAGGAACTCTCGGCGCCGGTCGGTGCTGAGCAGTTTGGAGATCACACCGGCGGCGCGGCTGGCGTCTGCCACGTGTACGACAGGCCCTCGCGAGTACGCCGGTGTGACCCTGAGCGCGGTGTGGATGCGGCTGGTCGTGGCGCCGCCGACGAGCAGCGGGATGGAGAAGCCCTGTCGCTCCATCTCGCCGGCCACGTTGACCATTTCGTCGAGCGACGGCGTGATGAGGCCCGACAAACCGATCACGTCGGCGCCGCGCTCACGGGCCGTGTCGAGGATCGTCTGGGCGTGCACCATGACGCCGAGGTCGACGATCTCGTAGTTGGCGCAGCCGAGCACGACGCCGACGATGTTCTTGCCGATGTCGTGAACGTCGCCCTTCACGGTCGCGAGCACGACCGTGCCGTTGGTGTTGGTGCCCACGGCGCCGCCGGCAGCGATGGCCGCCTCGCGCTCGGCTTCGAGGAACGGGGTGAGGTACGCAACCGCCTGTTTCATCACCCGCGCCGACTTGACGACTTGTGGGAGGAACATCTTGCCCGAGCCGAACAGGTCGCCGACGATGTTCATGCCGTCCATCAACGGCCCCTCGATCACCGAGACGGGTGATCCGAGACGGGTACGTGATTCCTCCACGTCGTGTTCGATGTGCTCGGTGATGCCGTTGACGAGCGAGTGCTCGAGGCGTTTGTCGACGTCCCACTCGCGCCATTCCTGACCGACCCGCTCGCGGGTCTGGGCCCCGTCGCCGACATAGTTCGTGGCCGCCTCGAGGAGTCGTTCCGCAGCGTCGGGTCGGCGCGCGAGCACGACGTCCTCGCAGAGCTCGCGGAGTTCGGCGTCGATCTGCTCGTACACGGCGAGCTGTCCGGCGTTGACGATCCCGAGTCGCATGCCGGAAGTGATCGCGTGGAAGAGGAACACGGAGTGCATCGCCTCGCGGACACGATCGTTGCCGCGGAACGCGAATGACAGATTGGAGACGCCGCCCGAGATGTGAGAGTCGGGGAACCGTCGCCGCAGCTCGGCGGTCGCCTCGATGAAGTCGAGTCCGTATCGGTCGTGTTCGGCGATGCCGGTGGCGACGGCGAAGATGTTCGGGTCGAAGATGATGTCGTCGGGTGGGAAGCCGAGTTCCTCGGTGAGCAACCGGTGGGCCCGGCTGCAGATCTCGATCTTGCGTTCGGCCGAGTCGGCCTGCCCGTCCTCGTCGAACGCCATCACGATGACCGCAGCCCCGTGGTCGCGGCACACCTTCGCCTGGTCGAGGAACGGTTCGACGCCTTCCTTCATCGAGATCGAGTTCACCACCGCTTTCCCCTGTACACACTCGAGGCCGGCTTCGATCACGTCGAACTTCGAGGAATCGATCATGACGGGCACGCGGGCGATGTCGGGCTCGGCTGCGATCAGGTTGAGGAACGTGACCATCGCCTCCTTCGAGTCGAGGAGCCCCTCGTCCATGTTGACGTCGATGATCTGGGCCCCGTTCTCGACCTGTTGGCGGGCGACGTCGAGCGCCTCGGCGAAGTCGCCCTCGGTGATGAGCCGACGGAATTTGGCCGATCCGGTGACGTTCGTTCGCTCGCCGACGTTGACGAACGGGACGTCGTCGGTGAGCGTGAACGGTTCGAGGCCCGACAGCTGCAGGCGGGGGGAGCGCGTGCCGAATCGGCGCGGCTCGGTTCCGGCGACGGCGTCGCGGATCGCGGCGATGTGTTCCGGTGTGGTGCCGCAGCAGCCGCCGACGATGTTCACGAATCCCGATGCCGCGAAGTCGCCGAGGATCGCCGCGGTCTGCTCGGGAGTCTCGTCGTAACAGCCGAGCGCGTTGGGCAGCCCCGCGTTCGGATACGCGCACACGAGCGTGTCGGCGAGCCCGGCGATCTCTTTCACGTACGGCCGCATCTCGGCGCCGCCGAGAGCACAGTTGAGACCCACCGACAGCGGAGCGGCGTGTCGCACGGACTGCCAGAAGGCACCGACGGTCTGACCCGACAGTGTTCGGCCCGAACGATCGGTGATCGTGCCGGAGAGCATCAGTGGTGTGTGGGTCCCGCTCGACACCGCATGGTGACGGGTCGCCCAGATCGCCGCCTTCGCGTTGAGTGTGTCGAAGACGGTCTCGACCAGCAGCAGATCGGCGCCACCGGCGACCAGGCCCGCGATCTGCTCGAGGTAGGCCTGGGCGAGTTCGCGGAACGTGAGTGCCCGGTACGCCGGATCCTCGACCCTGGGCGACAGTGACAGGGTGACATTGGTCGGTCCGAGCGCACCGGCGACCCATCGAGGCTGCCCGTCGGCCGCTGCCGCCTCGTCGGCGGCCTGGCGTGCGAGGCGGGCACCCTCGGCGTTGAGCTCGTGGACGAGGGCGGGGTCGTCCAGGCCGTACTCGCGTTGGGCCACCGTCGTCGCCGAGAAGGTGTTGGTGGTGATGATGTCGGCACCGGCGTCGAGGTAGCTCCGGTGGAGCTCTCGCACCGCGTCGGGTCGAGAGAGGATCAGCAGGTCGTTGTTGCCGGCAAGCGATTGGCCGTGGTGGGCGAACCGCTCGCCGCGCAGGTCGTCCTCGGTGATGCCGAACGATTGGATCTGGCTCCCGCTCGCACCGTCGAGGACGAGGATCCTCGCGGTGGCCTCCTGCAACAGGCGCTCGGTGCTCATGCCGTCACCAGTG
>Ga0055584_100002064_pt1 | contig 19792 bp, 22 predicted proteins | sample OSDHelmetaG_FD_58716 | JGI IMG/M metagenome (GOLD analysis project Ga0055584, IMG submission 58716) | Pelagic marine sediment microbial communities from the LTER site Helgoland, North Sea, for post-phytoplankton bloom and carbon turnover... | ecosystem: Environmental > Aquatic > Marine >... | reverse complement strand
GACCCCGATGATCGCGGCGACCACGATGTCGACGGGGATCACGTCGACGGTGCCTTCCGGGACCCCGGGGAACTCCTTGAGGAGGCCACGTGCGTAGGAGATGATCACCGGCTCGGCCATGCGGAACCCGCGGATCCAGCCCGGCCGGGGCTCGGCCCACGCGGACTCGATGATCGACGGCCGGACGATCGAGACCGGAACATCGCCCTTGGAGTCGGTGAGCGCCTGCTCGCCGAGTGCCTTGGTGTACGCGTAGGCGTCCGGCCAGCCGAGGCTGCCCGCCCGCGCGATGCCCGCTCGCACCAGCTCGTCCTTGACCCACCGCTCACGGAGTTGTTCGGTCTTCGCCGCGAGTGCCGGTGCACCGGCAGCACCCAGCTCTGACCGTGCCTCCTTGCGGAAGCGGACGAGCTGGTCGGGCTGCCGGCTGATGGCTTCGGTGTCGCCCTTGAGTCGACGGGCCGCATCGACTTCGCCCTGCCAGCTCAGCCCGATGTCGAACGGGCCCTCGCTGACCAGTTCCTCCGGCGCGTTGCCGCGACGGTTCCCGGCGACGTAGCACGTGCTGACCGCGACGAGGTGCGGGGTCACGCCGAGCTGGTGGCACAGGCGGGCGATCCGGGTCGGGCCGAGCAGATTGATCTCGACGGCGCGGTCGAGTGGGGAGTCGAACGACACCGTCGCGGCGGAGTGGATGATGACGTCGGCGGTGGTCCAGACGGCTCGGTGCTCCTCGCTGAGGCCCAGCCCGTCGGCGCTGACGTCACCTGCCACGGTGCGGATGCGGCGGGCGGTCATCTCGGCGAAGGTCTCGGTCGCGGCAGGGTCGGCATGGGCCTCGCGGAGCCGGTCGAACGCGTCGTTCTTGAGGAGTTCCTTCTCGACCCGCCGCGGTGCGGGGGTTCGGCGACCGTCGCGGACGAGGAGGATCAGTTCACAATCCGGGACGCACCGCAGGAGCCGCTCGACGAGTGCGGTACCGACGAAGCCGGTCGAGCCCGTGACGGCGACGCGCTTGCCAGCGAGGGACTCTGCGATCACAATGGACATGTCTACCAAATGGTAGAGACCGGTTCAATGGCGACGTGACGTGACAGAGACCCCCACCCGGCAGCGCATCCTCGACGCGGCGATCGACCAGTTCGGCGTACGCGGGGTCGAAGCGGTTTCGCTCGACGAGATCGCCCGGGCGGTGGGCGTCCGCAAACAGACCGTCCTGTACTGGTTTCCGTCGAAGGATGCGCTGATCGATGCCGTGCTCGAATCGGTTGCGGCCGAGTTGGTGGTGGTGATCGACGCCGCCGTGCGCTCGGCGACGGACGACCCGCTCGAGCGGATCGACGCCGTGGTGCGGGCGGTGTTCCGCCCGGCGGTCCGTCGTCCTGCCCTGCTCGGTCTCGTCCGAGAGGTCAACCGGTTGCCGGCGGCCCAGGCCGACCGTCTCCGCGCGCACGTGCAGCCGCTCGTGGACCGGTGCGTGGAGTACATGGCGCTGGAGATGGACAAGGGCCGATTGCGGCGGGCCGAACCCGGTTTGATCGCGTCGCTCGCGTACGCCACCGTCACCGGGATCGCGACCGAGCCCGAGGCGCTCCGCGCCGTCGGGTGGCGCCCGACGGTTCCCGGCCTCCGACACCTGCGCGACGAGCTCCGGGCGTTCCTGCGGGCCGCGCTGGAGCCTCCCGGCGTGACGACCGGATGATGACGCAGACCGTTCCCGCGCTCGGCGGAGGTGCGCGCGTCGAGTTCGCCCGACCGGGCCTCGCCAGGGTGCGGGCGTCGCGTTCCCGGTTCCGGACCGGGACGGGCTCGCCGATCTCATCGCCGGGAGGTCCTCGGTGATGGTGCCCGGGGAGCCACCACTGCGATTCGTGTCCCTCGATCCCCGGTACCACTGGCTGCTCCGCATCGTGCCGGCTCTCGGTTCGGCCGCCTCGCTCCGGCCATGAGTGCCGCGCCAGACGGGCAGTCCGGCCGGCCGGGCGTCGGGGTAGCGCGGCTCTACCACCAGGGTGTCGAGGCGGTCGTCGAGCTCGCCGGAGAGCTCGTTCCGAGGCAGTGGTCGACGCCGGCGTGCGGATCCTGGTCGGCCGCGGACACCGTCCGTCACCTCCTCTCGGTCAGCCGGTGGTACCACGCCTGGCTCGACCGCGCGATCGAGGGTGACGTGTCGCGGCCGTTCCCCGGCGAACAGATCGATGCGTACGCGGCGGCCGCGCTCGCGGACGGCCGAACATTGACGCCCGGGGCAGCGGCTGCTGCGTTCGAGCGCTCGGCCACCGAGTACCAGGCGCGGGCTGCCGAGCATCGCGACCTGCCGTACGGCTTCCCGTTCGGCATCGCCACGGTCGGGCTGCACCTGGGTGTGGCCGCGGCCGAGTGGCACCTCCACGCGTGGGACCTGTCGACGGTCACCGCCCAGCGTCACCGTCCGGAGGATCCGGGCCTGCTCCTCCGTGCGACAGGTGAGTGCGTGGCCGCGACGTCCGGGCGCTGGAAGGCTGCCGCGGTCCGGCGTGTGGTGCCCGTGATGTCCCGTCGTTCGCCGTGGGAGACGATGCTGCGGCGCTCCGGTCGCGTCTGAACCGCCTGACGGGAGCCGCCCGTCAGCCCGAGCTGATCTCGACCGGTGTCTCGCGCAGGGTGAAGCGGAAGTCGCAGCGGTCGGCCCCGCCCATGATCGTCTGTGTGCGCTCGAAGTCGACGTCCGGGTTGAAGCCCTCGATCAGCGCGCCGTCGCGGTTGCACGAGAGGGTGGCGCCGAGCTCCTCCAGTCCCAGCGAGCGGTACATCTCGGCGTAGCGGCATCGGGTCACGTCGAACGCGAACGAGTCGTCGGTCAGCTCGACCACCTCCGTCTCGAGCGCGCCGTCGACCGACCAGGCGCCCAGACCGCTCGCGAATGCGGGCAGTGAGTCGTCGCCGACCTGCTCGGCCAGGGCAGCGCCCTGGGTGCGAGCCACTCCGACGATCACCTCCCGCGCCAGCTCGTAGACCTGGTCGCCGTACTCGTCGGCCAGTCGCTCCAGTAGGGGGGCGACGATGCGCGCCTCGATCTCCCGGCGCTTCAGCACGCCGACGTCGTTCAGTCGATCGCCCGCTGCACCGGTCACGGCTGCTCCGGCTTCAGCGCGGTGACCTCGATCTCGATCTTCATGCGTGGGTCCTGCAGGCCGACGACCATCATCGTTGCAGCGGGCTTCGCCGCACCGAAGAACCGGCGCAGCGACGGCCAGCACGACTCGAAGTCGTCGGGGTCCGGTACGAGGTACGTGGCCCGCACGACGTCGTCCGGTGACGAACCCGCCCGTCGGAGCGCGTCGGCGATGTTGGCGAGCGCTTGGTCGACCTGTTCGACGATGTCGTCGGAGAGGGTCATCGCGGTGTAGTCGAAGCCGGTCGTACCGGCGACGAACACCCATCGGCCGTCGACCACCGCCCGCGAATATCCGACCTGCTCCTCGAACGTGCTGCCCTGGCTGATCCGCTGCCGTGCGCTCATCCGACGAGCGTAGACACCTCTCGGTGTCCGGTGCCGGTGCGGGGCGTCTGCGACTGCAGCTCGCCGGTCTCGTACTATGACCAGGTCACCGCTCCGGTACTCGTGGTCCAGGGAGCGAACGACACCCGGTGCCCGGCGCGACAGCTCAGCGCGTACGAGGACCGGATGCGCGAACTCGACGGCCCATCGAGGTCGTGTGGCTCGAGGCAGGTCACGGTGGCGTCGCGCGCGACCAACGCATCGAGTTCCAGGCCGAGATGTTCGAGTTCGTCGCCGAGGTACTCGACCGCCCGACGAACTGACGGGTCAGTGCTTGGTGTTGCGCCGGCGCCGCTGGTGGCGTTCGAGTGCCAGCTCGACCAAGCGGTCGATGATGTCGCTGTATGTCATTCCGCTGGCGATCAGCATCTTCGGGAACATCGAGATCGGTGTGAAACCGGGCATCGTGTTGACCTCGTTGCAGAGAAAGCCGCGGGCCGGTCCCTCCTCTTCGAGGAAGAAGTCGCATCGGGCGAGGCCGCCACAACGCAGGGCCCGGTAGACGGCGACCGCCATCGTCCGGATCTGCTCGGTCTGCTCACCGGTGATCGGTGCCGGGATGATGCCGGTGCTCGCGTCGTTGACGTACTTGTCGTCGTAGCTGTAGAACTCGTCGCCCGGCACGATCTCGCCGGGGAGTGACACGAACGGTTCGTCGTTGCCGATCACGGCGATCTCGATCTCGCGGCCGCTGATCGCCTCTTCCACGACGACCCATTCGTCGTAGGTCAGCGCATACTCGATCGCACCGCGCAGTTCCTCGACGGACCGCGCCTTGCTCACCCCGACCGACGAGCCCATGTTGGCGGGCTTCACGAAGGCGGGCAGCCCGAGCTCGATGGCCAGCTCGTCGGCCAGGCCGGGCGTGATCTGGCCCTCGGCGAAGGCACGGTATCGCGCCTGCGGGACACCGGCCGCGGTGAGAACACGCTTCGCCATCGCCTTGTCCATCGCCACGGCGGACCCGAGCACCCCGGAACCGACGTAGGCGACGTTCGCGAGCTCCAGCAGGCCCTGCACCGTGCCGTCCTCGCCCATCGGGCCGTGGAGGAGCGGGAGGACGACGGTGCGCTCGGGGCTGTCGACGGCCTCGCCCAGCATCGTGGTGGGCGACACCGAATCGCCGGTCGGGTCGAGCTGGGGCGGCAGCGATTCGGGGTCACGTTCGAGCGCTGCGAGGGCTTCGGTCGCGAGTGCCCACTCGCCCTCGGTCGAGATGCCGATCGGCGTCAGCCGGTACTTGGACGGGTCAGCGGCGGCGAGTACGTGGGCCGCCGTCGTCCGACTGACATCATGTTCGGCCGACTGCCCGCCGAACAACACCACGAGGTTGATGCGCTCACTGCTCACGCCCCGACGGTACCGTTCCCCGACATGAGGTTGCTGGCATCCCAGGTGGCCGAGGCGACGGGCGGCCGACTCTCCGGCCCCGACGTGGAGGTCCGTGGTGCGTCGTTCGACTCCCGGTCGACGCGATCCGGTGATCTGTTCGTCCCGATCGTCGCGGAACGCGATGGCCACGACTTCATCGACACCGCACTGGAGGCCGGCGCGTCGGCCTACCTGACCACCGAGGAGCCGCTGGAGACCGGCACGGCGATCCGGGTGGACGACACGTCGCTGGCCTTGATGGCGCTCGCCACCTGGGCCCGTCGCCGCCTCGACATCCCCGTCGTCGGTGTGACCGGGAGTGTCGGCAAGACGAGTACGAAGGACCTGATCGCCGCTGCACTCGGGGCCACCCGCCGGGTCACCGCCAACGAACGCAGCTTCAACAACGAGCAGGGTCTGCCCGTCACGATCCTCGGCACCCCCGACGACGCCGAGGTGCTCGTGGTCGAAATGGGGATGCGCGGGTTCGGAGAGATCCAGCGACTGTGCGACGTGGCAGCGCCGACGATCGGCGTCGTGACCGCTGTCGCATCGTCGCACACCGGCCGGGTCGGCGGCATCGAGGGCGTCGCGGTCGCCAAGCGTGAACTGGTCGAGCGACTCCCGAGGTCGGGCACGGCGATCCTGAACGCCGACGACGAGCGCGTCGCTCGGATGAACGCACACACACCCGCGACGGTCGTGACCTACGGCGAGCAGGGTGACGTTCGGATCTCGGCGATCGAGCTCGACGACCTGGCTCGCCCGAGCTTCCGGGTCGATTCGCCCTGGGGCATCGGTGACGTGCAGCTCTCGGTCAGCGGCCGCCACATGGCCTCCAACGCTGCGGCCGCGATCGCCGTCTGCGGTGTGCTGACCGGCTCGATCGATTCGGCACTCGCCGCGCTCGCCGACGCACATGTGTCGGGGATGAGGATGGAGATCGCACGTTCGGCCTCGGGGGCCGTCGTCGTCAACGACGCCTACAACGCGAACCCGGATTCGATGCGGGCCGCACTCGACGCCCTCGCCGGCGTCACGGCCGAGCGGCGGATGGCCATCCTCGGCGAGATGGCCGAGCTGGACGATCCGGTCGTCGCACATGCGGAGGTGCTGGCCGCGGCCACCGAACGGGGGATCGAGGTCGTCGTCACCGGCACCGACCTGTACGGCATCGACCCTCTCGACGACCCGGTCGCTGCGCTCGGCACGATCGGGGAGGGCGACGCCGTGCTCGTGAAGGCGAGCCGATCTGCCGGCCTCGAACGCTGGGTGCAGCCGCTGCTCGACGCCTGATCAGACCAGTCGGGTGGCGTTCACGGGGCGGAACGGATCGCCACCCTCGTCGACCGCGAGGAAGTCGTCCTCGTCGAGGCGTTTGAGGTCGCCCCACCAGGCCAGCCCCACGGCGCAGACTGCACCGAACGCGAGTACCCAGCGGGCGCCGACGGCGTCCATCACCGGCCCGAACACCAGGTGCCGATCGGCACGGTGCCGCCGAACGCCATGAACCACAGCGGCATCGTGGAGCCGCGCTCGGTGTCGGCGAGGTTGTTCTGCATCACGCTCGCGAGTGCTGCCGCGGACATGAAGTAGGTGAACCCGAGCGCGGCGGCGACCGGCAGAGCGAGCATCCACGAGTCGAGCAGCGAGAAGGTGCCGAGCGCCGCTCCGAACGAGAGCATGCCGAGCGGGATGAGACGCCGGGTGTCGCGCCGGGCCAGCCAGGTGCCGACGGCGAGCGCGCCGAAGAACGCGCCGAGGCCCCACACGATGCAGAGCAGCTTGTACTCGCCGCCCTCGGGGTCGAGTCCGAAGTTCAGGCGCGCGACCGAGGGGAAGAGGCCGACGTACGGCAGGCACAGCAGCGAGAACAGGAACATCGTGGAGATCGTGCGGAGGAGCACCGCCCGCCCGCGCACGATGAGGAAGCCGGCTCCGAACTTGCGCCAGCGGGGGAGCGGGCCGCTCTGACTCGACCCGATGGTCAAGAGTACCGGCGGGGTCCGCGTCTCGGGTCGGTGGTTCGCGCGATCGTGTTGGTCCCATGTCACCACAGCCGAACGCCTCGACGATCTTGACACCGGCGGCCGCCATGACGGCCAGCGATACGACGGGGAGCTGCCGCTCGACGCTGGGCACCTTCCCCGAGTGCCCGTTGTGCGGTGGCGATCTGTTCCCCGAGCACGCCCACTTCAAGTGCTCGGGATGCGGGTGGCGCGACAGCTGCTGCGACTGATCGACCGGGCCGACGGAGTACACACCCGTCACCGCCGTGAGTTCGCCGCGCTCGACGGTGTCGACGACCGGTGCTTCGCGCTCGGCGCGATCCACGGCACGTTCGCGGCGGTGACCTACCCGGCTGCCACGAAACTGGCCGACGCGATTCACCGACGCGGCCGGCCGCGGGCGGCATGCTCCTCGGCGAAGCCAGGGCGAAGGCGTGCTGGGTCCTCGCCGATGCCGAGGGCGACCAAGCCTGCATCTGCACCTGGCAGGACCGCGCCTGACGCCGCCGAACACGCACGAGGCCCGGTCGCGTCACGCTGGTCCTGCGGGGGTGCGGTCGGACCAGCGCTTGACGGCCGCTCCGGGAACGTGTTCGGTGGACGGGGGTGGTTCGATGTCGTTCTCGGGGGAGCGTGAGCCGCAGTCGTCGGTGTCGGCATACGACACGGAGCTCGTTCCCTGGTTGTTCGAGCACTGGGCCCAGCCGATGGCCGACGCCACCGCACCCGGCCTCGCACGTCGTCGATCTGGCGTGCGGTACGGGCCTGATGGTTCGTCATCTGTTGGATCGCCTCGATGGCTCGGGACGCGTCACTGGTGTCGGTACCGATGCCGAGATGCTGGGTCACGCCGCCACGACCGTTGTCGACAGTCGGGTCGATTGGCGGCGAGCCGACGCTGCGCTGCTGCCGTTCGAGGACGTCAGCATCGATCGGGTCTGTTGCCATCGAGGTCTCCAGTTCTTTCCCGACCGCCCGGCGGTGCTCGCCGAGATTCGCCGGGTGCTCGTGCCCGGCGGGCGCGTTGCCGTGGCGGTGTGGGGCCGGATCGAGCACAATCCGTGGCCGGCGGCGCTCTCGATGGCGGTCGGCCACCTCGTCGTTGACGACGCGGGCGCACGCATGGCGGTGGTGTGCGAGCTGGGCGACCCCGACGAGCTCGCCGGTTTGCTCCGGTGGGCCGGGTTCGGAGACGTCACCGCCGTGGTGCACGAGCACGTCGCCGTGCACGGTGATGTATCTGCGGCCGTGGCCGGACAGTTGGCGGCGTTGCCGAGCGGGTCGGCGATCGGTGAGCTCGACGAGGAACGACGCGCCGGTTTGATCGAACTCGCGTGCGACCTCCTCCGCGACCATGTCGCCGTCGACGGGCGGCTCGGGGTGCCGTCGACGAGCAGCCTCGCCTCGGCGGTCGCGCCTGGTCCGGGCCCATGAGGAGGATCCTCGTCGGCGGGTGTCCGAACGGCCGACCGACCCGGTTGGACGGGACCGACGTCGAGGTGGCGTCGGCGACCGGGGACCGATGGCTGGTCGAGGAGCGGCTCGTGGCGCTCTGCCCCGGGTCGGCCGTGGGGTTCTCGGTGCCGCGACCGCCGGCGGAGATCGTCGGATCGGTCGCCTCGCTCGTGCTCCGAGGCAGTGGTGTGGTGCTCGACGGGAACGACGTGACCGAGTTGTTCGTCAGGGGTGCCGACTCGCGGTGGAGCGTGCTGTCGCCGCCGGATGCGTGGCTGCCGTGCTCACCGACGGCGGCCCGTCGTGTGGCACCACCTACGTCTTCGACGACGGTTCCGCGGGTGGGACCGCGCCCGGCACGGGTGTGACCGCGCAACTCCTCGCCGATGCAGGACCGGCGGTGCTCGTCGAGACCCGGATCGAAGCAGCCGACCGGTTCGTCCGCTCGGAGACGTCCTGTTCCGAAGCCGCGCTACGGATTGGCGAGGGCGATGAAGGGGAGGTCGCGGTGGGCCTCGTCCCAGTCGAGCCCGTATCCGTAGATGAACTCGTCGTCGATGTCGAGCCCGGAGTAGGTGGCTTCGGCGGCGGCCTCCCGGCGGCTGGTCCTGTTGATCAGCGCAACCGTCGAGATGCTGCGCGGACCCCACCCTCTGAACACCTCGGACAGTTCGCCGAGCGTGCGTCCGGTGTCGATGATGTCGTCGACGATGAGCACGTCGCGTCCGGCGAGTTCGAGCTCGGCGCCGGTGTCGAGCTGGAGCGTGGCACCGGGCGTGAATCCGCCCGCGTACGACGAGGCCGTCACGTACGCCAACTCGGTCTCGGTCGTCATCGCCCGGACGAGGTCGCTGGAGAACATGACCGCCCCCTTGAGGACCGTCACGACGACGACCCGACTGCCTCCGAGGTCGCGGTCGATCGCCCGAGCGAGGTCCCGCACGATCCCGGCGATGATGTCGGCACTGAACAGCACCGTGTGCGCCCTGGCCATGTCGCCAGTCTCGCCGCTCGACGGCCCGCTGTCACGTGCCGCAGACCGCACGAGGCCCTGGGTGGGTCGTCCGCTGTTCCGTCGGTCGACCGGACGGTGTCGAGATGGGCCGTCCCAGCGGCCGATTCAGCCGTTGACGAGGTCGGCGAGCATCTCGAGTTGGTCCGCCCGCCCGTTGAGGAGCACCGTGGTGAGACAGGTCTCCTTCCATCTCGCCAGGTCGTCGCGGATCTTGTCGGGCGGGCCGACGAGTGCGACGTCTTCGACCATCTCCAGGGGGATCAGCGCGGCTGCCTCCTGTTTCTTGCCCTGGAGGTACAGCTCCTGGATCTCGGTCGCGACACCCTCCCAGCCCATGCGCGCGAACACGTCGAAGTGGAAGTTCGCTCCCTTGGCCCCCATGCCGCCGGCGTAGAGCGCGACCATCGGGCGCATCAGGTCGGCGCACTCCTCGGCGTCGTCTCCCGGGATGATCGTCAGCATCGAGGCGACCTCGAAGCGGTCGGCCTTGCCGACCTCACCGCCGGCGTCGAAGCCGGACTGCAGGCGTTCCCGGTACCAGGCGTCCTCCTTCGGTGAGAAGAACAGCGGCAGCCAGCCGTCGGCGATCTCCGCCGAGAGCGACACGTTCTTCGGCCCTTCGGCGGCGAGGTAGATCGGGATCTCGTTGCGGAGCGGGTGCACGGTCGACTTGAGCGCCTTGCCGAGGCCGGCGCCGTCGTCGCCCGTGTACGGCATGTCGTAGTGATTGCCGTGGAACTCGACCGGGCCCTCGCGACGCACGATGTCGCGCACGATCGCGACGTACTCGCGGGTTCGTTCCAGGGGGCGGGGGTACGGCTCGCCGTACCAGCCCTCGACCACCTGCGGGCCCGAGGCGCCCAGGCCGAGGATGAAGCGACCACCGGACAGGTGGTCGATCGTGATCGCCGACATCGCCGTGGCCGCTGGCGTGCGCGCCGACATCTGCACGATCGATGTGCCGAGCTTGATGTTCTCGGTGTGCGAACCCCACCACGCGAGCGGCGTCAGGCAGTCGCTGCCGTACGCCTCGGCGGTCCAGCAGGAGTCGAAGCCGAGCCGGTCGGCCTCCTTGATCGCGTCGAGCGCACCCGAGGGCGGGCCGGACGACCAGTAGCCGGTGGACAGGCCGAGTTTGAGATCTCTCATGCGGTCAGCGTGGCACCCCGGGCCGATGACCGACGACTTGACGGTCACGACGCTTGCCGGGCGGGACCTCGGCCACGCGGTGTTCCCGATGCGTGCCGACGGTCCCAGTACCTTTCGGCCAGGATCGTGACGGCGCACACGGCCGCGGCTGCCCCGAACACCGAGACCATCCCGGTGACCGACTCCATCACGTGCGGGAATGCCACCATGGTGACGGCCAGCGTCAGCATGAGCACACCGCCGGCCAGCTGGAGGACCTTGCCGTGTTGTTCTTGCATCTTCGTGGCCCGCATGGTCACGACGACGATGCCGAACACCGCGAGCTCGTCGAGGAGGAAGACACCCAGGTACAGGGCGAACAGCAGCGCAGCGCCGGTCGCCGGGACACCACGTTCGGCCAGCAGATCCGTCCAGAGCAATGGTAGTCCGGCCGTGCAGGGCGTCTCCAGCAGTGAGACCCCGGTGGCCAGGACCACGGTGCCGCCGAGCGTGGCGGGTAGGGAGTGGTTCGTGTCGGCGAGTCGGCGCATCCGGCGGAACAGACCCGGCTTGGCGCTCGCGGTGATCGTCACCGACGGTCCGCGGGCCGTCCAGTGCTCCTTGAGGTGGAGGACACCGAACACGCCGGCGACGATCGCCACGACCGCTCGGATCCAGCCGGACCGGCCGACCATGCTCAACGTCGAGTACGCGCCGAGCATGTACAGCCCGTACAGCAGCGACGTCACGAGCAGGAAGAGCGACCCGACGGCGAGGACGCGTGTCCGCGAGCCACTGTGCACGACGAGCGCCATCAGCATCGACAGCACCCACAGCGAGCACGGGTTGAACCCGTCGACGAACGCGATGAGCACCGTTGCGCCGACCATCGAGCGTGAGCCGACGTCGACGCTGCCGACCAGCGGGACATCGACCTCGGAGATCGACTCCGGCGCCTCACCGGCGAGCAAGCTGGTCACGGTCTGCTCGATCCGACGGGCCATCGACTCCGAGAAGCCGACGTACACCTGGTCGTCGAGCACCACCGTCGGTACGGAGCGTGGCTCTTGGCCGAGATCCGCGAGCATGTCGATGAAGGTCTGTTGGTTCGCTGGATCGTGCCAGACTTCGTGCTCGATCACGACCAGGCCGTCGACGCGGTCGGCGAGCTCGTCGAGGAAGTCGAGCATACGGGCGCAGTGGGGGCAGCCGTCCCCGTGGAACACGACGAGTTCGACGTCGGTGACCGGATCGTGGGGGGCGGCACCGGCGGGGGCGACGTCGGCCATGAGCCAGAGTGCGAGGGCGGCGGCGATGACCAAGACGCGACCGATTGGTCTCATGCCCTGATCGTCCGTGAGGTGCCGGCGCGGCACCAGTGCCATCCGTCCGGATCGCGCATCGGGCCGTCGGCGCTGCGCGCTCGTGGCATCCTGGGCCGATGTCCGACGACCTCGTGGTCACGAACACGGTGCGGATCCCGCGCCACGAGATCGAGCTGTCGTTCAGCGCGTCCGGAGGCCCGGGCGGACAGCACGCCAACAAGGCGGCCACCCGGGTGGAGCTCCGACTCGACCTCGCGTCGTCATCGGCTTTCAGTGACGCCCAGCGAGCGAGGGTCGTGGAGCGATTCGGTGACGAGATCCGGGTCGTGGTCGACGACGAGCGGAGTCAGGTCCGGAACCGTGCGCTCGCGGAGGAACGGTTGGTGGCTCGACTGCAATCGGCTCTGCACGTCCAGCGAGCCCGGCGCCCGACGAGGCCCACGAAGGGCTCGCAACGCCGCCGAGTCGAGGCGAAGAAGCGGCGCAGCGAAACCAAGCGCCGGCGCCGTCGCCCCGATCGCGACGCGTGAGTGCGAACGGTTGGTGTCGGATGCCAACCGTTCGTCGTCAGTCGGTGGGGGTGAAGCGGATCGGGAGGTGCTCGGGACCGAAGATGGCGACCGTTGCCGGTTTCCAGGCGATCTCGCCGTCGAGCTCGAGATCGGGGAGGCGCTTCGCCATGATCGAGAGCGCCTCTTGCTGCTCGGCTCGGGCCAGCGCGGCGCCGAGGCAGTAGTGGATGCCCGACCCGAAGGTGAGCTGTGGTCGTTCGGGTGGGTCGCGTGTGATGTCGAACGCACCGGGGATGTCGAACACCGACGGATCGCGGTTCGCCTGGGCGAGCGACAGGGCGATGAACGATCCCTTCGGGAACAGAACGTCGCGGTACTCGATGTCCTCGCTCGCGAGCCGTGCCGTGCCGCGCACGGTGCCGAAGTACCGCATCGTCTCTTCGACCGCACGGGGCGCGAGTTCGGGTTGTTCGCCCAGCAGCTTCCACTGGTCGGGGTGAGCGGCGAAGAGCGACAACGAGCACCCGAGCTGGTTGCGGGTCGTGTCGGTGCCGGCCATCAGCACCGCTTCGCACATCATCACCAACTCACTGTGAGAGAGTCGGTCGCCGTCGGACTCGGCTTCGATCATGGCGGAGATCAGGTCGTCGGAAGGGCTGCTGCGGCGTCGCTCGATCAGATCGCTGACGTAGGCGTCGAGCTCGTCCTGGGCCTGGATGATCAGGTGCTTGTCCTCGGCGAGGTTGCCGTTGAAGATCCGGAAGATGTCGGTCGCCCAGTCCGAGAAGAGCTGCAGGTCCTCCTTCGGCGCCCCGAACAGCTCGCAGATGATCGGGATCGGGTAGGGCTCACAGAAGTCCGTGGCGATGTCGGCCCGGCCGGACGTCGCGAAGTCGTCGATGAGCGCGTTGACCATTTCGCGCATGAACGGTCGGAGCGCGTCGGCGTGTCGCGGCGAGAACGCCGGTCCGGCGACGCGCCGGAGCCGTGTGTGCTCGTCGCCTTCGGCGGCGAGGATCGATGGTCGTCGACGCGAACGTTCGAGCCATTCCGGGTCGTCGACACCTGACATCTCGATGATCTTCCCGGCCGCGCTGTGCCACCGTTTGTCCCGCAACATCGCGACCACGTCGTCGTAGTTCAGGATCGAGTAGCCGAACATGTTGCGGCCGATCCAGTGCTCTGCGGCGGCAGCTGCGCTCGCCGCTCGGCGCTGCTCGATCGTGAGGTCCGGGTCGTCCAGCCACTCGAGGTCGGGCAAGACGAGTTCGGTCGCGAGCGTGGCCATGAGCAGACAGTAGATCCGTTCGGCCGGGGGACCGAAGGTGGTCGGTCACCGCCGGGTCGGGATCAACCCCTCCGGCGTCGTCGACGAGCCGGCGTCGACTCGTCGGGTTGCTCGGTCGCCACCGTATTCGTCAAGGGACCGACCGTGGCGACGATGTGATCGAGCTCGGGTGTCTCGCCGCGCTCGTGCAGGTCGATCTTGCGACGCATCTCTGCGAGGTGGTCGGGGGAGGTGCCGCAGCAGCCCCCGACGATCCGCGCCCCCGAGTCGATCGCGAGCGTGGCGTACTCGCCCATCAGTTCGGGGTTGCCGGTGTACTCGATCTCGGCACCCTTGAACTGGGGGATGCCGCAGTTGCTCTTGGCGATGATCGTGAGATCGTCGCGTCGCATCTGCTGGATCGCGAGGAGCAGGTCGGAGGCCCCCACACCGCAGTTGGCGCCGATCGCGAGCGGCGGCACGGGCAGCTCCGCGAACACGTCGACGAGTTCGGGTGGTCGCAGCCCCATCATCGTGCGCCCGGCGGTGTCGAACGACGCCGTCACGGTGTACGGAAGGCCGACCTCGATCGCGGCGCGTGCGGCGGCACGCATCTCCTGCGCGGCGGACTTGGTCTCGATCCAGGCGACGTCGGCGCCTCCGGCCTTGAGCCCCTCGATTTCCTCGGCGAACGCGGCCTGGGCCGCGGTCTCGGTCATCGAGCCGAGCGGTTCGATGAGTTCGCCGGTCGGTCCGACCGAGCCGGCGACGACCACCGGTCGATCGGCGTCCCGTGCGACCTCACCGGCGATCTCGGCGGCGTGCCGGGCGATCTCGGCGGCGCGATCCTCCGCGTCGTGGAGTTTCAGGCGGTATCGGTTGCACCCGAACGTGTTGGTCAGGATGATGTCGGCGCCCGCGTCGACGAAGAGCTGGTGGAGGGTGCGCACCTTGTCGGGTGCGTCGACGTTCCAGAGTTCGGGGGGTTCTCCCGGGCCGAGGCCCATGCCCATGAAGTTGGTGCCGGTGGCACCGTCGGCGAGCAAGGGGTGTTCGAGCTCGAGGAGTGACTCGAGAGTGGTCCGCATGGCAAGGGGACGCTAGCGGCCGACTCACGCAAGTGCGGCGAGCGGCTCGACCACGTCGACGTCGAGGAACTCGGCGACCGGCCCGTTCGTGACGTGGCCGCCGTGGGTGTTGAGGCCGAGCGCGAGCGCCGGATCGCGGCGTGCCGCGCCGCCGACACCGTGCACGGCGACGTCGGCGACGTACGGCAGTGTGGCGTTGGTCAGTGCGTACGTGGAGGTGTGAGGTACGGCGCCGGGCATGTTGCCGACCGCATAGTGGACGACATCGTGCAACTCGTAGGTCGGGTCGTCGTGGGTGGTCTCGCGGACCGTCTCGATGCACCCGCCCTGGTCGACGGCCACGTCGACGACGACCGCACGCGGCTTCATCGCCTTGACCATCCCCTCGTCGACGACCACGGGGGCCCGTCCGCCGGCGACGAGGACGGCACCGATCACGAGGTCGGCCTCGAGCACGGAGCGCTCGACCGCTCCCCGGTTGGAGGCGAGGGTGGAGATGCGCCCTCGATGGATCTGGTCGACGTACCGGAGCCGGTCGAGGTTCTTGTCGATGAGCACGACCTCGGCTTCCATGCCCGCCGCGATCCACGCTGCGTTCCAGCCGACGTTGCCGGCGCCGAGCACGACCACCCTGGCGGGCCGGACGCCGGGCGCCCCGCCCATGAGCACGCCTCGACCACCGTTGTGCCGCTCGAGGCAGTGAGCGCCCATCTGCGGTGCCAGCCGACCGGCGACCTCGCTCATCGGTGCGAGCAGCGGGAGTGCTCCGTCGCTGCTCTCCACCGTCTCGTAGGCGATCGCCGTCGTACCGGCATCGATCAGCGCCTTCGCAACGCCCGGGTACGCGGCGAGATGGAGGTAGGTGAACAGGGTCAGGTCGGATCGGAGGAAGCCGAACTCCTCCTCCTTCGGCTCCTTGACCTTGATCACCATCTGCTGCGACCAGGCGTCGGCAGCGGTCGGCACGATGTCCGCTCCGGCGACCACGAAATCGTCGTCGGAGATCGACGCTCCTTCGCCGGCACCGGTCTCGACGAACACGTCGATGCCGCGACGTTCGAGTTCGCGGACACCGTCGGGTGTCATCGCGACACGGTGTTCGGCCGTCTTGACCTCACGGGGGACGCCGACGGTGCTGATGACGGGTGCGCTCATCGGGCCAGTGTGACACGGCACCGACACCGTGTGCGAGCGACATGCGTGGCAGACTGGCGCTGTGGCACAGGATTCGAGCCGATTGGACCATGTCGACCTCGGAATCCTGCGGGAACTGGATCGGGACGCCCGAATCAGCTGGCGAGATCTCGGCGAGGCGGTGCACCTGTCGCCCACGTCGGCTGCCGATCGTGTGCGGCGGATGGAGCGCGAGGGCATCATCGACGGCTACTCCGTGCGCGTCGACCCAGCGGCGCTCGGTCGCACGGTTCGGGCGGTGATCGACGTGAGCCTCGGTGCCGGTGTACAGGTCGACGAGTTCGAGGAGCGGCTCGCACATCGCGAGGAGGTCGCGTTCGCGGCGTACGTGACGGGAACTGCCGACTACTCGGTGATCGTCGAGTGCCGGGGCGCCGAAGGCCTCGACGCGTTCGTGCGCTGGCTACGTGCCGAGGCCGGTGTCAGCAGAACGGAGACGAAGATGCTCCTCCGCATCGTCGCCGACTGAGCGCCGGCGAGACCTGCGGCGGCGACCGTCGGACGACGGGATCAGCTCTCGTCGATCGTCGTGTTGGCGACGTACACGTCGCAGTGTGCCTGTTTCATCACGTCGCCCGCGACGGATCCGAGTACGCGGGCGAGCCCTTGCACGCGCTTGTTGCCGATGACGATCAGCTCGGCGTCGAGTCGCTCGGCCTCCTCGCAGATCGCGGAGGCCGGATCGCCTTCCCCGACCGACGCGGTCACGTTCTCGAGCGGCAGTTGGCGGCCGAGATCCTCGAGAAATTGCCGGGCGTCCGAGAGCCAATCCGAATGGAACGTGTCGGATCCGACGCTCATCCGGACACCTTTGGCGCGTTCGGCGTACATCACGAGATGGAGGTCGGCGCCGAGATCGCGGGCAAGGGTGGCAGCGCGCTCGGCCGCCTTCCGTGAGGTCTCCGAACGGTCGACGCCGACGACGATGCTGGCCATGGTTCCTCCTGTTTCCCCCGGCGGCCGATGGCCGCTGGGCGAAACCATAGGTCGAACGACGTCATCGGCGTCAACCCGTCATCGGTCACAGGCCTCGCTCTCACGACCGGCCCAGATGTTGGTGACCAGTGCGTCACACGGCGACTGCTCGACGACGTCGGCGATCGGCATCTCGGAGAGGCTTCGGCCCTTCTCGGCGCCGGTCGGCCGAGCGATGGCGAACCATGCGCCGATCCCGAGCCGCGGGAGTCGGTGCCCGAGGAACCTCGAGCGCTGGGGTGACATGTGCCTGCGCGATCTTCCTCATCTGATACAACCGCGTCATGAAATCGTTCAGGAACTTCGTCAACGGTGAGTGGGTCGACGCCGCTGATGGTGCCACCACCGACATCATCGACCCCACGACTGGCGAGGCGTACGCCACGGCGACCAAGTCGGGCGACGCCGACGTCGACGCCGCCATGGCCGCAGCGGCCGCTGCGTTCGAGTCGTGGAGGAACACGACGCCCGCCGAGCGTTCGCTCGCGATGCTGAAGCTGGCCGACGCGATGGAGGCCCGAGGCGACGAGATCATGCACCTGGAGTGTGAGAACACCGGCAAGCCCTACGAGGTGCATCGCGACGAGGAGATGGGCCCGGGCGTCGACAACGTGCGCTTCTTCGCCGGAGCGGCCCGGCACCTCGAGGGGAAAGCGGCAGGCGAGTACATGGCCGGCATGACATCGTTCGTCCGTCGCGAGCCGATCGGTGTCTGCGCCCAGGTCGCTCCCTGGAACTACCCGATGATGATGGCGGTCTGGAAGTTCGCGCCGGCGATCGCCGCCGGCAACACCGTCGTGCTCAAGCCGAGTGACACGACGCCCGCCACGACGGGTCTGCTCGCCGAGATCGCGTCGGAGTTCCTGCCCGCCGGCGTGTTCAACGTGATCAACGGCGACCGCGACACCGGCCGCAAGATGGTCGCTCACCCGACTCCGGCGATGGTGTCGGTCACCGGGTCCGTGCGGGCCGGCATGCAGGTCGCCGAAGCCGCATCCAGGACCCTGAAGAAGGTGCACCTCGAACTCGGGGGCAAGGCGCCTGTGGTCGTGTTCGACGACGCCGACGTCGCCCGGGCGGCCGAGGACATCGCGGTCGCCGGCTACTTCAACGCCGGTCAGGACTGCACTGCCGCCACACGGGTGCTGGTCAGCTCGAGGATCGCCGGTGACTTCGTCGCGGCGCTCACGGAACAGGCCGAGGGGACCCGTGTCGGCGGCCCCGATGCCACGGACGTCCTGTTCGGCCCGGTCAACAACGCCAACCAACTCACCCACGTGAGCGGCTTCATCGAGCGTGCGCCCGATCACGCACGGGTGACCACGGGCGGCAACCGGATCGGCGACGCCGGCTACTTCTTCGAGCCCACGGTCGTGTCGGGTCTGCGGCAGGGCGACGAGATGAGCTCGAAGGAGATCTTCGGGCCCGTCATCACCGTGCAGGAGTTCGACGAGGAATCCGAGGCCGTCGAGTGGGCCAACGCGGTCGAGTACGGGCTGTCCGGCAGCGTCTGGACACGCGACGTCGGCCGTGCGATGCGCATGGCCAAGGCGCTCGACTTCGGATGCGTGTGGGTCAACACGCACATTCCGTTCGTCTCGGAGATGCCGCACGGTGGCTTCAAGAAGTCCGGCTACGGCAAGGACCTGTCCGCGTATTCGCTCGAGGACTACACGCGCGTCAAGCACGTGATGGTCAACCTCGACAGCTGACGTGTCGAGGTCCCGGACCCCACGCATCGCCGTCGGACCGGACCCGGTCCCCGAATGGCTCGCCGCCGCCGTCACCGACGGCGGCGGCGAGATCGTCCCGCTCGTCGATGCCGAGGCGATCGTCTGGGGCGACGTGGCCGACCCCGCCGGACTGTCCGAAGCGGTCGACGCTGCACCCGAGGCGACGTGGATCCAGTTGCCGTGGGCCGGCGTGGAGACGTTCACCGAAGTGCTCGACCACGATCATGTCTGGACGTGCGGGAAGGGTGCCTACGCCGACCCGGTCGCCGAGGTCGCACTCGCGCTCGGCCTGGCCGGGCTCCGCAGCATCCACACGTACGCGGCCGCCACCAGCTGGTCGGAGCAACGCGGTCGCAACCTGCTCGGTGCCCGGGTCACCATCGTCGGCGGCGGAGGGATCGCCGAGTCACTCGTGCGGATGCTGCGGCCCTTCGACTGCCACATCACGGTGGTGCGCCCGACGGTGCAGCACATGGAGGGCGTCGACGACGTCGTGGGTCCCGATCGACTCGCCGACACCCTGCCGGGCGCCGACCTCGTCATGTTGGCGCTTGCGTTGACCCCCGACACGGTCGGCCTCATCGGCGCGGACGAACTCGGGCTGATGGAGCCCCACGCCTGGATCGTGAACGTGGCCCGTGGCCGGCACATCGTGACCGACGATCTGGTCGACGCCCTCCGGGGTGGCGTCATCGGCGGTGCCGGCCTCGAGGTCACCGACCCGGAGCCCCTGCCCGAGGGGCATCCACTCTGGTCGCTCGAGAACTGCGTCATCACGCCGCACACGGGGACCACCCGGGAGATGGCCGTGCCGCTCCTCGCCGAGCGGGTCCGCGAGAACGTGTCGAGATTCGCCGCCGGACAGGAGTTGCTCGGGCTGGTCGACGTGCGTGCCGGCTACTGACGAAGTCTTGACAGAGTTCGCCCGATTCTTGTCGGGGGGATTCCCTAGTGTGATCACCAGCGACCACGGTGTGGGCAGCGGTTGTGGTCCCGTCTGTCCGCGGGAACCCGTGTGACGCTCGTGGCCGGAGGTCGCGCCGTTTCCGGCGCTGACCTCCGGCCACGGCTTGTTCTCGGTGGGCGTGCGACCGAATGACGGCGACCCTACGCTGACCCCATCGCCACGCACTACGAGATCCTCGGTGTCGAGACTGACGCTCCGCCCGAACGGATCCG
>Ga0055584_100002063_pt1 | contig 19799 bp, 18 predicted proteins | sample OSDHelmetaG_FD_58716 | JGI IMG/M metagenome (GOLD analysis project Ga0055584, IMG submission 58716) | Pelagic marine sediment microbial communities from the LTER site Helgoland, North Sea, for post-phytoplankton bloom and carbon turnover... | ecosystem: Environmental > Aquatic > Marine >... | reverse complement strand
GGCCCGCCCTTAGCAGTGAATTTGTCGCGATGAAAATGTGTGGAACCCGCTCCTCCGGCACCTGAACGACAGCATACCTTAACGTAATCGATAAAGTTCGATTCTGCCATAAAAATTATCTGAATTGCTTATTGAACGACTGCATCAATCTTATTACAAACCCTGTTGAAGATATCTTCAATGGATCCCATACCGTTCACTGGAGAATATTTGTCCTGATCTCCATAATAGGATGCTACTGGAGCAGTTTTGATCTTGTACTGTTCTATACGATTCTTAATGATCGAAGGGTCTGAGTCATCTGTTCTGCCCGAGTCTTTGCCTCTCTGGATCAAACGACTTATCAATTCATCATCAGGAACATCAAGAGCTATCATGCATGTAATAGAGCTATTGTATTCTCTTAGCAGATCATCGAGGGCCTTAGCTTGTTTGTTTGTTCTGGGGAATCCATCAAATATAAAACCTTGGGCATTTTGATTTTGCTCAAGTTTTTTGTGAATCATAGCGATCACTACATCATCACCAACAAGCATTCCTTTATCCATCAATTTCTTGGCTTCAATCCCAAGAGGCGTGTTACTTTCAATTTCACCACGTAATATATCGCCAGTTGACAGATGAATGAGTCCATATTTCTGGATAAGTAAAGTTGATTGAGTGCCTTTTCCCGCGCCGGGAGGGCCGAAGAGAACCAAGTTAAGCATTAGCTAATTTTGTTTTAATATATAAATGTCTTGTAAATTTCTTCCTAATCCGTCATAGTCCATGCCATAACCTAAAAGGAAATCAGGGCCGGATTTGAATCCTGTGTAATCCGGTTGAACATTGTGAACCAATGCCGAAGGTTTGAATATTGCTGTTGCCAGCTTGATGGAAGCAGGAGCTTGTTCATCAAATTTTTGTATTAGATGATTTATAGTACCACCAGTATCAACAATATCCTCAACGATTATTAAATGGCGTCCTTTCAAGTTTGTTTCCAGACCAATGATCTCGTTGATCTTTCCATCTGATTTCATCCCTGAATAACTAGCCACTTTCAGGAAAGTGATCTCACATTCTATGTCAAGGTGCTTGATGAGGTCAGCCATAAACGCAAAACAACCATTTAACACTCCTACCAGAATTGGATTCTTCCCTTTGTAATCAGAATTTATCCTCCCGCCAAGCTCAGCTACCTTCTTTTGAATTTCTACAGCCTCAATATGCACGATAAACTCTTTATCGTGAACCTTAATACTGTCTTTAGTTGCTGTAAGCATGGTTATTCCTGGCTTTGGACGTCGCAAGATAAATAAAATGGTCGAGGATGAGGCCTTGAGCCTCTTCAAATTGGGAATGTTGGAGGCATATTCCGACTTTTGCACGAATAATTCTACAGTTGATTATGAGATCCATAGCCAGTAACCGTGTATTATCCATTTTAGGAGGTGGACAGCTTGGAAGAATGCTAATTCAGAAAGCTATCGACTTTAACATTACATCCCGTGTACTTGATCCATCAGGTAATGCCCCGTGTAAAGACCTTTGCAGCGAGTTCATGGTAGGCGATTTCAACGATTACAATACAGTAATGGATTTTGGAAGGGATGCAGATGTGCTAACTGTTGAGATTGAGCATGTTAATGTCAAAGCCTTGGAAGATCTGGAATCTGCAGGAGTAAAAGTGTTCCCACAACCCTCAGTATTAAAGATTGTTCAGGATAAAGGAGTTCAGAAACAGTTCTACAAAGATCATGGTATTCCAACTTCAGAATTTGTGCTGGTTGAAAATGCAGATGATATAACAAATCATAAGGCAATGTTTCCTGTGATGCAAAAACTACGCACTTCTGGATATGACGGTCGTGGGGTGGTAGCACTTAAAGATGCTTCAAGCTTAACAAAGGCCTTCAATGAACCATCTGTTCTGGAGCGATTCATTGATTTCGATAAAGAGATATCAGTGATCGTTTCTAGAAATGAAAATGGTGAACTTTCACACTTTCCTGTTGTTGAATTGGAGTTCAATGCCGAAGCAAATTTGGTTGAATTTTTATTCTCACCTTCTTCTTTAAGCTTTGAGTTAGAGGAACGTGCGGTAGCAATTGCCGAAAAGGTAATCAGTGAGTTGGGGATGGTAGGACTTCTTGCTGTTGAGATGTTTGTTACAAAGCAGGGTGATGTTTTGGTGAATGAGATTGCCCCTAGACCTCATAATAGTGGACACCAAACTATAGAAGGGAATATTGCTTCTCAATATGAGAATCATCTGCGGGCCATTTTTAATATGCCTCCCGGAGACACAAAAATTATTAAGCCTTCTGTAATGGTAAACCTGCTTGGAGAAAAAGGTTATAACGGACCTGCAGTATATGAAGGGTTAGAGGAAGTGCTGCGTATTCCTGGAGCGTATATTCATCTTTATGGGAAGCAGGAGACCAGGCCTTTCAGAAAAATGGGCCATGTAACAGTACTTGGGGAAAGTTTGGAGGATGCCACATTAAAGGCTAAAAAGATACAGGAGATCCTTAAGATCATTGCCTAAACCATATCAATAGATGACTCAATCATAATGATGATTCACTAATTGAAGTTTGGTTTTTATACATTCAAATACGAACTTGCAGTTAATAATAGATAAAATGGCTAAAAAAGAAATTCTTGTAGGATTGATCATGGGAAGCAAGTCGGACTTACCTGTTATGCAGCAGGCTGCTGATGTGTTGGATCAGCTAAGTGTTGCATATGAGATATCAATTGTTTCCGCACACCGTACACCAGAAAAAATGTATGAATATGCCACAAGTGCAAAATCAAGAGGGTTAAAAGTAGTGATAGCAGGTGCAGGTGGAGCTGCGCATTTACCAGGAATGGTAGCGTCTTTGACCACTTTGCCAGTAATCGGAGTTCCAGTATTGTCATCAAACTCGATTGATGGATGGGATTCAGTTCTCTCTATTCTTCAAATGCCAAATGGTGTACCGGTTGCAACTGTAGCCTTGAATGCAGCACAAAATGCAGGAATATTGGCGGCCCAAATCATCGGCACAATGGATGTTGATCTTGGTCGTAGATTGGAAGAATTCAAAGCAAACCTCAAATCTAAAGTTATAGAGGCAGACAAGTCTCTAAGAGATAAATAATTTTTTTTAACGGGCTTTTCATTTCCCGACTATATGTTTTTTTTACAATTCAAGTTACTACTGTTTGTAGGTATCCTATTTTGTTCTGCTCACTGCTCTGCTTACCCCAGGCTGTTTGGCGGTGAGTCGTCGGGAGTAGGTGGGTGTTTTGTTCTTATGGCTGAACCAGTGAGTTTTCTTTACTCTCCCATAGCTATTGGTGATATTAAAGAGACCACTCTTGGAACAGCATTTGATAATAAATTCCTTGTTAAGGGGCTGTCTACATCTGCCGTTGTTATAGCCGTTCCCATTACTCAAAATTTCATATCAGCATTGGGCTATTCAAGGTTTGGTAGTTCAGTATATGCTGTAAATCATTTTGCTGTAGGGGGTAGTAAATCTCTAACAGAGTACATTGAATTAGGTGTTCGATTTGATTTTCACAGTGAAACATACGGCAATGATGACCGTTCGATATTAAAATATTCAGCAGCGATAGCCGCCAAGTATAAATTTTCTAATGATCTGATAGCCGCAGTTCTTGTCAATGAGCCTTTTAGCTATATAAATAATAAACCACCAGTAAAGCCATATAGTGACAGGTCTTTACATATTGGTTTATCGAAAAAATCTCAAAAACTGCAACTAGGGATTTCTGTAGATATGCCTGCGGCTTATCAGCCTGAAGTTACTATTGGGATAATATATTTTTCAGGACTCAAATTCAAACTATTTTCAGGAGTATCGACAGGTCCTAATGTATTCAGCTTCGGATTCGGATACAGCAACGACCGATGGGCATTTAGCACCTCAAGTTCGTATCATCCACATATAGGTTTCTCGCCTTCAACTTCATTGATATTCAGTTTTGATAAATCAGATAATTGAGATTAATAATTATTCTAATATTTATATTGATTCATTGCAGTTCTGCAATGTCACAGTTGGCACCTGCAGCTTCTTCGGTGATAGAGAATATCGAAAATATTGCTGAACCAGAAAATATTGAAGATGGATCCGATCTTTTTGTTGCGGATTTGGATTACCTTTTTCAACATCCTATCGATCTGAACAAATCTACTTATGAAGAGTTGATTGCAAGTGGGTTGTTTCAACCAGTGCAGGCGAGTAATATTATCGCACATATTTTTCATTCAGGTTGGCTGTATGAAAAAGAAGAGTTACAGGCTGTAGATGGGATTGATAATGAATTTATCAGATCTGTTTATTCATATATCACACTTTCTGATCCTCAGGCAATCAGCAGAATTCCTTTTAAAAACCTGCTGGTCGATGCTGACAAGTACCTGCTCATTAGGTCGTTCCAGACTCTGGAACCAAGTGAAGGGTTTTTACCTGAATCTAACTATAGGTATCCTGGTCTGAGGCAATCAATGTATGGCAAATTTTTAATGCGTTACGGAAATCTCTTGAGCATTGGTTTCACTTTTGAAAATGATGCCGGAGAAAAGATTTTGGCAAACAAAAGAATAGTGGACTTCTTTTCATGGCATGCTTTTGTTAGAGGTCAAAAACTATTTAAAGTAGTCGCTGTTGGTGATTATGCGCTAAGGTATGGGCAAGGGTTAACGATCAGTATTGGACAGAGGGCCGGATTGCCTGGGTCACCAGTTGCCTTTAAAAAGTTTAACCCGGGGATCCTTCCTTATAGATCAGTAAATGAGTCCTCCTTCCTTAGGGGAGCAGCTGTGTCATTGCAAGTGAAAAAGATTGAGTTTGATGTTTTTTTGTCATCAAAAAAGCTTGACGCCTCTATACAAACTGATTCTGTATCTAATTATTTTAACTCAGTCTCTGAATCAGGATTTCATAGAACCGAAAGTGAGCTCTCAAACCGTCATACTTTAAAAGTTATGAATTCTGGCTTCCATACCCGATATTCAAACAATGGGTCAGAAGTAGGTATTACATATCATTTGATATCATTCGATATACCTAAGAGAAAGAATATTTCACTGTATGATATTAATGATAATTCTGGTCGGCTATTTCAGAAAGTTGGTACTGATTTTTCAGTTGTGAAATCCAATTTCCAATATTTTGGTGAAGTATCATTTTCAGAACGTTCTGACATGGCAATGGTTGTAGGTATCACTACACAGCTCGGCCATCATGTGACATGGTCTCTGCTATACCGCAATTATTCAAGTAAATTCAATGAGTTGTATTCTTCACCAGTATCCGCATCAAGCAATTTTACCGGTGAACATGGTATTACCAGTGGATTGTTGTTTAAGCCTGACAGGTTTGTTGAAGTTAATCTGTTGGTCGATCAATATAAAATGAGATGGTTGACTTTCAGCAACGATCAACCAAAAGTTGGGTCAGCAATTATTGCCACAGTTAAATGGAAGCCTGCAAGACACTCAGAACTGTATATTCGATACAGAAGAAAAATCAGTGCAGAGAGCCGGGTTCCTTCACTAGTCGGACTGAAAATTCAGAACACTGTTGTTAAATACAATCTGAGAATTCATTACGGAGTAACTCTTCAGAAGTCCATCACACTGAGGTCAAGAGTAGAATGGGTGATCAATTCAATTGATGGGAGAAATAAAAATGGATACATGGTCTTCCAGGATTTCTTGTACAAACCCTTGATGAGACCTTATTCGTTTGGACTACGTTACGCTATCTTTAATACAGATTCATATGACGAACGAGTATATGCATATGAGAATGATGTTCTTTATGCATTTTCAATTCCAGCATTCTTTAATAATGGAATTCGGTTCTATTTTTTAATGCGCTATAAAGTTAGTTCATCAATTGATGTTTGGATGAAGTATGCGATTACGAGTTATTCGAATATTGAAAATATCGGATCAGGGTATGATAAGATCAATGGTAGTAAAAAATCACAGCTAAAATTACAAGCGAGAATCAGTTTTTAAGTGGAGTGAGGTAGCGGATTCTTATTCAAATAAAAATGAGATCATAAAGGTTTTAGATTTTAAACTTTCCAGTGAAGAAGAGAAGATCTTAGGGTCTTCAACTAATAAGTTGTTCAATCCATTGTACATTTTGATCTCTGGTGAAAATTTAAACCGTTCAAGGTAGAAGTCGAACCCAATACCGATCTCATAGCCATAGTCCTGGCGTGTGAGCTTTACAAATTCCTTGTCCTTGTTTTCAACTTTAGCCTGTGACACCATATCAACACTGTACTTGAATCCTGCTATAACATATGCCCGGTAATTATTAATTCGGTTCGACTTAAATTTAACAAGTAGTGGAAACTGCAAGTATGTAGATTCGATTTCCTTTTTAGTTGTACCTACTAAGATGCCGTTATCATAGAAAGTGTAATTTATATTTCGAGCCGAAAAAGCAAGATCGGGTACAAACCTAAGGTCAAAGTTCTCTGATATTCGAAGGTTGGCAATAATACCTAAATTAAATCCTGATTGCGGATCAGCATCAGCCACGTATAAAGAATCCATTTGATTGAATGCTGGTATACGTTCAACCCTGAATGAGGAAGTATTCAACCCTAATAAAAAGCCAAAGTGAATTTTTTGCTTATCGTACTTTGGTATATTCTTTACTTTCTGACGTTGAGCTAATAAAGGTTCAGTGCAACATATCAGTGAGGTGATTGTTACTAAAGTAATGAGTAGCGCTCGTTTTCTGACTGTCATTATTTAATGTGTTACTCCTGAGAGTAGTGCTTTACTTATTTTGGTTTAATGCCTGTGTAAATAGTAGCCACACCAAAGGTAAGTTCTTTTTGTGTGTTTTGCACAAATCCGCATTTTTTCAATATTAATAAGAATTCGGTGCTATGTGGAAATGTTTGAACGGATTGCGGCAAGTAATCGTATGCGGAAGTGTCTTTTGAAACTATTTTTCCAATTAAAGGCAAAACATATTTGAAATAAAACCAATAAATCTGCTTGAAAGGGAATCTAGATGGTTTAGAAAATTCAAGGATCATTATCATTCCGCCAGGAGTGAGGACCCTTAAAATCTCATTCAAACCTTTGTTAAGATCTTCAAAGTTCCTAACCCCAAATGCAACGGTAGCAGCATCAAAATTATTGTTAGTGAATGGCATGCTTTCGGCATCACCTTCAATAAGCTGGATCTTGTGGTCATAGCCTAACTTAGTGATCTTCTTTTTCCCAACATCCAGCATTCCGGTGGAAATATCTATTCCTGTTATACTAATAGGGTCGGCATTCAAACATTCAATTGCAAAATCACCGGTTCCGGTAGCAATATCCAGGATCTTCTCCGGTTGTGAACGTTTTAGGATTTTCACAGCTTTCTTTCTCCATAGTTTATCTATCCCAAGAGATAAAACTCTGTTCAATAGATCATACCGAGGAGAGATGTTGTTGAACATCATAGCAACCTCTTGCTTCTTGGTTTTGCCCTCAATATGATAAGGGGTGACTGTATTATGTTTTTCCTGAAGGTTCAATTTTGCGATTTATTTTATCAGCCTACCATGAATTCGGCATTAGGGTATTTGTAAGCTACTGTCTTGACACGTTTACTAAGAGCAAAGGCAATAGTTAATGTTCCAATCCTGCCAACAAACATTGAGGTGATCAATATTAGTTTAGAAGGAGTTGTAAGCTGAGCTGTTATCCCAGTTGACCATCCGGTGGTTGCAAATGCTGAAACTGCTTCAAAAACAATCCTCATAATGTCAATATCAGGTTCCAGGATGGTTAAGGCGAAGACACTGATAAAAATGAAAGAGGCAGAGAATATGAAAATGGTATAAGCTTTATTGAGTAGCTCCCAAGAGATATTATGCTTGAATAATTCCAGATTTTTTTTACCTCTTATTGTTGAGAATGCTGATACCATTATAATAGTGAAGGTAGATGTTTTGATTCCACCACCAATAGATCCTGAAGATGCTCCAATGAACATTAAAAAGATCAGGAGAATTAATGTTGATGACCTGAGTTCACCAATTATCACAGTATTGAATCCTGATGTTTTATTAACAGACTGGAATAGAGAACGGATCACTTGTTCAATTCCATTCATGTTGGCCAAAGTGTTTTCACGTTCCAGTAAATAAAAGACCACTGCTCCGAATGCAAGTAATATTAGCGAACCATATAGCGAGATTTTTGTGCTGATGCTGTAACGTTTCCAGAGCAGTTTCATTCTTTCCATGTTGGCTTTGATTCCAAAGACATCTCTGATTGTGGAAAACCCAAGGGAGCCAAAATAAACCAGGACACCAAATGTCATGTGCAAGATGAATGAACCATTTATAGGTGCTGAATAAAGTCCATCCGAAAACAATGTAAGGCCTACATTATTAAAGGCTGAAACAGCATGAAATATAGAGAAGAAGAGTTTATCACCAAAAGATTCAAATTTTATTGCCGGATCCCAAAGTAAATACATTAATACAACTCCGATCATTTCAAAGAGAATAGAAATAAGCAAGATCCTTCTTAACAATGTTTTAGAATCAAAATTTGATACACTAGTGAAGTAATCAGGTATCATGGAATGATGTTTCGATCCTACACCTTTTGTATAAAATGAAGCGAAAAATGTAGCGAAAGCAATGATACTTAAGCCACCCAATTGCATGAGTACCAATAACACCAGATGGCCTTTGAATGTGAAATATGTAGAAACATCAACAACAACCAAACCCGTCACACAACTTGCACTTGTAGATGTGAACAAAGCGGTTATAAAATCTGAGTTAACATCAGAAGTTGTCATTTCGGGCAGCATCAAAAGTACAGTGCCGACAAAGCACAGAATCATGAATGAGATGACAAACATAACACTGGGATCAACCTTCACCATGTCCAAGAGGGTAGTAGCTTTGGCAAGATCAATGATCAAGAGTATGAGTAAGATGAATTGAAGAACAAAGTGATATGCAGGAATAAAGCTAGCTGCATCTAAAGAAATCATGATCTCCTGAACCAAAGGTTTATTGAATAGCAAGGTGCTTGTAGCTTCAATTAAAAGGAGTATGATCAGGACTAATTCCAACCAGGTGGTCTTAACGAATCGTGCGGGCTCGAACGTATACAAGAACCTGACTAAGTAATTTAATATGTAAAAACCAAACAGAAATTTTATCAAAAAAATCTCAATGATCCTGCTTTCATCTGTTTGAGGAAATCCAATAGCATAAGTCAGCAAGCCAACAGCAAGGAATGCAACAACGAAACTGAGAATTCGAAAAATTAATAGGACAGTTTCCTTGCTATTGAATATCCTTAAGTTGACCTTCTCCCGGAAGGAGTCGATTGACATGTTTAGGAATTTTTTAATTCAGTAGTTAATAATGACAACTGCTCGCACTCGCTTTGAAGAAGACCTTTGTCGATAGGTGCTACACCTACCACTTCGCATACCAGGCCGCCTGCCAGGTTAGACATTTCGGCAATGATCTTCATGGGAAGTTGGGCTGCAAGAGCAAGAGATGCAACACTGATCACGGTATCGCCAGCACCTGAAACATCTGAAATGTCTCTGATATGAGCCGGAATTAAATGTGACTTCGTTTTATCTGCAATAAACACTCCCGCTTCAGAAAGTGTGATCATCACCATTTTATTATCTCTTTCTTGTAACAGAGATCGGGCTGCAGTCTCAATTGAATGATGATCATTTTTATCAATATCTATTTTCAAGCCCTCTTTTAGTTCTAATAAATTTGGTTTGAAAAGGTCTACACCAACATAAGAATTGAAATTCTTCTTTTTAGGGTCAACTGTTATTGGAATATTTTTAGATCTTGATATTTTAATGATAGCATCAATGACTTTTTTACATAGAACTCCCTTGTCATAGTCTTCTAGTATCACAACATCGGGATTCTCTGAATCGATAAGAGTAGTGAATTGCTGAATGATCAGGTCACTGTCAATTGTGTCAAGATCGTCAGTGACTTCTTCATCAACACGGATCAGTTGGTGTTGATTACCAATCACTCTGGTTTTGATAGTGGTTTTCCTTCGCTCAGATCTTACAATACCATGATGTGGTAATCTGTGTTCCTTCAAAAGGGCTATAAATTGTTCTCCTGCCTGATCATTGCCAGTAACGGCCACCAAAATAGGAGTTGCTCCAAGAGCTTGAATATTTTTAGCCACATTGGCGGCTCCACCTGGCCGGGATTCATGCTTATTAACCTGTACTATTGGAACCGGTGCTTCCGGACTGATTCTGTCGACATGTCCCCAGAGGTAGGAATCAACCATCACGTCGCCAACAACAAGTACTTTCATACCCTTGAATGCTTCGAAAACTTCTCTGATGTTGGTATAATTCATCAATTACCTGATGTTGTAATAGCACAAAGTTATGTGATTCTTTGCTATTAGATTCAATTACTTCAATTCAGCCAAGCAGTGTTTTATTCTCTTAGCAGCCTCAACCAGTTGTTCGTCAGCAGCTGCATAACTTATCCTCAAACAACGAGGTTCGCCAAAAGCCTCTCCAGGAACAAGTCCTACCAAACCTTTTTCAAGAATGTACATGCAAAGATCAGAGCTATTTTTTACGACTGTTCCATTATGTTTTTTGCCGAAGTATGAACTGATATCCGGGAAAATATAAAATGCACCTTGGGGAATATTCAGTTTCATTCCCGGTATTTCCCTTAACAGGTCTAGCATCAAGTCCCTACGACGTAGAAAGTTGGATTTCATCTCGGTTCTGAAAGTTTCACCATCATTGAGTGCAGAAGTTGCTGCTTTTTGTGATATAGAGCTTGCTGCAGAAGTAAATTGCCCTTGTATTTTATTGCATGCATCAGCAATCCATGAAGGAGCGCCAATATATCCGATCCGCCAACCGGTCATTGCATAAGCTTTTGAAACGCCATTCACGATCACAACCTGATCTTTCAATTCTTCGAATTGAGAAATACTTTCATGCTTACCCGAAAAATTGATGTGCTCATAGATCTCATCTGACAGAATAACTATATTCTTGTGTTTAGCCAAAACTGCTGCAAATGCCTGTAGTTCTTCCTTTGTATATACTGATCCTGATGGATTGCAAGGAGATGAAAAGATCAACATTTTAGATTTTGGAGTGATCGCCTTTTCAAGTTGTTCAGCTGTGATTTTATAATCATGTTCTACATCTGAAGGAATGAAAATAGGTTTGCCTTCAGAAAGATTAATCAACTGAGTGTAACTGACCCAATAGGGTATAGGAACTAATATTTCATCACCGGGATCGATCAAACTTAAAAGTACATTTGCAATCGATTGTTTTGCACCGGTGGATACAACAATGTTCTCCGGACCAAAATCCAGATTATTTTCTACTTTGAATTTTTTAATAATGGCGGCTTTAAGATCTGCAAAGCCGGCAATGGGTGGATAGTGTGTGAATCCATCATCAATTGCTTTTTTAGCACCTTCACGAATGACTTCAGGTGTTATAAAGTCGGGTTCGCCTAAACTCAAGCTTATCACATCCTGTCCGGATTCTTTCAGCTCCCTACTCAAACGAGCCATTGCAATTGTTTGAGACTCAGATAAATTCTCTATTCTTTTTGACAGTTTTCCCATATGAAGACGCAAATCTAACAAAAGAGTTGATTAGCTAGAGGTTAGATCATGGCAGTTTTATTTGTGATAATCCTTGATAACTCGTGTAAATTTTATATCATTGTGATATTATAATGATATCAGAAATGAAAAATGAATCCTTATTCCAGCCAATTTCAGGTTATTTGATGGCTGTAGTTGTGCCGGCTCTTCTGGTATCTTCCATATTTATAGTGTTTATAGCGCCCTTTTGGGCCATACCGGTGTTCCTGTTGTTCATTCAAAACAATAAGTCACAGTTGTGGCCGCAAGAAAAAAAATTGTTGAAGGTGCCGTAGGGATGTTGAAGATGGCGATTCAGCAACTTGGTGACCAAAAGATCATCGAACTTAATGAAGAGCGGAAAGCTGCTAGACTAGTAATTTATTAGTGGCTTTGTGCGGTGATAAGAATGCTCAGCCGGTACTTAATACAGGTACTTTGCACAACTAAGAATGTCGGGAAAAGAGGATAAGAAGAAGGCATTTGTCCTTCGTATGAAAGCAAGCTCAATGAAAGACCTTGAGAAATGGGCTGGTGATGAATTCCGTTCAGTCAATGGCCAAATAGAGTATTTGCTTCAAAAGGCTCTCAAAGAATCCGGTAGACAGTCGCAGGGAAAGAAAAGTAGTAATGATGACTGAGTTTAGCTTTAATCTATTTCAGTTCAGTTCACTTTACGATATTTGCAGGAACTGTAAAATTAAAACTACATGAATCCTGCTGATAGCATAACTGACTTTTTATTTTATCTAGCACCTCCTGTGCTGGTATTTGGAATGGCATATTTTTTAATCAAAAAATTCTTGGATACAAATCAGCGATTAAAGCTTCTGGATATGAAAATGGGAATTCAAAAAGAAATGTTACCATTACGCATGCAGGCATTTGAAAGAGTGACTCTTTATCTAGAGAGGATCTCACCCAATAATCTATTGGTCCGCGTTTATCGCCCGGGGTCAAATGTCAAAGAATTTCATTCCGACTTATTGCAAACTATCCGTTCTGAATATGAACATAACCTAACGCAACAAGTATATATGTCATCTGAATCATGGACTGCGGTAAAAACAGGAAGAGACGAATTGATAAAGCTTATCAATACTTCAGTTGAAAAGTGTGACCCTTCAAGTCCGGGATCTGAATTAAGTAAAGTGGTTTTTCAGACCATGATGGACAATGAGGAATTTCCTGTCCAGAATGCAATAGAAGAGGTAAAGAACGAAGCATATTCATTATTTTGATCTGTTAAACTTGAACAATGGCGGAGAATAAAAAGGAAAAACGGTTCAAGACCGATTCTGATATAGAAATTAACAGAGTTTACAAAAATCCAATTCCGATGGATGAGGAACCAGGTGAGTTTCCTTATACACGTGGAGTACAACCAGAAATGTACCGCAGCCGGAATTGGACCATGCGCCAATATGCGGGATTCAGCACAGCCGAGGAGTCGAATAAAAGGTACCGCTATCTCCTTTCACAGGGCACGACCGGATTAAGTGTTGCATTCGACTTACCAACACAGATTGGATATGATTCCGACCATATGCTTGCCGAAGGTGAAGTTGGGAAGTCTGGTGTTGCTATTGATTCATTAAAGGATATGGAAGATCTTTTCGATGGTATCGAACTTGAAAAGATCTCTACTTCCATGACGATCAATGCCACGGCTTCAATATTATTGGCAATGTATATTGCATTGGCTAAAAAGCAGGGAGCCGATATCCAAAAAATTTCAGGGACAATCCAGAATGATATTTTAAAAGAATACGCTGCAAGAGGCACTTATATTTATCCACCTCAAGCATCAATGCGGATCATTACTGACATTTTTGAGTTTTGTAGTAAAGAGGTACCTAAATGGAATACAATTTCTGTATCAGGTTATCATATTAGAGAAGCAGGTGCATCAGCCGTGCAGGAGCTTGCTTTTACACTAGCTGATGGGAAGGCATATTTAAAGGCGGCAGTAGAAAAGGGTTTGGATATAAATGTCTTTGCCAAGCGAATTTCATTTTTCTTCAACGCACATAATAATCTATTTGAAGAGGTTGCTAAGTTTAGAGCGGCGAGAAGAATGTGGGCTAATATCACAAAAGAATTGGGTGCCACAGATCCACGTGCTCAGGTATTGAGATTTCACACTCAAACAGGCGGGTCTACGTTAACAGCACAGCAGCCCATGAATAATATTTCAAGGGTTACCCTTCAGGCTCTTTCAGCAGTTCTTGGGGGTACACAGTCGTTACACACCAACGGTTATGATGAAGCATTATCCCTTCCTACCGAAGAGGCAGCTACTATTGCCTTGCGAACTCAGCAGATCATTTCAAATGAGAGTGGCGTTGTGCAAACAGTTGATCCATTGGGTGGTTCGTACTTTGTTGAACATCTTACAAATGAAGTTGAGAAGAAAGCTCTTGAGTACATTCAGCGTATAGATGAAATGGGCGGAGCTGTAAAAGCAATTGAATCAGGATTCATACAGAATGAGATTGCACATTCTGCGTATTTGTATCAGCAGGAAATAGAAAGCGAAGAGAAAGTTATTGTAGGACTTAACCGTTATCAGGTTGATGAGCCGCCCTTTGATAAACATTTTCGGATCGACGACTCAATAAGAAACCTTCAATCAACAAAATTGCAGCAACTAAAAGCATCTAGAGATAATGATAGAGTGGAGGTGTGCCTGAAAAATATAAAAAAAGCAGCTTCAGGTTCTGCAAATTTAATGCCTTTGATCATTGATGCAGTAGAAGCTTATGCAACATTGGGTGAGATCGCGGATGTGTTAAGAGATGAGTTTGGCGAATTCAAAGGATAGAAAAAAAGCCCCTATTCAGGAGCTTCTTTTTGTTCTTCTCTTATGATGATAAAAATATCTTCATCATCTTTTTTCATAAGATATTTTTCTCTGGCAAACTTCTCAAGATCGTCACGATCTGACTCAAGTGCTTCCATGTCTTCCTTATTCTTTTTAATTTCAGAATTATAGTACCCTTTTTTCTCAACGAGCTTGTTCAGCTCCTGACGGTATTTATATCGTGAGACCAGATTATTCCTATCAAAGAAAGACATCCATACGATGAATAGAATAATAGTAAGAACATACTTGTTCTTCAGTGTGGTCAATAGCTTATCGTATTTTCTCCAATCCATATTATAGGCTAATTTACAATTGGCAAATAGCAGTTAGCAGCATTCATCATAAATGTTATTTACATTGAAGTGTTAACAGCTGCAGTATATCAACGTGATAAAGCGCTATCAATTGTCTGGCTGAAGGAATGGGTATCTGTAGTCGGTAGCTGGTACAAACGTCTCCTTAATCGTTCTTGGAGAAACCCATCTGAGGAGGTTAATCATAGAGCCAGCCTTGTCGTTGGTTCCTGAGCCTCGTGACCCTCCAAAGGGTTGTTGCCCGACAACGGCACCTGTGCATTTGTCGTTGATATAGTAATTGCCGGCAGCATTCGTAAGTGTCTTAGTGGCATGTTCAATTGCATATCTATCCTGAGCTATGATCGATCCGGTTAGCGCATACATTCCAGTTGAGTCTACTAAATGTAGCGTCTCGTCAAATTTATCATCATCGTATACGTAGATAGTAAGTACTGGCCCGAATATTTCTTCACACATTGAAACATATTTCGGATCCTTTGCTAGAATTACAGTAGGCTCAATAAAATATCCTTTCGACTTATCATAGTTACCACCGGCAATGATCTCGGTGTCGTTACTTGCCTTTGCGGCATCTATGTACGCACTTATTTTATCGAATGACTTTTCATCGATCACTGCGTTAATGAAGTTTGTGAAATCTTCAGTGCCTCCCATCTTCATAGATTTAAGGTCGGCTTGAATTTTTTCTTTTACAGAACCCCATAATCCTGAAGGAATGTAAGCCCTTGATGCGGCAGAACACTTTTGTCCTTGAAACTCAAAGGCACCTCTTGTTAAAGCCGTGGCTAATATCCCCGCATCAGCTGATTTATGTGCCATGATAAAGTCTTTTCCTCCGGTTTCACCCACGATCCTTGGATAGGATTTATAGTTAGCAATGTTGTTTCCAATTGCCGACCAAATGTTTCTGAAAACCTCAGTGGATCCAGTGAAATGTATGCCTGCAAAATCAGGATGCTTAAAGATCACTTCTCCTGCTACTGGCCCTGAAACAAATATCAGATTAATGACACCGTTCGGTACACCTGCTTCTTTGAAAACTTCCATTAAAACATTTGCAGAATAAATCTGTGTATTTGATGGTTTCCAAACTACAGTATTACCCATCATTGCCGCTGAAGTTGGAAGATTACCCGCGATAGCAGTAAAATTAAATGGAGTAAGTGCAAATACGAACCCTTCAAGCGGACGCTGTTCAAGTCTGTTCCATACTCCAGGTGAGGATTGAGGTTGCTGCTGATAGATCTCATTCATATATTGAACATTGAACCTTAGAAAATCTATCATTTCACATGCCGCATCTATCTCAGCCTGAAATGCATTTTTTGATTGAGCAAGCATTGTTGCTGCATTTATTTTAGCACGATAAGGTCCGGCTAATAGCTCGGCAGCTTTTAAAAAGATCGCTGCACGTTGTTCCCAAGGCAAAGCTGCCCAGGCCGACTTAGCTGCTAGTGCTGCATCTATCGCATCAATAACATGACTCTGATCTCCTTGGTGGTATTGACCTAATATATGTTGGTGGTCGTGTGGAGGGCTCATTTGTTTCACGTTATTGGTCCTGACCTCTTTTTCTCCAATATACATCGGAACATCTACTTGTTGAGCTCTTAATTCCTTCAATGCATTTTGAAGGGCTACCCTCTCAGCTGATCCCGGAGCATAACTTAAAATGGGCTCATTTACTGCAGCGGGTATTTTGAATATTGCATTTGACATATTACGTTGATTTTATTTTTTCAATGAGGGCACAAAATTATAAATAATAAGGGTGGTACAGAGTCAAATGTCATTCTATCTGGATGTAAGATTTTGTAACATTTTCAGCCATTTTATGTAAAAGTAATTGATTGAGCATCTTTAAGTTAAGGGTGTAATTGACCGGTTTAAAAGTGTAACTAATTGATATACAGATATGATTACCGGAGAAAACAATAATTCAGAAGCCGTTAAATGCCAGTATATCACGCTGGATGAAGGAGGAAATATCACTCATAGTTGTGATACTTTATTTGAGATTGAAACTTATTCAAAATCTCTGGCACAGAAGAAATTCCCCTTTCTGTCTTCAATTTTCAAGAAATTAAACGGAAGCACCAAACAGGATGTCCCAATTTTTATCCCGGATATCGATTTCAAATGTGATGGATATCGAAGTATTTGTGACTTTACTTTCATGAAAACGATAGATGCCCGTGGAATAAAGAAAGTGATTTGGATGATCTACGATAATTCCGAACACTATAAAGAACTGATAAGTCCGGGTAAAAAAATACTAAAGAAGACTGCAGGTATTTTAAAACTCACTTTCCTGTAATGTCTTATTTTTCTGCCAGCTGTAGTAATATTTTGTAATTAAGTTCAGGCTACTTTAACCAATTTTGATGTGCCTGTGTAGATCAAAAAACTATCTACTTCAGCTATACCAATCTCTTTTATGCCATCAGAATATTCCAATAATTGTTCGTGATGCTGACTAGATATCAAGCCTGTTTTATAATCAACTATTATTGCATGATCTTTACTCAGTAATACAAGATCAGGGCGTAGGGTCTTACCATCTTTTTTTAGTATTTCTACTTCAGTCATTATCTTATAATCATCTTTTGTCCAATTCATGTTTTCTATGAATTGTAATGCACAAATACCAGCTTTCTTAAGTTGTTCCTGATCTGCATTTTCATTGAACCTATCATTTATTAGTGTTGCCAATTCTGATTCGTTGATCCATTCTGTTCCATAAAGTGACATTATATGATGAAATCGCTTGCCATAGTCAGTTTCAGGATGATTCTTGTCTGATATGGAAACCTGATCCTTATTTAGGACACTCCACAATTTATTCCTCCAGCTAGAAACAGCCCAGCTGTTTATCTCTAAAATATTTATTGAAGAGGGCTCCTTTTTATCATGTGTAGCGATATTGTTTTCATCACCTGACCTAAATATTTTTACTTGACTATTATCTTCAGCCAGTTCAAAATAGGAATTCAGTTCCATCACTTCTTTTATGATAGATCCCACATTATTAGCAGTGTTCTCCTTTTTCGAATTGCTGGCTGCGCTATATATGTAAAGTTTTTCAGCAGCTCTTGTAAATGCTACATATAACAAATTGATGTTGTCAATGTGATCCTGAGAACGGTCATCATGGTATTCGTCATCAAAGTATGAGAACTCAAGTGAAGAAGTTGATCTCAAAGGATATGCTTTGAATTGATTGAATTTTTCATGTCGTGAGCCCATCCATTTAATACTGTTAGTATTCTTATGCACGTCCCATTTGGCAAATGGCATATATACAACAGGAAATTCCAACCCTTTAGCTTTATGAATAGTCATGATCTTAATTGCATCCGAAGAAGATGGAATGATTACAGAACAAGCATCTTTTTCTTTGTTCTGTTCATACCAATCGAGAAAACCGGAAATGCCTTCTGATTCGCTCCTGTCAAACTCTATAGCTACTTCTATCAGTTTCTGTAAATAGGGGTCAGGATAGGAGGTGAGCCCGGTTATACGTCCGATCTCTTCTATGGCTTCATAAGGTGACATAAGTCTGATGGAAGAGATCAGTAAATTATATTCTGTAGGAAGTTCTGTGCTGAATTCTAAACCTTTGGCACTTTTGTCGGAGTTTAATTCGGTAGAAATAAAATAAGAAACATGTGCAAGAGTGTTCTTTTCTTTTGGAGTTAACGACAATTTCAAGAGCGATAATATGAACCTTACATTCGTGCTTCCGCCAATATGCATGGCTTCACTTGAAAGTAACTGATTGATATTTTGTGTCCTTAAATGGGAAATGATCTCTACAGCTTCATTATTAGTTCTTACCAGAATGCAGATGTCCTTGAAAGAGTATCCAAGTTTTTTAACCGTTCGAATAGATTCAGTTAATTTTTTTAGAGCATGTTCTTTCCAATGAAGGTCATCGTCTGATCCATCAGTACCACCAGAACTTTTTAGTGTATTGAACAGGGCAATTTCTACGAATCCCTCACCTGGCCCACCTTTAATATTATTCTGATGAACACTTTCCTCTGAATAAGCAAAATCGAGTAATCGCTGCCATGGGTCTGTCAATACTGGCCTAATTAAATTAGAGATTTGAGGAAATATCCAGTTATTGAACTTCACAACGGTCTCTCTGCTGCGATAATTATTATTAAGGTATTTATGATCTATCATTGATTTGAAGGCATGCAGATCTTTATCAACTTTTTCTAATAGGAGATTCATGTCACCACCACGCCACCTGTAGATCGATTGCTTGACATCGCCAACTATCATTGAATAGTGACCATTACTCAAACCGTTAGTGACTAAAGGGATCATGTTCTTCCATTGTAATGAAGACGTATCCTGGAATTCATCAAGCATAAAATGTTGATACTTGTTTCCGGTCTTTTCAAAAATAAATGGAGCATCAGAGTTACCCATTGCCCGATTTAGCATTGATGTAGTATCACTGATTAATACCATCTCTTCTCTATCACGATATTCTTTTAGCTTTTGATTCAACTGGTTAATTATTCCTGACAAATAAACATTTGTTAAGATCGCATTTGAAGTGTTGAAATCGTAAAAGTATTTTTCATGAAATTGAATAGTTTCTAAAGCAATCGGATCAAAATATTCAGCAGAGAGGCTTTTAATGAGGGATTCGTGCTCGCTTTTCTTGGTTGCCCAGTTTCCATCGCTATTGATTATATTTTGTAATCTTTTAGGTATAGTATATTTATCGTATGTTCCTTCAGACTGTATTTTCGTGAAATAATAAGAATTGCCCTGCCCTTTGTATGCGAAATCCTGATGTGTCAATGAGCTTTTCTGCATTACATCTGTAAACTTTCTGCCCAAGGCACGCATTCCATTTACATAATGGTATTTGATTTTCATCAAATCGGGGATAAAGGACTCCTCAATGCTGCCAATA
>Ga0055584_100002062_pt1 | contig 19800 bp, 15 predicted proteins | sample OSDHelmetaG_FD_58716 | JGI IMG/M metagenome (GOLD analysis project Ga0055584, IMG submission 58716) | Pelagic marine sediment microbial communities from the LTER site Helgoland, North Sea, for post-phytoplankton bloom and carbon turnover... | ecosystem: Environmental > Aquatic > Marine >... | reverse complement strand
GTCGTCCGCCGCGTCGTCGTCGTCCGCCGCGTCGTCGTCGTCCGCCGCGTCGTCGTCGTCTCCGGCCGGGCAGTCGGGATCGGCGACGTCCACGAACCCGTCGCAGTCGTTGTCCACTCCGTCGGCACACAGCTCCAGCGCTCCGGGAAGCACCGCTGCGTCGCCGTCGTCGCAGTCCCCGCCGCAGGTCGTCACCCCGTCCCCGTCAACGTCGAAACCGTCGTCGACCGCGCCGTCGCAGTCCTGGTCGACCCCGTCGCACACCTCCGTCGCTCCGGGGAAGACCGACGCATCGGTGTCGTCGCAATCGGGTCCACCGCAGCCGGCGGAGTCCACGCCGTCGCCGTCGCCGTCGCAGACCGCGATGGGGATGTTCTCCCCGGCTTCGCTGGTCTCGTCGCCGCCGGTGGCCAGAGCCGTCAGGGGGTCGCCGTCCAGCAGCCCCGCGGCGGACAGCACGATCGTCCAGTCCCCTCCCCCGTCGGCGGCGCCGTCGCCCAGCCACTGAAACGGCTCCCCGAACCCGCTCAGGTCCGCCGCCGCCAGGTACAGGTCGATGGCGACGTTTCCGCAGCTTGTGCCCACCACCGTCAGGGTCCCGTTGCGGACCTCCGCCGACGTCAGCACCGGCCGCCCCATGCCCCGGTTGCCGTAGGCGTTGTCGTTGGCACACCAGGTGGGGCCGGGCTCACTGGGCCCGGTGCCCGTGCTGGCCGCGAGTTCAATCCCCAGAAGATCGTTGGCGAACCAGACGTTTCGGCCGATGGGGATGTCCTTGACCTGCGCCCCCCCCCCGACCCGGAGCTTGAGCCCGTCTTCGCCGTTGTAGGCGAAGACGTTGCCGTCGCTCGCGGCGGTGCTGCCGATCAGCATCCCTTCGACGTGATCCCCATTGCCCCCGATGATGGCCAGCCCATTGAGTCCGTTGCCCAGGTCCACCGCCCCGGACAGGTCCGTGCCGAAGCCGTTGGCGTAGACCCCGAAGTCTTCGACGCCGACCAGGCGCGCTCCGTGCATTCCGTTGGCCCCGAAGAGGTTGTCTTCGATTGCGCCCCCGTGGGCGTCCTGATTTCCGTCCTCCAGGGAGAGCCAGCCGCTGCCGGCGTTGCCCAGCGGAGTCAGGCCCGCGCCCACCCCGAATTGGTTGTCGCGCACGTTCAAGTCGTGCAAGTGGCCCTGCGTGAACATCCCGTGGGCGCCGTTGCCGGCGAAGACGTTCCCTTGCCCCGCCGCCCCGACGTTGACCCGCGCGAACTGGATGCCGCTGGCGTCCATGTTCAGGCCGGTCCCGACGTTGCCGCGGGCCTGCGTCGCTGTGACGTCCGCGCCGACGATGGAGTCGACGATCGTGAAGTCGTCGCAGCCGTCAGCCTGCAGCTCAATGCCGTGATCGCCGTTTGAAGACACCACGACCCCGGGGCCCACGGTCACGGCGCCCGCGTCGTCGACCAGGATTCCGAAGTCCCCGTGGCCATCGGCCGTGACGCCGTCCACCGCGAGGCCGATGAAGCAGTGCTCCACGGTCACGGAGTCGGCGCCGATTTCGATGCCGTGGGCGGGCCCGCCGGCGATGGCGAGGCCGCGCAACGTCGCGTCGGGGTTGGTCAGCATCAGCAGCGGCTTGTCGTTGGGGAAGCCGCTGCCGGACGTCAAGGTGACGCCCAGCACGGTGTCCAACCCCTGGACCGCGGGGTTCGTCGGCGCCGCGACCCCGCCGCAGTTGATGCAGGACAGGCCGTCGATCGTCACGTTTTCGGGCACCGCCGGCAGTTCGGAGCCCAGCGTGATGGTCCGGGGCTGGTCGGGCAGCGGGAACGCGAACACGATCGTGTCGCCGTTGGATGCGTCGCCCAGGGCTCCGCGGAGCGTGCAGGCCCCGGGGCTGGTGGTGCAGTCGACGTCGGCGTCGGAGTCCGACACGACCGTGTACGTCGCCGCGGCCGCCGAGGCGGGGAGCAGCAACGTCGCCGCAAGCAACGGCAGACACGGACTCGTGGTTATTTTCACGGGGGAATTCTAGCGAGCCGATCGACGGCGGCCCGGCCCACGCGGGCCATGAAGCGGGAGCCCCGAGCGCACCCCGCGGGCCCCGCCGCCCCGGCGATCACCAGTACCGAAGCAGCTCGCTCCGCACGGCGGCCTGGATGTCCGAGTGCGGCGCCTGGCCGCTCGGCCCTTGCAGCAGCAACGTCAGGTTGTGCTGGGTGGTCTGCTGGTCGACCACCGTCAGGTTGGCGCTGCCCTGGGTGATCCACGCCGTCGTGCCGTCGTCGACGGCCGTGATCTTGTGGCCCAGGAGCCCGTCGGCCGAGGTCGTCCAGTCGGGCTCGCGGGCCTCGCCCCCGTTGAGCGCGAACGAGCCCGCCATCACCTGGTTGAGCAGGTCCGCCTCGTACAGCAACCGGGCGTCGCAGCCGGCCGCAGCGAGGCGGGCGACCTCGGTGACGACGGGGCTGCCGACGGTGTCAGGGAAGGCCGTGAAGTACGACAGCCACAGGGGACCGACGCAGGTGGAGACCTGCTGCAGCAGCTCCGCCACGGGGTTCGACGGGTGCGGATGCAGGGTGAAGGACAGTTGGCCGCCGGGCTCGACGGGCACCGTGACCTGCAGGGGCGTGCCGGGTTCTGTGCCTGTCAGCAGCCGCTCGGCCTCGCCGGAGTAGAGGCTCCAGACGTCGGTCCCGGGCTCGACGGAGAAGGACAGGAGTGTGTGCACCCGGGGGTCCTGGGCGTCCCGCTCGCGCAGGTTGTAGGAGCCGACGAGGGCATCGATGGAGCCGTCGGGGTGCCGGACCATGACGTTCTTGTGGTGCACGTCGGGCACCTGGATGAAGGTCGCCGCGCAGTCGATGGATGGGCCTGCGCCCAACAGCGAGGGGCAGGTGGGGTCGACTTCGTCGCGGTAGATGGCGGTGACCGCGACGCCGCGCCGGACTGCCTCGATGAGGGCCGACGTGATCGCCGTGTTCTTGAAGTACTTCTGCAGCGAGATCAGCTCGTCGCCGGCGGCGGTGGCGTTGATGAGATCGAGGTAGGCCTGGGTGATGGGGGTCGGGGCGACGTCCGTGTCCGTGTTGATGAGCAGGGTGGGCCCGAGGACCCCGGGAGGGGGCGGCGTGGCGTCGTCGTCGTCCGCCCCGTCGTCGTCATCGAGTGCGTCGTCGTCGTCGGCCGCGTCGTCGTCATTCGCCGCGTCGTCGTCGTCCGCCGCGTCGTCGTCATCGATTGCGTCGTCGTCGTCCGTCGCGTCGTCGTCGTCGTCGTCCGTCGCGTCGTCGTCGTCGACCGCGTCGTCGTCGTCGGTCGCGTCGTCGTCGTTGGCCGCGTCGTCGTCGTTGGCCGCCCCGCACTCCGGCGGCTCGCCGGCGCACGGGGTCGCGCAGCCCGCCAACAGCAGAGCCAGAAGCGCGGCCGCCGCTCGCCCCACCGTCCCTCGAGTCCCCATCACGGCGAGCTCAGTTCGTAGACACCGCACCCGCCGGCCGAGTACGCCTTGCCGGTGGTGGAGTCCACGCCGACGCCGCGCAGCAGCCCCCCGACCGGAATCCGCGCGAGCTCCCGGGGCTCTCCCCGGGTGGCGAACGCGACGACCGTGCCTTCGCCGTAGTTGGCGACCCACAAGACCCCACGCTCGGGGTCCAGGGCGACGTCGCGGGGGAACTCCCCCGAACGCAGCCGGTGGGTTCGGGTCAGCGTCGCGTGGTCGTAGACGTCCACGGTGCCGGCCACGTTGTTCGTGACGAAGAGGCGCTCGCCGTCGATGGCCACGCCGATGGACGGGTGGAACAGCTCCTTGTGCCGCGTGCGCTGCAGCGTCGAGGGGTCGATCTCCGACAGCCCGAAGCGAAACCAGTCGAAGAGCGTCGGAACCACGATCACCACGCCGTCGCCGGTCACGAAGTCGGACATCAAGCCCCGGCGCTCGCGCGGCGTCTGCCCCCGCGACTCCAGGGTCCGCGCGTCGAAGGCCTCCACCATCGGGTTCCCGCCGGCGCGGTTAGGCACGTAGGTCAGGATGAGCTCGTTCCGCGACGGGTCGAACCAGGGGTTGCCCGGCTCCCACTGGATCGGCAGCCGCCGGGTCTCCACCAGCCGGGGCCCCTCCCCCGCCTCGAACTCCCACATGCCGTGGGCCCCGACGCCGATGACCTGGGCGAACAGCCGGCCGTTGGCCTCGTTGCGGATCAAGCGCTCCGGCCAGTGGGGCAGGCCCTCGTCCTCGCGGGACACGACGGCCCGGACGCGACGGCCGGGGTCGGTGAGGTCGATGGCCTCGAGGAAGCCGCCGCGCACGTCGTAGCGCTTGAAGCTGGCGACGGCGACGCCGTGCTCGGGCATCGGCAGGACGTCGTAGGGGTGGACGCTGGCGTAGTCAGGGCCGGCGTCGAAGCGGGACAGCAGCGTGCGGCGGGCCTGGTGATCGGGGAGGGCGGCGCAGTCGTCGGCGTCGGGGCCGCCCTTGAAGCTCATCGTCGCGGCAAAGGAGCCGTAGAACAGCAGCCACAGAACGGCCAAGGGCGGCACCACCGGGCCGGGCACCCGGCCGCGCCCCAGCGCCAGCAGTCCCCCCAGGGCGGCGACAAACGCGGCGAATGCGAGGGGCTCGAGGCCGCCGAACACGACGACGTAGATGGGCACGTGCAGGGCGACCCAGGCCACCGGCAGCGAGAACGCCAGCTTCCAGGGGTTGGGCGGCCGCGCCACCGCCCGGACCAGGAACGGGGCCAGACGCACGACGCCGAACCCCACAAGCGGGGCGGCGGCGAACGCGAGCGTTCCGGCACCCGGGGGATCGATCGTGAGGCCGAGCGCGTAGCGCGCGACTCCGGGGGTCAGCACAACCGGGGTCGCCGCGAGCCACCAGGCCGGTCGAGGCAGCCGGCCGGGCACGGCCAGCCCCCCCATGGCGAGGGCCCCGATCGCCCAGGCCGCTGGGCCCAGCAACATCGCCCCGGCCTCGGCCGCGACGTAGAGGCCCCAGGCCCCGGACAACAGCGCGAGCCCCTCGAACCGGCGCTCGCCGAGCCGCAGTCGGGGAGCCGCACGAAGCAGCGCGTACGCCCACGCGAGCCGCAGCACCGGGGGGTGCAGGGGCTCCCGCCAGTGGGTGGGGTCGTCGACCGCCAGAAGCCCCGTCGCCTCCACCGCCAGCGCCGAGAACACAGTCGCCATCTCGCCGCCGACCACCGCCGCCGCCCCCAGCGCGAGCAGCAGCGGGGTCCACGGCACCCAGCCGCGCACGGCTCGCAGGACCTCGTCGTTGCTCGCCCGCGGCAGCCGCCACCAGGCGACCGCGGCGACGAGGACGCCCAGGCCCGCGCCGACACGCCAGCCCGCCGGCGACGCCTGCACGAACGGGGCGATGCAGCGCGCGCCCAGGGCCGCCCCCGCCAGCAGCGTCGCCGGCAGCGCAAACCACCGGGCCCAGGAGCGACCCGGCCACAGCGCGACCGCGAGCAAGACCCCGGCGGCGAGGATGCCGGCCGGCGGCGCCCAGACGGGGTGCCACGGGTCATCCCAACGCACGTCGCCGATGCCCAGCAGCATCGCCAGTGGCATCGCCAACATCCGCGCCGCGAACCAGATCGTCAGGCCCCCGACCGCCGCGCCGAGCACCCCTTGCACGGGCCCCGGCGGCGCCAGTCGGCGCAAGCGGCCGCCCGACCGGTCGAGCAGGCCGAGCCCCACGCCCAGCAGACCCAGCACCGCCGCCTGACGCACGTGGATCCCGAACCCGCCCCACACGTCGGGCGCGTCCACGGTCAGCGGCAGTGGCATCAGGAAGAACGGCACGAGCAGCGCCCACCGGAGCAGGTGCCGGACAAGTCCGTCGGGCGGAGCGGGCTCGGAGGGGGTCGACAAGGCCGCCGAACGATAGCCGAGGGCCCTCCCAGAGCCGGGGGGCCGCGGACTTTGCACTTCTTCACGAGGCGGAAACGTCGGCGCAAACCCGAGGCCCGAGTCTGAATGGGTCGACGGAGCGATGAACGCCCCACGGCCCCTGGAGTCCCCCATGTCCGAGTCCCACCCCTCCCGCCTCCCCCGCTTCCTCCTCGCGGCCCTCGCCGTCGTCGGCCTCGGCGCCCTCGCCCTGCCCGCCTTCGCCGGCGCCGGCGGCCACTCGTGGGGCAAGTCCTGCCACCGCGGGGAGGTGACGGCCGAGTCGGCCAACGCCCGCGTCGCCTTCGCCGTCGAACGCCTGAGTTCCCGCATCGACGCCACCGACGAGCAGACCGCGGCCATCGAGGCCGCCGTCGAGGACGTCCCGGCCCAGTTCCTGGAGCACCGGGCCACGGCCAAGGAGCTGCGCGCCGAGTTCCAGGCCGCGCTGTCCGCCAAGGAAGTCGACGCCGCCGAGATCGAGCGCCTCCGAGCCTCGATGCTCGCCGAGGCCGACGCCGGCAGCCGGCTCATGGCCGACGTGATCGTCGAGCTCGCCGACGTCCTCACCCCGGAGCAGCGCGAGCAGCTCCTGGGCGACTGGGAGCGGATGCGCGCCTGGCACAAGTAGGCAGCCCGATCGGCGCGGCCCGGGCACCGTCCCGGGTCGCGCCGCCGCCCCCCCGCTTCTCCGAGTGCCCACGCCGCTCGGCCCGCACTGGCAGGATCCCCCCGTGACCGACCGCATCCTGCTCGTAGACGACGACCGCCGGCTGGCCGAGATGCTGGGCGTCTACCTGGCGGACCGCGGCGTGGAGTCGGACCACCGGCCCACCGCCGCCCAGGGCCTCGCCGCCGCCCGCACCGGGGACTACGCCGCCGTCGTGCTCGACGTGATGCTCCCCGACGGCGACGGCTTCGACGTGCTGCGCACCCTGCGCGCCGAGACCGACCTGCCGGTCGTGATGCTGACGGCCCGCGGCGACGAGCTCGACCGCATCGTGGGGCTGGAGCTGGGGGCCGACGACTACCTGCCCAAGCCCTTCAACCCCCGCGAGTTGCTGGCCCGCATCAAGGCCGTGCTGCGCCGCCGGCCCACGGCCCCGCCCCCGGCCGATGCCCTGACCTTCGGCCGCCTGCGCATCGACCCCGGCGCCCGGCGCGTCGACGTGGACGGCGAAGACCGCCCACTGACGAGCCACCAGTTCGAGCTGCTGCTCGCCCTCGCCCGCGCCGCCGGCCGGGTCCTGTCCCGCGAGCAGCTCCTGCGCGAGGCGACGGGCGAAGAGCTCGACGCCTTCGACCGCAGCATCGACGTCCACATCAGCCGCATTCGAGCCGCCATCGAAGACGACCCCAAGGCCCCGCGGCGGATCACCACGGTGCGGGGCGTGGGCTACGTGTTCAACACCCGCCAGGACGGCGAGGACCCCCGATGAGGCACGGTCGGCGACACCGCGGGCCGCGGAGCCTGTTCGTCGCGATCTACGTGGGCTTCCTGGCCGTCGCGTTCATCAGCGCGGCCGGCGCCGGCGCCCTGGGCAACCTGCTGCACGACCGCGACCGCCTGCCCCCGGCCTGGGGCGCGGTCGCCGAGCGCCTCGCCGCCGAGATGCACGACGCCGACGACGTCGCCCAGCTCGCGGCGGAGATGGACCTCGACTTGTCGCTGTACTCCGCGGACAAGGCCCTCATCGGCAGCACGCTGGAGCGCCCGCCGACTCCCCTGACCCGTACCCCCACGCACTACGGCCGCCGGGGCGGTTGGGGGGTGGTCATGCCCTTGGACGACGGGCGCTGGCTCGCGGTGGGGGTGCACCGCCAGCGCCAGAAGCGATTCCTGCTCATGCCGTTCGCCCTGCTGCTGCTCGTCGCGGCCGGCTGCTGGCCCATCGCGCGGCGGATCACCCGACGGCTCGTGCGCCTCCAGGGGGCCGTGGAAGAGCTGGGCGGTGGCGATCTGGCGGTTCGGGTGCCCGTGGAGGGCCGCGACGAGATCGCGACTCTGGCCACCGCCTTCAACAGCTCGGCGGCCCGCATCGAGGAGTTGCTCGCCCGCCAGAAGCGGATGCTGGCGTCGGCGTCCCACGAGCTTCGATCCCCGCTGGCCCGGATCCGCATGGCCCTGGCGCTGTGGGAGCCCGACGACCCCGGATTCCGCGACGGCGCCATCGCCGACGTGGACGAGCTGGACGCCCTGGTGGGCGACCTGCTCGTCGCGGGCCGGCTGGACTCGGCCAGCGAGCTGCGCTCCGAACCGACGGATCTGAGGGCGCTGACGGAGCCCCTGGCCGAGCGAGCGGGCGCCGAGGTCGCGGGCGGCGGGACGGCCGACGTGGACCCCCGCTTGATCCGCCTGGTGCTGCGCAACCTCCTCGACAACGCGGCGCGCTACGCCGGAGGCGCCGACCGGATCGAGGTCGCGGCCACGCGCATTGCCGTGTTGGACCGAGGACCCGGCGTGGACGTCGCGCTCCGGGAGCGGATCTTCGAGCCCTTCTATCGCCCCGACGGCCACGACGAGGGACGCGACGGAGGTGTGGGGCTGGGCCTCGCGCTGGTCCGCGAGATCGCCGAGCACCACGGCGGGACGGCGGTGTGCGAGGAGCGCGAAGGCGGGGGCGCGGCCTTCGTCGTGACGCTCGGCGCCTGACCGCAGCCGCCGGCGGCGTCGCCGAGCCCCCTACGGTCGGGAACCCCGGGACGCAGAGGTCGGGCGGCCACTGGCGTCGAGCCCCCAGTCGGGACCGGCCGCGCGAATGTCCGGCACCGAAAGCGCCGGGCCCCGGTCCAGCAGCGCCGCCGCGATCGACTCGGCCGCGCGCCCGTAGCCTTCCCAGGTCAGGTGGCAGCGATCGACGAACTGTTCCGGCCCGGTCAGGTCCTCACCGGCCCACTGCTCAAAGTCAGCCTGAAGGTCCGCCAGGGGGAGCCCGCGCTCGGCCGCGACGGCGCGGATCACGGACTGGGTGCTGCTCAGGCAACGGCAGCCCGGAGTCCTCGCCAGCCCCTCGTCGATCACCGACCCAGCGGTGCGGCGCAGGCCCTGGTCCCACAGCGCCAGACCCAGCCAGTACCGCGCGGCCGGCTCCGAGCAGTTCTGCAGCCGCCGGGCCGCCCCGCCGGGCTCGCCGGCGTAGTAGTGCCGAATCCCGTCGGCCACGCAGGCCCCCAGCGCGGAGTCCAACGCCGGGACCGCGTCGGGCGGCACACCGCGCTGCAGCGCTCGGAGCTCCGTCACGGCCGCCAGATACGGGTGCGGGCAGCGGTCGATCACCGCCTGCCACTGCTCCGCTTCGTTCCCTCCGGGCGGCGGGGCGGGCCAACTCTTCGGCGGCCAGGCGCGCAGCGCGTTCCGGATCCAGCCCAGGCACCGCGGGTCCTCCAGGCTGAGGTCGCGCGGGTCGTGGGGATCCGACAGCCACTCCCACCGCCGCCGCAGGGGGGGAACCCCCACCACCGTGGGCACGCCCCGGGCCGCCAGCAGATCGAGGGCCCGACCCAGGTGGTCGCCCAGGACCTGCTCCACGTCGGCCGACTGGCGCGTGAGATCCGGCGCAGCCATGCCACGCGGCAGCGCCGCCGCGACGAGTCGGGCCAAGGGCCGACGGCCGAGCCAACCCCGGTCCGGCCGGGCCGGGTCGTAGGGCCGCCCCGTCTCGTTGTTGCAGGCCAGCACGACCGCCGCGTCGATCGGCAGGTCGGCGGTCTGGTGCACCGCGCCGAGCACCCACCCCGAGTCGACGCCCGCGCCGGCCAGCGTCACGACCTCCACGGGGCGATCCAGGCGAAGCTCCAGCGCCCGCTCCAACCAGAAGCTCAGGGAACCCGGCGCCGGGGCCGACAGATCCCGTCGGCTCCGGCCCTGCTCCTGAAAGGGGTTGCCCATGGCCATCGAACCCCCGAGCAGAAGCACCCGGTAGGCATCAGGCTGGTGCCCGAACCTCAGGGCGGGCACCCACTGCTCGGCGTAGGGGGTGGTGGTCCAGCCGGCGCCATCGGGTTGCACGAGCGCCTGGGCGGGCCGCTCCCCCGCCGGCGCGCCCGGGGCGGCGATCAGGCCCGCGGCGATCAGGGCGGAGGCGGCACCGTCGAGCAGAAGCACGGCCGCCACCGTGCACACCGCGGAGAACGCGGCCGCACGGGACCGGGAGAGCTCGCTGCGGGCGGATGGGGCAGACGACACGCCGCGGAGTGTAGAGACCTCCGCGCTGCTCCAGGGCACGGGGGCGGCGGCAAGAAAATCGCCGTCGGGGGTGAGGCGCAGTGGTGAGGCGGGCCGGAGTCGCCTAGATTTGCGTCGTGCTGCCGCTTCGCTCCCCCCAGTTCGCCGCCCTGCTCGCGATCGCCGCGCTCAGCCTGTCGGCCTGCAACACGCCTTCGGACCGTCCCCAGCGGATCGAGGCGGCGGTCCACATGGCGGACCCCGCCCTGCTCGAGACCTGGCGGGATCTGATCAAGCCCGGCGAGGACGAGCGACGCTGGGAGTCCATCGACTGGCGCTCCTCGGCGTGGGACGCGATCCTGGAAGCTCGTGCCCTGGACCGGCCGCTGCTGGTCTGGTCCATGAACGGGCACCCGCTGGGCTTCACGTGAACTGCGTCGATGTTGTACCGGCGGTACGACTGGACAGATCCTGAGGCCTTGGAGCTCGCGAAGCAGTTCGTGACCGTGGCCGTCGAGCATCGAACGTGGCAGGAGTCCTTGGCGACCCCGGAGCAGTGGTTCCCGGGGTTCCTGGATCGGGCCGGGATGCAGAACTACGAACCCGAGGACGGCCACGGTGCGAACGCGCTCGTGGGCCTGTTTGCGCTGCGCCCCGACGGCACGCAGCTCGCCGTGCCGCGCACGACGACGGAGTCACCGACCCCGAAGCGCGACACCGCCGAGTTCCTGCAGGCGGCCTTGGAGGCCTGGGACGGGCTCAGCCCCGAGGAGCGAACGTACGACGCCGCTGTGGCCGACTACCCGCGCCCCCCCAGCCCGTGGGAGGCGGCCACCAACCTCCCCGCCGAGCTGCCCCCGAACCGGGTCGTACTGCAGTCGTGGATTCGCGACCTCCCGCGGGAGGACAAGGACGAGATCGCGCCGGAGGGCGCGGAGATTCGCCGCAAGGGCTTCTTCCGGGATCTGTGGAACACCGACTTCGCCTGGTTTGAGGACCCCGCCGCCTGGCTCCCCGAAAACCCGAAGGTGGGGGATGTCTATTCGGTGCCCCGGTGGGCTGTGGAACGACTCGTGCGGTTTCACCTGGTGGACAACGTCGCCGGGCTGACCCGCAGCTTCGAGAGAGACCACGTCGAGATCGCCGAGATCCGCCTGGCCGTCGTCGCGGCGTCGGCGGACCGCGTCGAAATGGTCCTGTCCGGTCAGACCCGTGCGGCCGAGGCGGGCGAGTGGCAGCTGTCGCAGACCACCGAGGAGGTCGCGACCACGCGCGGCTTCGAGACCACGATCCACGGCCGGGCCACTTGGCTGCACCGCGAGGAGCGCTTCGAGCGGCTCGAGTTCCTGGCCAAGGGAACGCGCTGGGGCGGGACGGCGCAGAACCGTCGATTCGAAGTTGAGTTCCCGCCCACCAGCAACGACCTCGCGCCGGCGCCGATCGGCCTGTGGTTCGAGCTGTACACGGGGCCCGAGGAGAAGGCCATCCCGCCGTTCTTCACGTGGCGCGGCCGCAGCGGCGCCGTGTATTGGGCCCGATAGAGCGAGCTAGTCGACGGCCGTGGAGCGGTCCACGAGCAACCGCTGGGCCCGCAGGTTGGCCATCTCCGCCCGAGCCTCCTCGCCGAGCCGGGACCAGCACAGCGACGCGAGGTTCGCGCAGCGGGCACCCAGCTTCAGCCAACCGTGGCGCACCGACGCCTCCGACGCCGCCTCCAGGTGCTCGGCTACATCGGCCTGGGGCGTGACGCCGCCGTCGAGGTATCGGGCGAGGCGTTCGACGGCGTCGCCGAGGCCCGCCCGGTCCTCGAGGCGTGCGTAGGCGGCGACCAGGACCGCCTCGACGCTGGCCTGCAGTCCGCGCGCGCCCGCACCGCTCAGTTCGGTGCGAAGGGCGAGCAGCCGCTGGACGGCGGAGCGCGCCTGGCCTTCGGCGATGTCGACCGTGGCGAGGTTCAGCTCGGGGGCCGCCCGGCCGCGGGCACCGAGCCGCCCGAAGGCCGCCGACGACTCTTCGTAGGCGGCGCGGGCATCGACCAGGCGACCCTGCAGCCGCAGCATCTCCCCCAGCCCGTTCCAGGTCGACGCCAGCCCGGCGCCATGCCCCAACGCTCCGTGCAGGCTCAAGGCCCGCCGCAACAACTGCTCGCTGGCCGCCCACTCCTGGCGACCCTGAGCGTGGATGCGGGCCCGCGCGATCAGGGTCGCGGCCAGCACGCCCAGCCTCCCCTGCTCCAGCAACTGGGATTCGAAGGACTCCAGCAGGCGCTCGGCCTCGTCGAAGCGGCCGAGATCGCACAGGACCCCCGCCCGGGGCAGCGTGGCCTCGGGCCCGGCGACTTCGAACAAGGCGAGCGCCTCCTGCGGGCGGCCGGCCACCTGGGTCAGTCGCCCCAGGGCCAACGAGATCTCCGGCCGCAGCGACGGCGCAAGGCGCGCGTGCTCCTCGGCCCGCTCCACGGCACCCACCGCCTCAGCGATGTTGCCGCCGTCCCGCAGGACCGCCGCCAGCAGGAGCCACGCCCGCGCCGCGGCGACGTCGTCCCGGTCCGGCGCGCGTTCCGCGTAGTCCCGCACCTCGGACTCGATGGCCGGCCCGCCGTAGCGCAGCCGCTGCACCGCCAGCTCCAGCCCCTCGGCGGCGTAGGCCAGCGGCCCCTCCAACCCGAGGGCCGCGAACTTCGTCAGCAGCCGCTCGGCGGTGTCGAGGTCCCCGACCCCCAACAGCTGCCGCGCGGCGCCGACGAAGCGATCCCCGGCCTCGGCTTCCCGGCCCGCGCCCTGGAGGTGCACGGCGAGCCGCTCGTCGGGGGCCCCGGCGTCGGCCAGCACCTCGGCGCACGTCGCGTGCAGGCGCTGCAGCCGCCCCGCGCGGCGCGCTTCCTCGAGGACTGCGTCGCGCGCCAGCTCGTGGGTGAACCGGAACCCGCCCAGGCGCAGCTCGGCCAGCCCTGCCTGGCCCAGTCCGGCCACGAGCCCCGACGGAAGCTCGACCCCGTGGGCGAGGCAGACGTCGCGCCACTCCCGCAGCTCGACCTCAACCCCCAGCACCGCCGCCAGCTCCACGCACTCCGCAGCGTGCTCGCCCAGGGGCTGCAACGTCCGCTGCAGGCGCCGGTGCCACAGGCCCGCGAGCCCCACCGGCGCCTCGAACCCCGGGTGCAGGGCCAGCCGACCGGACTCGCCCCGCAACGCCCCCGCCTCCGCGCGATCGGCCAGCAGCTGCAAGGCGAGCAGGGGGTTGCCCCGGGCCTCACCGGCCAAGGACGCCGCCGCCTCGCGGGTCAGGGGCGCCGCGCCGGACAGCAGCGCCCCCGTGGCTTCGTCGGACAGCGGATGAAGCTCCAGGTCGAAGGCACCGGCGGTGCGCAGGTCGTCCACGAGCCCCGCTTCGACCGAGCCCGGCTCGAGTCGATCCGTGGCGACGCAGAGCATGAGCAGCACCGGGCCGACGTCGGCGTCGTCGTCGAGCAGGCGCATCCCCAGCTGGATCGCCTCCAGGTTCGTGTGGCCGTCTTCGAGCCAGATGAGCAGGGGGTCCACGGCGCTCTCGGCCCGCAGCACCCGCAGCGCGGTCTCGACCCGAGCCTCCCAGGCCAGGGTCGCCTCGCTGGTGGAGGGTGCCCGGCTCGGCGAGGCCAGCTCGGCCACCGCTGCGGCCAACCAGGGCTCGACGACTCCGCGGGCCGCGAGCCGATCCTGCACTTGCACCAGCGCGTCGTCGGGGCGGTCCTCGTCGGCCAGCAGGACGCGGGCCAGCAAGGGCCCCAGTCCGACCCGCGCCCCGGGGTAGGCCGTCACCGAGCGCGCAACGCCCGCGATCTCTGCCTGCTCGCTGAGCCAGGACGCCAGCCGCGACTTGCCCAGGCCCGCGGCGCCGGACAACAACACGACCGCCGGCCGACCGGCCGCCCGGACCGCCCGCAGTCGGTCCCAGAGCTCCTGCTGCTCCCGCTGGCGCCCCACGACCGGTGGGTCCCGGAACGGCAGGAGCCGCAGCGACGGCGCGAGGGCCGACCCGGCCGAGACGTGGCGGGCCGGCCAGCGTCGCTCGGGCACCGGGCGGGCCGAGCGCAGGTCCGACACCGCGACGGAAATGCTCCCCCGATCCAGCTGCCGGAAGGCCTCGGCCGCCAGCGCCGCCGAGCCGAAGCGGTCCCGAGGCTGCCGCTCCAGGCACATGGCCGTCCACGCTTGAAGCCACGGCGGGACCGGCGCGACCGGCCGCCAGGGGGGGAGGTCGGCCGTCACCGTGGCGTGCAGAGACGCTGTGCGGTCTTCGTGATCGTGGGGGGCTGCGCCGTGCAGCATCGACCAGACCGTCGCCCCCACGGCGTACAGGTCCGTCCAAGGGCCGATGCGCGCCGGCTCGCCCAGGGCCTGTTCGGGCGCGAGGTAGCCGGGCGTCCCCTGGAGCTTCCGGCCCATCTCGTCCAGCTCTCGCTCCCGGGGGAACCAGGCGAGGCCGAAGTCCGTGAGGCGGGCCCGCGAGCGGCCGTCGCGACCCCGGTCCACGAGCACGTTGGCGGGCTTCAGGTCCCGGTGCACGACGCCGCGGCCGTGGGCGTGGGCGAGGGCGTCGAGGATCTCGAGGGTCAACGGCCCCAGCTCCTCCCAGTCGATGCGGCACCGGCGGGACCGCAAGGACCAGCCCTCCACCACCTCCATGGCGAACCAGGGGGACCCGGCGACGAGCCCCAGACCGATGGAGCGCACCGCGTCGGGCGAGACGTGGCCGTGATCGAACGCCGCCACAATCCCCGGGTGCTCGAGGGTCGCCAGGGCCCTCAACTCGGCGCGCATCAACTCCGCCAGAAGCGAGTTCCGACGGACCTTTCGGCGCAGGAACTTGAGCGCCACCGGGCGCTGCGACGGCTCGTGACGGGCAGGTTAGACGACCCCCATCGCCCCGCGCCCGATGGGCGCCAGGAGGGTGTATTCGCTCAGCAGCGGGTCGTCGCTCACCACCCCATCATCGCAGCCGCCCGGCGCGCCGACGAGCCAGCGACCCGCACGGGCCATGCGGGCGCCGGGCCCGGTGGTCCGACGGTCCCGGGGGCATCGCGCCGGGCGATCCTCGACCCGGGGGGCGGCGAGCAAGCGCCCAGCCCGGCACACTGATCGCCATGCGCGCTGCCCTCCTCTGCCTCCTGCTGGCCCTCACCATTCCGCTGGTCGCCTGCGACGCCCCGTTGGACCCGACGTTCGAGGTCATCAACGACGAGGTGTTCGCGTCGTCCTGCGCGTTCAGTTCCTGCCACGACGCCGACGCTCCCGAAGCCGACCTGGATCTGTCGTCCGAGGAAGCGGCGTGGGCCTCTCTGCAGGAACCCAGCGTCGAATCGACGATGGCCCGCGTGGTCGCCGGCGACCCGGACAACTCCCTGCTTCTGCAGGCGCTTCTGCGCGAAGTCGACGACGTTGGGCAGATGCCCCCGGGCGTGACCGTGCCGGATCGTGAACTCGACGCGATCCGGCAGTGGATCGAGGACGGCGCTTCGCAGTAGGCGGTTGTTCAGACCGGCAGGTCGCGCACCTTGCGCACGAGGATCGCGGCGCGGTCCGTGACGTCGATGGGCTGAAGGCCGGGCTTGTACACCGCGCCGCCCACCCCGAAGCCGGCGCAGCCCGCCTTGCGCCACATGTCGACGTTGGTGGGGCCGACCCCGCCCACGGCCAGCAGCGGCAGCGGGGGCATCACCACCATCATCGCCATCAGGCCGTAGGGCTCCATGGCCTGGGTGGGGAAGAGCTTCAGCGCGTCGGCGCCGGCGTTGGCGCCGGCCCAGGCCTCGGTCGGCGTCAGGAACCCCGGCACCGAGTAGAGGCCCGCGTCCTTCGTCGCGCGCACGACGTCGACGTCCGTGTTGGGAGACACCACGAGCCGGCCGCCGGCCTCGGCGACCTCGCCGACCTGCGCGGGGGTCATCACGGTGCCGGCGCCGATCAAGGCCTGGTCGCCGTGGGCGTCGGCGAGGGCGCGAATGCTCGCCTGGGCGCCGGGTCCGTTGAGGGGGACCTCGATGATCCGGATGCCCGCGGCGATGAGGGCCGCGCCAATGCCGGCGGCGTCGGCGGGCGGGAGGCCCCGGAGGATGGCCACCACCGGCAGGGTGGCGAGTCGGTCGTGCAGTTCGTTCATGGGGTCACCAATCCGGCGCGCGCGGCCAGGAGCCAGAGCCCCTGCCGCGCGGCCGCGAGTCCGTCGAGGCGCGTGGCCCGGTCGCCCAGGACCGCCGCGTAGGCGTCGGCGAGGGGGTCGCCGTCGAGGAGGAGCACCGGGCCGCCGTCGAACGCCGCCGTCATGGCGGCGACGTCGTGGGCGACGAGCAACCCGGTGAGGAAGGAGCCAGTGCGGGAGGGGGGCGCGTCGGCGGCGAGCCGGCGGGCGTGCACCAGGTGGTGCTGGAGTCCGCCGGGCGCGGCGGCGGCGGCGGCTCCCGCTTGCAAGGCGACGGGGTCGAGCTCGGCGGGGGGGCCCAGGAGCGCTCGCAATTCGCCGGTCATGGACGTGGCGAAGCGTTGGACCGTCCGGCCGTCGGCCCGGACCCAGCGCGTCTGCGGGCCAGGAAGGCAGACGAGCGCGGAGCCGTCCGGGGGGAGGGCGCCGAGCAGGCGGGTCTCTTCGCCGAGCAGGGTGTCGGGAGGCCCTGCCGTGCGGGTCTGCAGACCGGGGACGAGGTGCGCGCCGCCTCGCGCCGGGAGGTCGTCGCCCAGGCTGAGCAGGTCAACGGGGCACGGGACCGCGGGAAGGTCCGCCAGACCGCCGGCGCCGGCGATGCGGCCCGAGGCCAGTGTGGGTACGCCAGGCCTGCCGAGCTTGACCCGCAGGGTGCCCAGCAGCATCAGGAGCTGGGTTCGGGAGCCGGTCTCGAAGTCGAAGGCCGCGCTCTCCTCGGCCTCGACGCGGCCGTGGGGGCCCGCCAGACGCCAGGCGTGCACGGCCATGGCTCCCCACTCGATGGCGAGGAGGCTCACGGGTGGCGTTTCGGGTCGGAGATGCGCACGGGGACCGGACGCTAGTTCAGCCGGAGGCAGGGCGCGACTGGCTCGTCAGCAGCGGAGCCCCATCCACTGGTTCAGGAACTCGATCAGGGCGTCGCAGTCCGCGGCGAGGGCCCCGAACTCGGTGCGCATGCTGTCCTGACCGGTCTTCTCGAAGGCCCGGGCCAACACCGACACCTCTTCCAGGGTGAGCCGGTAGGCGAGGAGTTCGCCCTTGAAGGGCCACTTGCCCTGGGTCTGCTCGGTCACCGTGAACGTGGCCTCGTCGATGAGCGCCTTGGTGTCTTCGGGGTAGGCGTCGACCAGCTCCCGGATCGCCGACAGCGCCCGCACGGACTCGTCGAGCATCGCCCGCCGCGCGTCGGGAGGCACCGGCAGGGTGGGCTGCATCCAGGCCGGCTGGCCGTGCAGGTAGTCGCCCCTCTGCGGGTCCGGGAGACTCTCCAGGCCGAGGGCGGCGACGGCTCGGCGGTGAGCAACCAGCGACTCCTGCAGCTACCCCAGCCGCGCCGCGAGGGCGGGGCTGGCCGAGGCCAGGTCTTCGCGGCCCAACAGGTCGAAGTGCGGCGCCAGGAACTCGTCCATGACCTCGGGCAGGCCGGCGCCAGCGCGGTTGTACGGGCAGTTGCGCACGAGCTGATCCGCGGCCGCCTGGAGGTGAGCAAGCTCGGTCTCGCCCAGGGTCTCGACCTGGTTGGCGACGTAGTTGAGGTACGGCGCGGCGCGGGCGGTGTCCCGGCCGACGTCGGGCGGGGGCTGGATCTCGCAGTGAACCGCCTCGGCCTCGGGCGCCACCGTCAGACCCGACAGCAGCGGGGGCAGCGCGAGCAGGCCGAGCAGGCCGAGGACGGTGATCGCGCCACCGGACCGGGGGCCCGCCAACAGGCCGCGGATGCGGATCTCCAGGCCCCGCTTGGCAGACAGCGCGGGGTGGGGCATCTGGCCGGCGCGGCTCAACAGGAGCTGCGCGTAGTCCGAGGGGCGCTCGCCCGCGCCCAGGACGGCTTCGTCCGCCGCCCGCTCGGCTTCGAGCGCGAGGTGGGCGCGAGCGACCCACAGGGGCGGGTGGAACCAGGCGAGGCAGGTCAGCAGGGTCGTCGCGCGCTGGATGGCCCAGTCGTGGCGGGCGATGTGGGCGGACTCGTGCAGCAGAGCCTGCCGCTGTTGGTCCGCGGGCCAGGTGCCGAAGTCCCGCGGGAGCAGGACGATGGGTCGCCAGCCAAAGGTGACGGGGCCGGTGACGTCGGCGAGGAGGGCCCAGGGGGGCAGGCCCGGAGCCCGGACGGCGCCGCGGCGGAGGGCACCCAGACGCCAGGACTGCAAGGCCGCGCGGGCGAGCAAGGCGCCCGCGCCAGCCGCCCAGATCGCGCCGCCGAGGAGCGCGAGGTCGGAGCCCACCCGCAGCGGGGTGTGGCCCAGGACCGCGCGAAACACGGGCAGCGCCGCGCACGCGAGCAGCGCCACGACCCAGACGCCGTGGCGCCAGCGGGCCGGGGCACGGCGCGCGACGGCGGCGACCACCCCAGCCACCGCAACCACGACGGCCGCCTGCACGGAGACGTCGAGAACCGCGGCCCCCAGGGTCGCGAGGCGATCGTCGAGGCCGACTCCGTTGGCGAACGCGCTCATCGCCCCTCCTCCCGAGCCTGCTCGATCAGACTCGCCAGCCGATCCCGGGTGGCGTCGTCGACGCCGCCGGACAGCTCGATGAGCGCGACGGCCGCGTCCGTCGGCGAGCCGCCAAAGAAGTTGTCGACCACGCGGCGCAGGGCCGAGCGGCGGGCGGCCTCGGGCTCGACGACCGGGCGGTAGACGTAGGCGCGACCGTCTTCGCGCGTCTGCAGGTGGCCCTTGCGAACCAGGGTGCCCATGGCGGCCCGGACCGAGCTGTAGCTGGGCGGATCCGCCATCGCGTCCCGCACGGCGGCCACGGGGGCTTCGCCGAGCCGGTAGAGGACATCCATGATCTGCCGCTCGCGGCGGCTCAACGGGTCGGGGGGTGCATCAGGCATGTGCTGCTTTTCTAGCATGTGCTGAAAAACCTGCACAGCGAAGAGTCCAGAATCTGTGCCCTACGGCAGCGTGATGCCCCACCGCGCTGCCCAGAAGTACTCGCCCACCAACGGTGGCGCGGCGGCCGCGGAGCCGCTGGGGACGGTCAGGTCACCCAACCCGCGCCAATCGCCCTCGACGACGGCCGACACACCCTCGAGGCCGACGGAGCCGGTCAGACTCGACGGGACCGCTCGGACGAGCAACGGCCCGACGGCCTCGTGGCCCAGCGACTGGGCCTGGGCGGCCGCCGATTCGGCGGTCCAGGGGGTGTCATCGACGGCAAGGTCCAGGCCCGATGAGTCGTGCGCTTCGGCGCTGAGCAGGGCGAGGTCCAGCAGGTCGCCGTAGCCAACGGGCGGCGGCGTCAGGACGGAGAGGCCGTAGTCGCCGACGTGGTCGGCGAGTTCAGCCGGATCGCAGACGGGGTCCGGGGTGGGGGGCGGCACGACGACCGCGGTGCTGGGGTCGAACTGCAGCCGCGCCGCACACAGAGCGCAGTCGGCCACGGGGCCGGCCCGGAGCTCGCCGGTGACCAGGAGGGACTGTCGACAGATCAAGGAGCCGTAGACATCGGACTGCACGTAGGAGGCGGTCAGCTCCATGGAGACGGCCGAGACGTCGTATCCGCCCGCCGCATCGTCGTCGTCGCCGGCCGAGTCGTCGTCGTCGCCGGCCGAGTCGTCGTCGTCGCCGGCC
>Ga0055584_100002061_pt1 | contig 19806 bp, 23 predicted proteins | sample OSDHelmetaG_FD_58716 | JGI IMG/M metagenome (GOLD analysis project Ga0055584, IMG submission 58716) | Pelagic marine sediment microbial communities from the LTER site Helgoland, North Sea, for post-phytoplankton bloom and carbon turnover... | ecosystem: Environmental > Aquatic > Marine >... | reverse complement strand
GGGGCCCCACCGGGTCGTCGCAGTGCACGGCGACCAGACCGTTCCCCCCGGAATGGTGGATCACGGAGCGGACGACCACCAGATCATCGCGACGATGGACGCCCTGGGCGCGGATGTGCTGATCACCGCCCACACACACTCGCCCATGCTGCGATGGGTGAACGGGCGACTGGTGGTGAACCCGGGCAGCGTGGGCGAGGGCACCGCCGATGACCAACGCCCTTCATGGGCATGGCTGGAGGCCGGGGACAACGGCATCCACGCGGCCATCGAGCATGTGGACGCCGCGCTTGCACCACCGCGCGACGCCGCCCACCGCAAGGGCGAGTAGGGCGGTCGCGCCCGGCAGGGCGCGCGGGGGCCTCAGCCCGGCACGGACCGGGCCAGCGCCACCAGCTGCCCGCCGCGGCCCGTCAGCCGCGCAGCGGCGGCAACGGGAACCATCGCTGCGGCAAGCGCACGCCCGGCCAGCGCACGCCGGGGGTTCACCTGCGGGTCGAGCCCGGGCGCCATGGAGAACGCCAGCCCGGACGGGTAGCCCCACCCACCGCGCGTGCCAAGGTCCTCCACTGCAAGGCCGGCGGCGCCCAGCACGATGCGCAGCGACTCGCCATCCAGGTGCCACCGGTGCCGTGCCGGCTCCCATCCATGCCATCTGGGGCCGAACGCCCGCGCCTCGGCCGATGCGCGGTTGGGCACCGCCACCTGCAGCACGCCCCCCGGCGCGAGCACCGACGCGATGGACCCCAGCCCGGCGTCGATGTCGTGCAGGTGCTCCAGCACGTGCCACAGCAGCACGCCGTCGGCGCGACGCCCCGCCAGCACGGCAGGCAGGTCCGACACCCCGGCGCGCACCACCTCCACCGCACCCGGGGGCAGCGCGGCCATCATGGCGTGGGCACGCGCCTCCTCCACCGGATCGGGCTCCACGGCCATCACGCGCAAGCCGTGCTCGGCGAGCACCCGCGCGCGCAACCCGGACCCGGCGCCGGCATCCACCACCAACCCGCGTGCCGGAAGCCGGCCCATGAACCGCCGGAGCCCCGCGGCCACCACGCGTGCCGCCAGGCGGTCCTCCACCTCGCGCCCCGGCGCCGCCGCCGGTGCGGCCGCGAGCTGGAACGGTGCCGGGTCCGTGAACCCCACCCCGCACGCCCGCGATCGGCACACCCGGACCACAGCAAGCACCTCGCCCATGCGGTCGCGGGGTCGCAGGAGGAACCGCGATCCCGCGGCGCACCGGGGGCATGGGGTCTCGCCGCTCACGCCCGCGACCATAACGGGTCATTACCCCAGCGGCACCCGTGGGGCACCGTGGGGCCCGTAACTAAGCGGGATTCACGCCCCCGGCCCTACATCGATCACCGCCGGGCTCCGCGTGGTGTGTTCCCACTTTGTTCCCACTAAGGCCCACTGCCTGCGCCAACTCGTCGCCCGTGGGCATCGTGGGAAGCGGACTCGAAGCCAACCGGCAGGGGTGGCCAGCCGCTCCGCGTGTACCGACTCCGCGAGGACGGCGACCAACTGCCGGGGCTCGCCCTCGACGTCCTCGACCTCGACGACCACGGGGCGGACTCGTGAGCGTCCCCGCTGACTCGAGCCCCCACGACTTCGTGCGCCTTGCCGAGCAGGCCGCCCGGGGCGCCGAGGCACTCGCGCCGGTTGTCGGCCCGCTAAGCGCGGCGGGCTCGGCCGATGTGTGGCGCGCGGAGGCGCAGCGCGTCCGGCGCCGCAACCGGGCCGTCCGCAACATGCGGGGCGAAGCATGATCGGCCATCGCAAGCGACGCCCCATCATCGCCCCGGACCTCGGCGGCGGGGTGAGCCCGGCCAGCCTGTTTGTGGTGCTCGATGGTGACGAGCCCGTGGGCTTCGTCGAGGGGCCGCGCGAAGCCGCGGAGGTAGCGCCGCTTCGCTTGTTCGACGAGCCCGAGCCCGAGCCACCTAGCCGGGCGGAACGGGAGGGCTAGCGATGAGCTGCACGCTCATCACCGGCCCCTCCCGTCTCGCCCCGAGCAAACGGCCTACTTGCGCGTCGTGACCTTCACGGCGACCTGCGAAGTGGACGGCTGGACGTTGGTCAGCCCAGGGACGTCGGAGGCGTCAGCCGATGCGTCCACCTTGATCGTGCACCTGTCGGGCCGAACGACCGGCAGGCGGCGGGTGACCGCACGAGCCCGCAGAGTTCCTTGCACGTACTCGTACTCCGATGTCGAGGACTTGCGGCACACGATGCTGTAGAAGCCGGTGATCTTTGGCTTGATGGCCTGCGCTGCCCCCCAAATCTTGTCGCCCCACTGGTCGCGGGTGTACGGGACTCCGACGGCGGAACCACTGATGGCGATGCGGACACGGGTATAGCGGGGCTTCGCCACGTTGCGCACGGTGTCCAGTGACGCGCTGGACTCGCCATCGCCCCTCTCGTTGATGAGCGTGGCTGCGCTGCCGGTGGACGCCACCGCAAGCGATGCAGCGGCGGCGGTCACTGCGATAGCGGTCCAGCCTCGGTTTGTGAACTTGCCTGCTTTGCGTGTCATGGGGCCGCTACGTTTGACTGCCGGTGTCATGGGTAACGCTACCCCGACAGCGTGACCGGGTGAGTCCGACCTCGCCCGCGTGCGTTCGTGGCATGACCACCTCGGCACTCCCCCCGCCGGGGCTTGTGTTCCCACTCTGTTCCCACGGTCACCACAAAGGGCCCGGAAACCTCGGCGCAATGCGGGTTTCCGGGCCCTTGTGAACGGACGGGTCATCCGCTGCCACTGACCCGTGAATACCCAAGGTGGTGCGCAGGAGCGCGCCGGCCGCTACTCCGGCGGCAGCATGCTCCCCTGCAGCGCCGCCATGGCCCGGGCGAACAACAGGCCCATGGCGTCCGCGGCCTCGTCGGGCGTCTCACGCGGGGTGAGGCTGCCGAGGCCTGCGGAGGCCATCTGCACGGCGAGGGTGACGATCTGGAAGCGGTCCACCGGCGCGATCTGCCCGCCGCCCTCAGCCTGGATCTCCTCCATGGCCTCGCGCTGGGCGCGCATCATCTCCTTCAGGCGCTCCTTGAACTCCTCGGATGCGCCCTCGCCGAAGGCGAAGCCGAACGGAAAGTCCTCGTCGCTCACAGGCGGATCTCCCTCAGGGGCGTGCGGCTGAACATATGGATGGTGTCCACGAACCGAACGGTACGCGTGCGCAGGTCCATCAGGATGGAATGGGTTCTGGCGCCGTCGCTGAAGTACCGCACGCCGCGCAGCAGGTTGCCGTCGGTCACCCCCGTGGCCAGCACGTAGAGCGGCTGCGGCGCCAGCTCGCGCGAGGTGAGCACGCGGTCGGTGTCGTCCAGGCCGAAGGGCTTCAGCCGCTCGCGCTGGGCGTCGTCCTTCGGCCACATCTTCGCCTGGATCTCACCGCCCAGGCACTCGAGTGCCGCCGCGGTGATGACCCCCTCCGTCGAGCCGCCGATGCCGACGTACAGGTGGTCACCGGTTCCACGCACCGCCGCCGACATCGACGCCGTGATGTCGCCGTCGGGGATCAGCTTGATGCGGGCGCCCTGGCTGCGGAGCTCCTCGATCATGTCCTCGTGGCGCGGGCGGTCGAGCACGATCACCGAGAGGTCCTTCACCCGGCGGTCGTAGCAGCGGGCCACGGTGTCGAGGGTGTCAGCGATGGAGGCGTCGATGTCCACGCGCCCCTTGGCGGTGGCGCCCACGCACAGCTTCTTCATGTACATGTCGGGCGCGGCCATCACGCCACCGGGCGCGCCGATCACGCACACCGCGATGGCGCCGGCGTCCCCGCGCGCCACCAGGTCGGTGCCCTCCAGGGGGTCCACGGCGATCTCGCACGGCATTCCGCCCGTGCCCAGCACCTCGCCCACGTACAGCTCGGGTGCCTCGTCCTTCTCGCCCTCGCCGATGATGACCTCGCCGGTGATGGGCATCGCGCTGAACTCGTTCCGCATGGCATCCACGGCCGCGCCGTCGGCGGCGTGGCGGTCGCCCTGCCCCACCCAGCGCGCGGATGCCAGCGCGGCCTGCTCGGTGACGCGCAGGAAGTCCGTGGCAGGCACGATCTCGTGCCCCTTCAGGGAGTCCGGTACGGAAGCGGGAACGTCGTTCGTGGTCATGCGTCCTTCCGGGCCAGGCGGGCGGCGTGATCCTCGTTGAACTTCTGGATGCCCGCGGCGGTCAGCGGGTGGTGCAGCATCTGGTGGAACACCTTCGGGGGGATCGTCGCGATGTCGGAACCCATGCGCGCGGCCTCCATCACATGGACCGGGGTGCGCACGCTGGCGGCCAGCACCTCGCACTCGAAGTCCGACTGCGCGAAGGCCTCGACGATCTCGGCCAGGTGTCCCAGGCCGTCCTCATTGATGTCGTCGTAGCGGCCGACGAACGGCGACACGAACGCCGCGCCGGCAGCGGCCGCCAGGATGGCCTGGTTGGCCGTGAAGCAGAGGGTCATGTTCACGCGGATGCCCTCACGTGCCAGCGCGGAGGTGGCGCTGAGGCCCTCCCGGCTGGTGGGCAGCTTGACGACGATGCGCGGGTCGATGGCCGCGAGGCGCTGACCCTCGGAGATCATCGTGGGGACGTCGTCCGCCACCACCTCGGCCGACACCGGGCCGTCCACGAGCTCGCAGATGCGGCGGTAGATGTCGTCCTCATCCCCCTCCACCTGCGAAAGCAGGGTGGGGTTGGTGGTGGCGCCGGAAAGCACCCCCCACGACGCGATCTCCTCGATGTCCTCGAGGTTCGCGGTGTCGATGAACAACTTCACGGGGCGTCCTCCGAAGGCGACAACGGCACGGGGCGAGGCTACCAGCCGCCCCCCGCGCGCCCCGATGCCCCCATGCGGGCGGGGTCATGTGTCTAGGCTCGGCGCGTGCCGCTGCGCTACTCCCTTCCGGTGCTCGTGTTCGTGTCGGGCGCCGCCACGCTGGCCGCCGAGCTCACCGGCGCCCGGCTGCTCGCGCCGTGGTTCGGCGCCAGCAACCTGGTGTGGGCCAACGTGATCGGGCTCACGCTCATCTACCTGTCGCTGGGGTACTGGCTGGGCGGCAAGGCCGCCGACCGCTACCCCAATCCCCGCGTGCTGGGCGGCGTGGTGATCGTGGCGGCCGTCACGGTGGCCGCCCTGCCGCTGGCGCTCACGCCCGTGTTCAGCGCAGCACAGTCGGCGTTCGCCGATCTGTCGGCCGGGGCGTTCGTGGCCTCGTTCGTGGGCACCATGCTCATGTTCCTGGTGCCCATCACGCTTCTGGGCACCGTGTCGCCGTGGGCGATCCGTCTTTCGGTAACCAACGTGGAGACCGCGGGGTCGGTGGCCGGGCGCCTGTACGCCATCTCCACGGTGGGCAGCATCCTCGGCACGTTCCTTCCGGTACTGGTGCTCATCCCCGCCCTGGGTACGCGCCGCACCCTCATCCTGGTCGCGGCGGTGCTGGCGCTTGCAGCCGTGCCCCTCCTGGGCGCCCGCGCCCTGGTGGCGCCTGCCGCCCTGGCCGCCCTGCTGGCGCTTCCGGTCGGCGTCATCAAGCAGGAGCCCGGCGAGCGCACGCTGTTCGAGGCCGAGAGCCCGTACCAGTACGTGCAGGTCACCGAGAAGCCCGGTGGGGAGAGGATCCTGCGCCTGAACGAGGGCTGGGCGCTGCACTCGGTGCTGCCGGCAGGACGCGGCGCCCTGACCGGGGGCTACTGGGATGCCTTCCTCACCCTGCCGCTGCTCGCCGGGGGCGGCGACGCCCGCATCGCCATTCTCGGCAATGCAGGCGGCACCACCGCGCGTTCGCTGCGGCTCACGTGGCCGGGGGTGCGGGTGGACGGCGTGGAGATCGACCCCATGGTGACCGAGGCGGGTAACCGGTACCTGGACATGGCCGGGTCCAACCTCACCACCCATGAGGCCGATGCCCGATTCTGGCTGGCCGGCGAGCGCGGCCCGTTCGACGCCATCGTGGTGGACGCCTACCGCCAGCCGTACATCCCCTTCCACCTCTCCACCGTGGAGTTCTTCCAGGAGGTGCGCGACCGCCTCGCACCCGGGGGCGTCGTGGCCATCAACGTGGGAACACCGCCCGATCAGACAGAGGTGGTGGACCGCATCGCATCCACCATGCGCAGCGTGTTCCCGGCCGTGCTGACCGCCCGCTACGGCGAGTTCAACAGCGTGGTGCTGGGGTTCCGCGACCCGGACGATGCCGCCCGGGCACGGGAGCGCCTTGCCGCCGCCACCGGGGATGTCGCGCAGGCCGCAAGGATCCTGTCCGGCCGGCTCACGCCGGTGGAGCCCGGCGGCGAGGTGTTCACCGATGACCACGCGCCCGTGGAGCAGATGACCGATGGGGCGATCCTCGACTACCTGAACGAGGGTGCGCCGGGGGCGTAGCCCCCTACATCAGGAAGCCGGCGATGATGAGGCCGAGGCCCACCAGTGCCAGCACGGCAAGGGCCACGTACACCACCGGAGAGGCATTGGTGCGCTCCTCGCCGCTGTCATCGTCTCCCGGCGGCGGATGCATGGGTGGGATCTGCATTCGCGCTACACCCCCGCCTCGTCCTCGCCCAGAACCTGATCGCGGAACTCGAACATCGCGAGGGTCTCGCGCTGGGCGCACCGTGCGCACACGGGCTCCTCCCGGTACCGGCTGCGCCCGGATCCGCCGTGACCGGCGGCAACCAGTCTCTCGCGCTCCAACCGCCCGGTGTCGTCCGCCACGAAGGGGGTACCGCAGATCGGGCAGTCATGAAGACCGGGCATGCCCTCACCCTAACCGCGCGTGAACCGGAGGCAACGGCCTACGGGGCGGACAGCCCTCCGGCTCACCGCGGCATCACGGAGGGGGCAGCAACGACGGAGGCCGGGCGCCCGCCGGGGGAGGTGACCCCCACGGGGGCAGGTCGAAGTTGCACCTGTTGCCGTCATAGATGTCGGCACTGAACCCCTGCGGGCACGTGGTGCCCGGGTTCATCACCGGCGGGGTCGTCCATATGGCCCACACGATCGACCCGGTGAGGTCGGCCGACCGGAAGTCGGTGCCATTCATGGTGGTCAGCACCATGGACGACTTCGTCAGGTTGGCCCCGGTGAAGTCCGCATCGGAGATGTTGGCGAGCCCCATGTGCGCCCCGGAGAGATCGGCCCCGGCTGCATCCACCCCCTGCAGGTTCGCCCCGATGCAGTCGGGGTAGCAGGAGGGCACGAGCGCATTCGATGCCTTCCGGGTCGAGCGCACCGCGGGGGCCTGCTGCAGCCTGGCGCCCGTCAAGCGCGCACCCCGCAGGTCGGCGTACGTCAGGTTGGCCGCGCGCAGGTCGGCACCCGAGAGGTTCGCCCCCCGCAGGTCGGCGAAGCGCAGGTCGGCCCTCCGCAGGTTGGCCTTCCGCAGGTCGCCGTGGTGGGTCACCCGCCCGCGCAGCCTGGCGCCCACGCAGGTCGCGCCGCGGCTGAGCACGCACGTGCGCTGCCTTCCGGCCACCGAGTAGGTGTACGCCCTGTCCCAGGTGCCGGCGCGGGAGGACTCCGTGATGACGCCCCGCGAACCGTCAACGCTCCCGGCGAGGGCGGTGCCGGATGCGGCGAGGCCAACGGCGCAGGCGGCGATGACGGCGAGGGGACGACGGAGCACGCTGTCACGGTACCCGAGGCCCGCCCTTCAGCCCGGATCCCGGCCCCCACGGACGATGCCCTCGGGGTCGGTCGTGATGTTCCAGTTGGCGCCGGACATCTCCGCACCGGTCACATCGGCTCGATCCAGCATCGCACCGGCCAGGTTGGCACCCGAGAGATCGGCGCCCGTCAGGTCGGCCCCGGTGAGGTCCGCCCCGGTGAGATCGGCGGTGGCCAGGTTCGCGCCCGAGAGACACGCCCGGGTCAGCAGCGCCCCCGTCAGGTCGGCGCCCGTCAGGTCGGCCCCATGCAGATCGGCCCGTGCCAGATCGGCGCCGAGCAGGGTCGCGCCGTGCAGGGTGGCGTCAACCAACGTGGCGAACGCCAGGTTGGCGTCCGACAGGTCCGCGCCCGAGAGGTCGGCAGCAGACAGGTCTGCCCGCATCAGATCCGCCCCGCGCAGGTCGCGGTGCGCGTAGTCCCCGCCAGCCGTTACGTCGATGCCCACGCGAAGACGGTACCGCAGGCAACTGGCCACCGATGCTGCCGGCCTGTGACAGTTCCGGAGCACCCCTGCACGCCGCAGCACGTTGGCCGTACCGTGGAGCGCATGAGCATCTCGCGCATCGCAAGCATCACTGTGCCGGTGGCCGATATCGACCGCGCGCTCCGGCTGTACCGCGACACCCTGGGCTTCAGCGTGTTCCGAGACCTGGGCGATGACCCCGAGGCCCGCGCAGTGCACCTGACAGCGCCCGGCGGCGGTACCACGATTACCCTCGTGCACGGCAGCATCGACGCCCCCGCCGGTTCCCTGCGGGGGGCCGTTCTACAGGTGCGCGATCTCTCGTCTGCGCTTGGCTGCCTTCGCTGGGGCGGCATCACCGAGCACTGGAAGGACGACGGTGCACCCGGGGGGCCGGCCGCGCTATTCGCGGACGAGGACGGCAACGTCTGGACGCTGTGGCAGCCGGACGCCGTGCCTGCGGCCATCGCCGCCTGAGGTCCGGCCGCCCCTAGCCGGGCGTGCGCGAGAGGCGGGCGCCCTCGGTGCCCTGCCACCGCGCGCGGATGCCCGACGGCGCGATGCGCTCCACCTGCACATCGGCGTCGACGCCCTCGGCCGACAGCGCGGCGCGCGCGGCATCGGCGATGCCCGATGCCTCGCGGGCGGTCACCCACATCACCATGCTGGGACCCGATCCCGAGACGGTCACGCCGAGCAGGCCGGGGTGCGAGATGGCGCGCAGCGCATCCAGGCCCGGGCAGAGAGGGCCGCGATGGGGCTCGTGCAGGCGATCCACGAGGAACTCGGGGATCTCGTCCACGTACCCGCGCTCCAGCGTGAGCAGCAGCCCCGCGGTGGCGGAGATGGAGTGGGCTGCGGTGGCCAGCGGCACCTGGGACGGCATCGCCCCGCGGGCCTCATCGGTGCTGACGCGCGAGGTCGGGACGACCACCACGAGGGCGAGGCCGTCCGGCGGCTGCACGCGCAGGGCACGGGGCCCCGGCACCAAGGCGGTGATGCCGCCGTCAAGGCAGGCCGCGGCGTTGTCGCCATGGCCCTCGAACTCGATGGCGCGCGCCAGCATGTCGGATGGGCTCCAGCGCAGGGTGCCGAGCGCATTCGCGGCCACCAGGCCAGCGCACACCGCGGCGGCCGACGACCCCAGGCCACGACCGAACGGGATGCGGTTGCGGCAGGTGATCTCCAGGCCGTCGAGATCGGGCAGCCCGGCCAGCATCGCGCGGCACAGCAGGTTGGAGGCGTCGGCGGGCACCTCGTCCGCCCCCTCGCCCTCCACATGCAGCTGAAGCGGACCAGGGCGGCGGCGGATCAGCACCTCGTTGGCCAGGTCGAGCGCCAGCGCGAGCACGTCGAACCCCGGGCCCAGGTTGGCCGAGGTGGCCGGGGCCGTGATGCTGAGGACCTCCGCCTCAGTCGCCATACAGCGCCCTCTCGGCAGCGGCGTACTGGGCCGGGATCTCGATGACCTGCCCGCTCTGCGCGATGGCGGTGTCGGGATCCTTCAGGCCGTTGCCGGTGAGCACGCACACCACGCGCTCGCCGGTGGTGAACCGCCCAGCGGCATGAGCCTTGATGAGGCCCGCCACGCTGGAAGCGGACGACGGCTCGCAGAACACGCCCTCGGTGGCAGCCAGCATGCGGTAGGCGGCCAGGATCTCGTCGTCGGTCACGCTGTCCACCCCGCCGCCCGAGTCGGTCATGGCCGCCATGGCCTGGTCGCCGCGCACGGGGTTGCCGATGCGGATGGCCGTGGCGACCGTCTCGGGGTCGCTCACCACCTCGCCGCGCACCAGCGGCGCCGATCCTTCGGCCTGGAACCCCATCATCCGGGGCAGGCGGGTGGAATGACCGGCGTCCCGGTACTCACCGAAGCCCATCCAGTACGCCGAGATGTTGCCGGCGTTCCCCACCGGGATGCACAGCACATCGGGCGCGTCGCCAAGGGCATCGCACACTTCGAAGGCGGCCGTCTTCTGGCCTTCCAAGCGGTACGGGTTGAGCGAGTTCACGAGCGCGATGGGGTGGGCGTCGGACAGCTCGCGCACGATGCGCAGCGCGTCGTCGAAGTTGCCATCCACTGCCAGCACCTTGGCCCCGTAGATGAGCGCCTGCGCCAGTTTGCCGAGCGCGATCTTGCCGCCGGGGATGATGACCGCACACGTGACCCCGGCACGGGCGGCATACGCGGCGGCGGCGGCCGAGGTGTTGCCGGTGCTCGCGCAGATCACGGCGGTGGCGCCCTCCTCCACGGCCTTGCTCATGGCGAAGCACATGCCCCGGTCCTTGAATGACCCCGTGGGGTTGAGGCCCTCCAGCTTCACGTGCACGTCCAGCTCGAGGCACTCCGAGAGGGCATCCAGCCGCACCAGCGGCGTGGCGCCCTCGCCCATGCTGATGACCGGCGTGGCATCGGTGACCGGCAGGAACTCCCGGTAGCGCTCGATCAGCGGCATCCCCCGCAGCGCCGCGGGGCTCACGAGGGGGCCTCGCCACTGCCCACCACGGTGATGAGCACAGGCTCGTCCCGCACCTCGGGCATGTCGCGCAGGCGCACGAGGGCGGCCTGCACCTGCGACTCCGGACCCCGGTGGAGGATCATCACGAGGCGGGCGCTCTCGCCCTCCCCGCGCTGCAGCACGGTGAGGATCGACACGCCGCATTCACCCAGCACGGCCGAGATGCGGGCAAGCACACCCGGACGGTCCGCGACCTCCAACCGCAGGTAGAAGGCGCTCTCGAGCGCCCCCTCTGCGGCCATGGGCCTGCCGGCATCGGCCAGGGCACCGCCCAGGAACGACCCGGGCCTGCTGCCAAGGACGCTCAGCACATCCCCCACCACGGCGCTCGCGGTCTCGGTGCCGCCGGCGCCCGGCCCCTCCAGCATGATCTGCCGCACCAGGCTGCTCTCCAGCAGCACGGCGTTGTCGGCGCCGTTCACCGACGCCAGCGGGTGGTCGCCGGGCACCAGGGCGGGGTGCACGCGCACCGACACCGCGCCGTCCGCCAGGCGCGCGATGCCCAGCAACTTCATCACGAAGCCCAGCTCGTGCGCGATGTCCACATCGTCCGACTGCAGCTCGTCAATGCCCGTGTAGGGCACGTCGTCGATCAGCACACGGGTGTGGAAGGCGATGGACGACAGGATGGCCATCTTGGCCGCGGCATCGGCGCCGCCCACGTCCTCGGTGGGGTCGGCCTCGGCGTAGCCCAGGTCCTGCGCCTGCGCGAGGGCGTCGGCATAGGTCATGCCGCTGCGGCGCATCTCGCTGAGGATGTAGTTCGTGGTGCCGTTCACGATGCCCATGACCGATTCGATCTCGGCGGCCAGCAGCGACTCGCGCAGCACCTTGATCACCGGGATGGCCGCGCACACCGAGGCCTCGAAGCGGATCTCGCTGCCGCCCTCCTCGGCCGCCGCAAGCAGTTCCGTCCCGAACCGCGCCAGCAACTGCTTGTTGGCGGTGACCACCGAGGTGCCGTGCCCCAGCGCCCGCACCAGCCATTCGTGGGTGGGGTCCACCCCGCCCATCACCTCGATGATGATGTCGATCCGGTCATCGCCGAGGATGTCCTCGGCGTCGGTGGTGAGCACCGCGGGGTCGAGGCCCGGGCGATCGGCCTGGGCGTCGCGCACCAGCACCCGGGATATCTCCAGGCGGTGCCCGGTGGCGCGCTCGATGGTGCCGGCGGTCTCGTGCAGGATGCGCACGACCCCCTGCCCCACCGTGCCGCACCCCAGCATGCCGATGCGCACGACGTCGCTCACAGGTCCCGGGCCACCAGTTCGGCGTAGGTCTCGCGGCGCACCACCACGGTGGCGCGGCCGTCCTCCACGAACACCACGGCAGGGCGCGTGACCCCGTTGTAATTGCTGGCCATGGCCACACCGTAGGCGCCGGTGGCCGGGATGCACACCAGGTCGTCGCGTGCCAGCGGCGGCAGCTCGGCCTCCTGGATCAGCACGTCACCGCTCTCGCAGTGCTTGCCCACCAGCCGGAGGGTGTCGGTGGCCTCGGCCTCGGGCCGGTCGGGGAGAATGGCCTCGTAGGTGGCGCCGTAGAGCATGGGGCGCATCAGGTCGCTCATGCCGCCGTCCACGGCCACGTACCGGCGCACGCCCGGGATGTCCTTCGTACCGGTCACCCGGTACACGGTGACGCCCGCGCGGCCCACGATGCTGCGCCCGGGCTCCACCAGCACCCGCGGGCGCGGAAGGCCGGCGGCGTCCCACTCGGCGTGCACGGCGTCCATCACCGTGTCGGCGAACTCCTCCACCGACGGCGGGTCGTCATCGCGCGTGTATGCGATGCCCAGGCCACCGCCCATGTCCATCACCGTGAGGTCGTCCCCGCCCTGCTCCTTCACGAATGCCGCAAGCAGGGCGGCGGCGGCGGGGTAGGCGCCCAGTTCGAAGATCTGCGAGCCGATGTGGCAGTGCAGGCCCACCAGGTTCACGTTGGCGGCTGCGCGGCAGGCGGCCACGGCCTGTGCGGCCAGCCCGCCCTCCAGCGAGAACCCGAACTTGCTGTCGAGTTGCCCGGTGGAGATGTAGGCGTGCGTGGAGGGCTTGACGCCGGGGGTCACGCGCACCAGCACGTTCTGGCGGCGGCCCCGTTCGCCCGCCAGCTGATCGAGCAGGGCGATCTCGTCGAGGCTGTCCACCACGATCAGGCCGACCATGGCGTCGAGCGCCTCGCCGATCTCCCGCGCGTCCTTGGCATTCCCGTGCATCACGATCTTCCCGGCCGGGAACCCCGCGTGCAGCGCCATGAACAGCTCACCGCCCGAGGCCACGTCCATGCGCAGGTCCTCCTGGTGGGCCATGCGCAGCAGCGCCTGGGCCCAGAAGGCCTTGCTGGCGTACACCACCTCCGCCCGCGGATCGTGGGCGCGAAGGGCCTGCACGTAGCGGCGCATGGTGTCGCGGAGCAGCGCGGCGTCGTAGATCACCAGCGGGGTGCCGAACTCCGCGGCAAGGGCGACCACGTCGCACCCGCCGATGGACAGGTGCCCCTCGGGGGTCGTCGTCGCGGACGGCGGGAGGACCTGTGAAAGCGGCTGCATAAGCCGGGGCACCCTAGCAACGCGGGGTAGGCTCGCGCGGCCGTGGACACCCCGCTCGAGCCCATCCGCCTCGCGTCCCGCGATGGCCGCGCCATGAAGGCCCTGCTCGCCGAGGGCGACCTGGGGGCGCCCGGCGTGGTGATCCTGCACGGGTACGGCAGCCGCAAGGACAACCACGCCGACTTCGCGGCGCGCCTTCGCGCCCGCGGCCTGTGGGCGCTGGTGCCGGACCTGCGCGGGCACGGCGGCACCCCCGGCCCCATGGATGAGGGAATGATCGGCGATGTGCTGGCCTGCCTGGATGACCTCGCGCATCGCGGGGCCGATGCGCTTGGCCTGCGGGGATCATCCATGGGCGGATTCCTCGCGCTCACCTGCGCGCCCCTGCACGCGGACGTGCGCGCAGCAGTGGCCATCTGCCCCGCCAGGCCCGAATCGCTCGCCACGCGCCTGGGCGACGACTGGCCCCTACGGCACCCGTTGGGCCCGTCCACCTGGCGCCGCGACGGAATCGCCCGCGGCTTCTGGCACGCCACCGGTGACGAGGTGGTGCCGTGGGGGAACACATACGACCTCTGGTCGCGGGCGACTCAGCCCAAACACCTGCGAATCGAGATGGGCGGTCACCACCGGAGCCTGCAGCACGACCCCGGCACGCAGGCGGACACCGAGGCCTTCCTGCTCCGCCACCTGGCCTCCGGCGATGCCCCGGTGACTGACACCTCACATGGCCTTGACGAGCGCGGTGCACTTCTGTGACTGACGGCCTGCGGCACCTTGCGGATGAGGTGGCGGCGTGCACGGCATGCCCCCGGCTGGTGGCGTGGCGCGAGGCCGCGGGCGAGGACCCGCCCGCGCGCTACCGCGGGCAGCGGTACTGGTCGCGGGGTGTGCCGGGGTTCGGAGATGCCGACCCGTGGCTGTTCATCGTGGGACTGGCACCGGCCGCCCACGGCGCCAACCGCACCGGGCGGATGTTCACCGGGGACCGCAGCGCCGACTTCCTGGTGGCCGCGCTCCACCGGGCGGGACTCGCGAATCAGGCGGGGTCGACCTCACGCGACGATGGCCTGCGCCTTATCGGCTGCCGCATGAGTGCGGTGGTGCGCTGCGCGCCGCCGGCCAACAGGCCCACGCCCGACGAGCGGGATGCCTGCATTCCGTTCCTCGCGCGGGAGCTCGACCTCTGCCCGAGGTCGAGGGTCATCCTCGCCCTCGGCGGGTTCGCCTGGGCCGGGGTGCTGCGCGTGCTGGCCGCGCGCGGCGCTGCCATCCCGCGCCCGCGTCCGCGCTTTGCCCACGGCGCCGAGACCGTGATCGGCGACATCACGCTCATGGGCACCTACCACCCCAGCCAGCAGAACACGTTCACCGGGCGGCTGACCCCCGCCATGCTCGACGCGGTGCTGCGCCGGGCACGAAGCGTCGCGGCCCCCTGAACGCGCCGAGGGCCCGGTCGCGATCGGCGCGAACCGGGCCCTCGAGGACGGTGAGCGGCAGTGGAGTCGCCAGGGAGCGGGTTGCCCGTCTCCCCCGGCTGCAGCTGCTCATCAGGGGAGTCGCCCCTAGCTGCCGCCACCTACGCACATATGGTCTGCAGGAATTTGGACCACCTCCTTTCCGCGATGCGCTGATCATAGGACGGTGCATCGGACGCATCCATGCGAACGGGCGGACGACTGGTTACGTGCCTGGCACCGGGCGGCCGGGGGTCAGGACGCCAGGACGTCGCGCAGTGCCGCGAGCACCGATGAGAGCTCGTCGCCCGTGACGACCAGCGGGGGGAGAAAGCGGATAGTGCGCGGGCTGGTGTTGTTCACCAGGAAGCCCCGGTCCAGCATGGTTCCCACCACCTCGGCGGCATTGGTGCCCGGCAGGTCGATGGCGCACATAAGGCCGCGGCCACGTGCCTCCACCGCGAGCCCGTCGTCCACCAGCGCCTGCAGCCCGGCCAGGAAGCATGCGCCCTCCCGGCGCACGTGGCCCTGCAGGGCCGCGTCATCCAGCGCCCGCGCTGCCGCAAGCGCCGATGCACATGCCAGGGGGCTGCCCGCGAAGGTGCTGCCGTGGTCACCGGGCTGGAACACCTCATCCACGCCCGGGCGCGCAGTAATCGCGCCGATGGGGAAGCCGCCGCCCAGGCTCTTGGCCAGGCACATCACATCGGGCTCGATGCCGACGTCCTGGTAGGCGTAGAGCGGCCCGGTACGGCTCATGCCGGTCTGGATCTCATCGACGATCAGCAGGGCGCCGGACTGATCGGCCAACTCGCGCGCGAGGCGCACGAAGGAGTCCTCCAGGGGGTACACGCCGCACTCGCCCTGCACGATTTCGAGCGCGACGGCGCATGTGCGATCGGTGACAGCGGAGCGCAGCGCCTCGTGGTCGTTGCGCTCCACATGCACCACGCCCGGCACCAGCGGCCGGAAGGCCTCCTGCTTGCCCGGCTGTCCGGTCATCGACAACGCGCCCATTGTGCGGCCATGGAAGCCATCCACCAGCGCAACCACCTCGGTGCGCCCGGGTCCGCCGTGCTTGCGCGCCAGCTTCAACGCCGCCTCCGACGCCTCGGCGCCGGAGTTGCAGAAGAACACCCGCCCGCCCATGGACGTATCGCGGATCCACTCCGCGAGCTCGATCATGGGATCGGTGTAGTAGAGGTTGCTCGTGTTGATGAGCACGCCGGCCTGCTCGCGGATTGCCGCCACCACGTCGGGGTGGCAGTGCCCGGCGTTGATCATCGAGATACCCGACATGCAGTCGAGGTACCCGCGTCCGTCCGGGTCGAACAGCCACGCACCCTCGCCCCGCACGAACTCCACGGGGTAGCGCCCGTAGTTGCGCATGAGCGCCGCGCGCTCGCGCTCCACGGTCTGCTCGCGGATCATGCGGTCATTCCGCCGTGACCATGGTGCCCAGGCCCTGCTCGGTGAACAGCTCCATGATCACCGAGTGCGGCACCCGGCCATCCACGATCTGGGCAGCCTCCACCCCGCCTCGGATTGCGGTGCGTACGGCCTCGAGCTTCGGGATCATGCCCTTGTCCACGGTTCCCGTGGCCATGAGCGCCTCGATGTCGGGCAGAGCGCACTTGGCGATGAGCGAATCCTTGTCGTCGAAGTCGTGGTACACGCCCTCGACGTCGGTGAGGAAGATGACCCGCCGCGCGCGCAGCGCTGCAGCGAGGGCGCCCGCCACGGTGTCGGCGTTGATGTTGTAGCTCTGGCCCTCGGCGTCCACGCCCACCGACGCCACCACCGGCACGAAATCGTCGAGGACCTCGAGGATGCCCGGATCGATCCGCTCCACCTCTCCCACGAACCCCAGGTCCCCGCTGTCGCTGGTGGCCGGCCGCGCACGGATAAGGCCGCCATCGTCACCGGACAGCCCGGCGGCCTTCACGCCCGCCACCTGCAACTGGGCCACGATCTCCTTGTTCACCTTGCCGATGAGCACCATCTTCACCAGCTCCATGGTGGGCTCATCCGTCACCCGGAGGCCATCCACGAAGTTCACGTCCAGGCCGAGGCGATCGGAGTACGACGAGATGTCCGGACCGCCGCCGTGCACGACGACGGGATTCATGCCGACGAACTTCAGCAGCGCGATGTCACGCGCGAACGACGCCTTCAGTTCGGGCTTCGTCATGGCCGCGCCGCCGTACTTGATGACCACCGTGGCGCCCGCGAACTCGCGGATGTACGGCAGGGCCTCCAGCAGCACGGCTGCGCGCGCCTGCACATCGGCCCGGTCGGGAAGGTTGGTGCGGTTGGTCTCGCCCATAGGCGCGGCAGTCTAGGCGCTACGTGCGGTAATCGGCGTTCACGGACACGTAGCCGTGGCCGAGATCGCTCACGAACACCTCGGCCGTTCCCGTGCCGCGCCCCAACCCCACCTGCATCTCGTACTCGGGACGCGACATGACCTCATCAATGCCCTGGCCGTCGGGCAGCACGCCGTCGAACCTCAGTGAGAAGGCCACATGGCCGCCGGTCGCGGCAAGTGCCTGGCCCACGGCCTGGTGAACCCGGCCCCAGTTGGCATCGCGGCCGTAGATGGCCGTTCGCACCAGTGCGCTCTCCCCCACGCCCCGGGCCACCCGCTCGGCCTCGGCGTCGTCCAGCGCCCCGTCCACCACCACGCGCACGGCATGCTCGGCGCCCTCGCCATCCTTCACCATGAGAAGCGCCAGGTAGCGGCAGATCGCCCGCAGCGCATCCGCGAACCGCGCGAGGTCCGCGCCGACGAGGGGCGGCCCCTCGCCATTGGCCAGTACCAGCAGCGTGTCGCTGGGGCTCATCTGGCCATCGACGCTGATGCGGTTGAACCCGTCCGCCGCGGCGGCGCGCGTGGCCGCCAGCAGGTCATCAGGCAGCACGCAGGCGTCGGTGGTGACGTAGGCCAGCATGGTCGCCATGTCCGGGCGGATCATCCCGGCGCCCTTGGCCGCCGCGCCGATGGTCACCTCGCCACCCGGCAGCGCCAGGCGGAACGTCCCGCCCTTCGCGAACGCATCGGTGGTGCGGATGGCCTCGCCGAAGGCCGGGCCGCCGTCCGGCGACAGCGCCGCGGCCGCCGCATCCACGCCCGCCGTGAGTGCCTTCATGGGCAGGCGCTCACCGATCACGCCGGTGGAGCACACGGCCAGGCTGCCCACGGGCAGGCCGGCTGCGGCCGCCGCCGTCTCGCCCATCGCCCGGGCATCCACGATGCCCTGATCGCCGGTGGCGGCGTTGGCACACCCGCTGTTCACCACGACCCCGCGCAGGCTGCCCGCATGAAGGGTGCGCGTGTAGATGACCGCCGCCGATGGCAGGGCGCTGGGCGTGTCGGCCAGGGCGGATGACGCCGCGCGGTCGCTCACCAGCATTCCCACGTCGGGGAGCCCATCCCCCTTCAGGCCGGCTGCCACGCCTGCCGCGCGGAAGCCGGCCGGGGCCGTGACCCCGGTGCCATCGACGCGCGCAAGCCCCTCCGGCGCGCCGATCCAGTCCGCGCGCTGGACCGGTTCCCAGAGGGTCAGAGGAGCCCCTCGTCCTCGGGACGCCCGGCCATGAGATTCAGGTTCTGCACCGCCTGGCCGGCGGCCCCCTTCATGAGGTTGTCGATCACGCCGAACGCGATGAGGCGGCCCGTTACCCGGTCCACCATGGGGCACACCTGTGCGTAGTTGGTGCGTTGCACGGCCCGCATGCCGGGCGGCTGGTCCACCACCTCCACGAAGGGCGCGTCGACGTAGAAGTCCGAATAGGACTGCCGCAGGTCATCCGGGTGCGGCGCGTCGCCGTCGACCCACGCGTAGCAGGACGCCAGCAGGCCCCGGTCGACCGGCACCAGATGCGGCGTGAAGGTCACGGGGGCGCCGATCTCCTGGGCGATCTCGGGCTGGTGGCGGTGGGTGGTCACCTTGTAGGCGCGCACGCTGTCGGCGACGGACGAGTAATGGACATCGGGGGTGGGCGTCTTGCCTGCGCCGCTCACGCCGCTCTTCGCATCGATGACGACGTCGGTGATGGCGTCCGCCATCGGCAGGAGCGCCAGCAACGACGCCGTGGGGTAGCAGCCCGGGTTCGCCACCACCCGCGCGCCTGCGATGGCGTCGCGGTTGATCTCGGGAAGCCCGTACACGGCCTCGGCCAGCAGGTCGGGGCGCGGGTGCACGAACCCGTACCACTCGGGGTACAGGGCGGCGTCGCGCAGCCGGTGGTCGGCCGACACGTCCACCACGCGCGCGCCACGGTCCACCAGTTCGCTCACCGTGGCGGCGGCCTCGGCATGCGGGTAGCACACGGCCGCGAAGTCGCCCGGTGCCACCGAATCGAGGTCCAGCGGCTGCAGGACGGCGTCCACGCGGTACTCGGGTGCGATGTCCACCAGGCGCCTGCCGGCATCGGCGCGGGCCGTCACCTGCCCCAGCGAGAAGTACGGGTGGGCGTCCACCAGCGCCGCCAGCTGCGCCCCGGAGAATCCCGCCGCGCCCACCACGTGGACCGTGCTCATGACCTGAGTTCCGCCCCTACCTGATCACCCAGCGCGGCCACGGCCCGCTGCGTGACGCCGTCGATCTCGTCATCGGTGAGGGTACGCCCGGGCTCGGCGATGGTGAGGCGGATCGCCAGGCTCACGCGACCGTCGGGCACCTGATCGCCCGCGTAGTGGTCGAACACCTCGGCGCCGCGCACCAGGTGGCCACCGGCCTCGCGGGCGACATCCAGCACATGCGCGGCCGTGACGGTGTCGGGGATGAGCAGGGCCAGATCGCGCGTGGACACCGGCACTGAGATGAGGTCGGTGTAGCGGCGCGGATCCGCCGGGCGCACCTTCACCAGTTCGCGCACCATCAGCGTGAGCGCCGCCACGGGCCCGCGCACGCCGAAATCGCGCAGCACCGCGGGGTGCAGCTCGCCCGCCACGCCCACCACGATGCCGCCCGCCGTGATGCGCGCCTGGCGCACGGGGTGCATCCATGGCTGGCGCAGCCCCGCGATGGCCTGGGCCTCCACGCCGACCGCACCCGCGAGGGCGATGGCCAGGCCCGTGGCCGCCCAGACGTCCACCTCCGCCGGCGACTGGCGCCATCCACGCGCACCCGGCGCCCCGAACATCAGCCCG
>Ga0055584_100002059_pt1 | contig 19811 bp, 18 predicted proteins | sample OSDHelmetaG_FD_58716 | JGI IMG/M metagenome (GOLD analysis project Ga0055584, IMG submission 58716) | Pelagic marine sediment microbial communities from the LTER site Helgoland, North Sea, for post-phytoplankton bloom and carbon turnover... | ecosystem: Environmental > Aquatic > Marine >... | reverse complement strand
TTTTTTTTTTGGAGAAGATAAATGGCATTTACATCATGGTTAAGTAATAGTAACGTAGGGAGGAACGTGGTAAGAACTCAGGAATTAGCTAAAGAAAATATGATTCTGGGTGCTCCCTATAAGTTTAACGAGTTGGCTGATCCGAATGACCGAGTGTATTTAGGCATGCTGGTACCTCCCCCTATCGTTAGCCTAATACCGTGCAGACAAGTATTTAATAAAATCGGTACTATGGAAGACGAGTCCATCCAACAACTAGAGAAAGCGGATGAGGCTAATCTTTCCGATGACTCTCTTAACGAGATCGTTATCGAGATTCAAAATGCCGATGGTGAAGACAGCCGTTATTTCCAACTAGAACCAGATCCTATTTCTTTTGGTAGCCATGTGAGGCCTATGCTTTCTAGGGTTCTTTCTAGACTAGAAGGTAACGTGAATATCGGGGCTGTTAATAATATCAAGCTAACAGGTTGGGGTGGACTATCTTATTGGTGTAGCGATATTTCTGTTTCTGAGTCAGGGTCTAATGAGTTTGGCGAGTCTTTCTTAGCGACAGTAGCCAAAGAGATTAGTAACTTCAGAAAGCAGGCAGGACATTTGATGTCTTATGTCTCTATGAGCGAAGAGCAAGCTCAGGCAGTTACTGCTAAAGCCGTAGAAGCGCAGAATAAATTAGCTAACTCTATTGTGGCTGGTGATGGTGATGGTGATGGCATTATCAATAGCGCGGCGATGTTAGGTAATAAAACTATGGATGTTTTATCTAGTAATGTAAACTTTGCTCAGGTATGGAAAGATAGTGGTTTTGCTAGATCGTATAGCTTAGAATTTAAATTCCAAGCGCCTTCAGCAGACTCTAGCACCATATTTGCAGAAATACTTACTCCTTATCTCGCCTTACTCGCTATGAGCACACCTAGACAATCTGGGCCAAATACTTATGAGGATCCGTTTTATATCAAAGCTGATTGCCCTGGATACTTTCATATAGACTGCGGTGCTATAACAGGCTTGTCCGTTTCAAAAGGGCAAGATAACGATAGCTGGAATAGTAACGGTATGATAACGGGGTTAACCGTAACTCTAGAGTTAGTAGATCTTTATCCAGCACTTCTTGTTTCCGGCTCTCACAAAGCTTTGGCTGCTAATTTTGGTATGGCCACATATCTGGATAACATAGCTGGTATGGATTACACTCGTATTGGCAAGGACGATCCTCTCATCAACTCTATTGCTTCTTCAATCAATAATATGCTTCAAACTGTTACGGATACCCCAGATCAGTTAAAAGCAGAAGCAACGAAAAAGATTGACAAAATTAACCCATTTAAGTAAGGATGTAAAATGCGATTTACAGACAATTCTGATATTATTGAGCTGAATAACTACAGTGGTGAGTTTGATTCAAATAAGCAGGCGGCTTACGAGGCTCTACTTGAAGAAAGATCGATCGATCCAGAAAAGACCAATCTGGAAGAGTGCAACTATACCTATAACGTTTTTGGTTTCACAATAGATATAGAACCAAAGGGTGCGGGTAGACCCAGAAAGGGTAGAAACAGTATATATGAACCCCCACAAGATCGAGATTACAAGCGAATCATCAAGTCCAGATTAAACGAGATCTTCGACCTCGATGAACCTATCTCAGGAGAATTTGACGTTCATGTGGATCTCTTCTTCCCTATTCCTAAAGGATTTAGTAAAAAGAAGGCTCTAGCGGCTGAACTAGGTCATCTTTTGCCTATAACTATTCCCGATCTCGACAACTGCGAAAAAATATTCCTCGATGCCTTGAACCCGAGATTACAAAAAGAGGATCAAATTAAGGATGGTGAAATCGTTAAAGCTAAGAAAGTCCCCAAAGCTGATCTCTTTACAGGCATATGGACAGACGACAAAACTATTGTGAAACTGTCATCGTCTAAGTTTTATTCTTGCAAACCGAGGATAGAGGCTACAATAGCTTTCCGAATAAAGGACGAGTAAAATGAATTTAGCTTTTAGAGATATACCACTTGACGATCTCTTTGAGCACCGTGTTGAAGGAACTAAAGAAAATTCAGAATTCTTCGAGTCGTTCCAAGATTATCAAGATCTAGGTGACGTAAAAAATAAAGAATTTAATGTAGACTCCGCTGTAGCTCAATTTATGAAAGTAAGAATGGTGGACAAATATTTTAGTCGGGACGCGGTGCTCAAGTTCGAAGACCCTATTTCTGCTAGATTGGCTGCACTAATTTATAGCGATGCACAGATAGATATCCAGGAAAAAACAGATATAGATTTAACCAACATATACGGGTTTGTCAGTATTGACGGGTTGGATTTAGAGTCTAATTTAACTATAGAAAGGCTTATCAAGTCCGAAGTAGAAATCGCTTTAAACGATTCTTTTAAAAAGAATGTCTCTCTTAATCTAATTAATCCATTCGATTCTAAAGTAATAGGTGTTTATTCTAGCCAAGACGCTTATAACGAAGAGATTTATCTGACTGAATTTAGTTTTAAGGCGGACACAACATTTATAACCGCTGACACGACTAAATTCAGAGCAGACTACACCAACGGTTTCGTTAATCTTTACGAATCGGTAGATCCTGAAGTGTTAGACAACCCGTATTCTTTAGCTCAATATAACTCGTACTTGCTAGAAGTCAGGAAAGAAAGATCATTGAAATTTTTTGATGATTACGATATTTTCAAGAAGTTTTATCGCGACCAACGAGATGAGAGAGTTATTTCTGAAGATAAGGTTTCCTTCAACATAGCTTCCTTTATCCAGTCAAGTAATCCAATGTATGACACTCGTAGAATCGATAAACTTAATATAGAAACTGAACTAGCTAATATAAATATTCTGGATTCATGGAAATTAATAGGGGAAGATTCATGAGCGACCCTCTAATTAAGACTATCGATACTTTAGCTGAAGAGAACAAAACTACGGCTAAGAAAATAAAGGAAGCTACTAAATCCGAAATGGGGCTATCCGTAAATGCAGGAAACCCATTTGAGGCTAGAGCTAGCAGTTTGAAAACTAGGCTTTTTCTAAAAATGTTAAATATCGAAGTGACGGGTGTTAACTCTTCGGATATATTATGAAAGACATAAACGCTATTCTTCAAAACCTTAAGTGGCTAGAAACTAAATTTGAAGCTTTTATTAAAAGAGAAGGGCTTGTATCGAAGTTCAACGAATCTGATAAGCCGGACGAGTTCTACAATTATTTTAAACCTAAAGTCAAGGTTGCTATACAGAGTGGTAAAGCTCCTGAACCTTTTGTTAAAGATAATTTCGCCATAGCTTTATTAGATTTCAGAGCTTTCTCGATGTCGAGTCCCAGATGTAAAGAGTCAAAATTTGTTTTGTCCGACTTTACAGACGGAAGAAACGACAGCCCTTTAATTAATTCTAAAAAAATAGACAACCTGAGAAGGCTCCACAAAAGAATCTTAGTCCCTATAGTTAATTATTACAAGATCCTCGATCCTAGTCTACAAAACACTTGCTTGCTCGATGTAAGGTCAGGGTTATGCTCCGAAGCTAAAGTCAAGAACGAACATTCCGGAACTATATACTCGGAGCTTCTGACTGGTAACGGTGTAATCTTTGGGTTAAACGGGGTCAGTAGAGATGTGGTTATTGACGATTTGTCGAACCGCAAAATTCCAATAAATTTCGGTATTCTCCATGAAGCACGAGGTGGAATCTTTATAACCAATCCGTTAAACATGAACAACCAAACTATCGAGAATCTGTTAATAAAAACGCTGGACGGTACGGATCAGACCTTATCACACGCTTTCGTTTAAGGAACCAAAATGCAAAAAGATACAGTATCAAATCTTAGGAGGCTGGATGACCTCTTGAAGGAAGATCTAGAATTTGAAAAATTCTATAACTTAAAAAGAAACCTAATGTCCTATTTCGACTTGGACAAAATTATCAAGGTCATCTTTGAGCATATTAATGCTTCCGAATTAGTAGATTTTACGTCCGAGAGACAGGCTAGACATGTATCCGTCTCCGACCCAGTTTTTAAGGTCTATATTAATGACGTTGAAGCCTGGGATAAATATGCGGTTCCCATGAGAACTTACGAGAAACTATTAAATAACGACAGTGAACTTCACTCGTACAGAAACTCAGTCATTCATGGCGAAGTAATTAATCCCTGTAGTATTCAGATGTACGAACAGTTCCACCAACTTCGAGAATCAGGAAAATTGGATGAGGGTACTGTGCAGATCCTTAAAGAACTTCCCGATCAAGAAAGCTTGAAAGATATGTTCCTCATCAATATGTTTAAGATTACTATTCAGGAAACTAAAGCTGAGAATCCAATAGTCAATATTGAATATATTATCTAGAAATAGCCCATTTTCCAATTAAGGAAAATGGGCTATTTATTAACGCTTGTTTGATTCGGAGATAAGACGTTTAGTCATTTCTCTTGAATCTTTTTCTGAGAGATCAATTAAATTTATCGTATTTAACGCTTCTAGAACCGTGTATTGAATTAACGACTCAGCGACAGCTAACTCACCAACCAATTTACCGGATTCCTGTAGGCTTTCATGCTTAGCATTGTATCCGATGATGGCTCTAAAGATGGTTCGACCTTCTTTCAGTGTCTTGCTACCATTTACAGTGGAGTTTAAAACTTGGCCGCGTTTACCACCCATACCGGATGGAGAACGCATTCCGGCCAAAGATGATTCATCGGCGGCTTCACCGTCTTCGTCAGATTCGACCTCGTCGATCTCATCATCTTCGTCGTCATCTTCACCATCATCTACGTCATCATCATCCCCATCGGCTTCAGTAGTAGGGTCATCAACTTCTCCCTCCCCCGCATCCGGATCGTCAGAGTTGGTATTTTCATCAGAGTCATTTTCTTCTTGCTCTTCCTCTTCCTCACCCATCTCTTTTTCAGTGTTTCTATTCTGTCTAGAAATCTCTTTCTCAACAGCGATAGTCCGTTTTACTTTCTCTTTAACCAGATCTTCGATGGTATCCGAGGCTAATTCAGCGGCTGGGTCTTCCTCTTCCTCAACCAAACTGATAAAGAATTTGTTAACTAAGGGGGCTTTATTCTTTACAAGGTTAGAATAAGAGACAACACCTTCGTTAATCAGGTATTTAAGGATTTCGGCACTATTCTCCACAATAGCATCTTCGTGCTGAAGTTTGAAATCTTCGTCCATAGGGAGGGAACCTAACACAATTCTCCCAAATCCACCAGAAACTCGCTCTAAAATACGGTAGCCTTCGTCAACTCTTGTCTGAGAGACGCTCTCCAGAAGTTCGCGTCTATTTCTTCTTCTTTTCAGATCAGAACTCATATCGGGCACGGTGTGAGCTAAATCGATTTGGCATTCGTTAAGAACTTTATCTTCATGGCTCTTTTCTTCAAATAGCGAGCCGATTTTTTCTATATTTCTGGACTTTCTTCTGTGACGGGATAAACGGGTAGTCATTATTTTTACCTCAAGTATAACGTATTTTTAAGGATTCTTTATCGCTTGAATTATCAATCGTCGATTGAATGGTATTTATCGATAAATACTCAGGAGCACTAATAAGCTGTTTCGAAATATCTATGTCTGTATCATATAGATATTTTATAACTTGCTTAGTATCCTCATTTAAAGAGTTAAATTCAACATAGTCTATTTCAGGAATCCGCTGTTTCAAAAGAGTCGTTAGATTGCTCACTATCAAACGTTTCTCTTCGTTAGACTCAACTATGAAGTCCCATATAACCTCACGAATTGTACTATCAATCTCGTTAGAATATCCACCTAGCAACTTGATTGTCAGATCCAAGCTTAAATTGGTTCTGGTGAGGTCATAAAGGTAACTCGGCCCGTAAGTGTTAAAGAATTTAAAGTCTACAGTCGTGCTACTACCCAACCGAGTTATATTACTTTCTAGAATATCCATATAAGTATTTAAACTCCCTATAAACTTCTCATACTTAGCTGTATTGAAGAAGAATCTAGACGCAACCAGAGGGACGGATTTAAACTCAACGCTACCACCTTCAGTAATAAATACATCTGACTTTATGACAGAGCTTAGATTCTTAAAGAATCTAATAGGCTGAGGGGTTTTGAATGTAGCGACTAACTGCTTATTGGAAACAGAGTCGTGGTTGATTAATGAGAAGTTGCCTTCCGAGTATTTAGAACTTCCGGTGTAAAGAAACGCCCCCACTTCTATTTCTAGATCGGCTGGCGCGAATATATAGTCTAGGTCAGTCTCTAAGCTAGTTACGTTACCAATACGGATTCTTCCATACTCGTCAAACGAATCATCGGTCGGAAACTCCTTGGAGAAGTTGTCTTCCAATATATCGTAGTCTAATTTCGTGTAGCCAATAGCCCGCCCCTTATCTTTGAAAATAACCATCAAAGAAATGTCTACGTTAGGATCTATTTCACTCCCGCTTGCAGAGAAACTAGATGTTATAGTGTAAGTATCCTCGACGACAGGGTTTCTCCTAATATCAAATTCCGGAAGCAGGTATTCTCTACCAGACTGAATCGCTTTAACCGGATAATAGAACAAAGTTACTTTTTCCGATATAAACGTATCGTAATACACCATTCTGGGGATTGGGGACAGCTTGAGTTCTGTCATATAGGGGATGGAATACACGAAGTTTTCGGGGTCGCTTAAGAACTCGTCTGAGAATTCATCATCCCTAAGAGGCCTAAGTTTATTCGTGTTCTCATCAAAAATGAACATTGTTCCCGCTTGAAATTTATAGTTCCTTTCCTCTATAGTAGAGTATGGGATAGAAAAATCAAGTGTGTTGGTCGGGATCGGAGAGCTATTCTCGTCAGTCAGCATCAGGAACGCTGAGTAGACTCTTGACACAATGTCATCTCTGGTTTTCGCAAACTGAACTTTAGCTGATTTGGATAGGTTCTCTCTAGCCATTTTAGAGAAGAATTCCTCAATGTCATAATCCGAAATTATAGAATCTCGACTACGAGTTACGTGGAGTAAATTCTTTTTGGTTTCTAAAAGCGTCTCTCCATCCTTGCCGCCTGATGGATCGCTTACAGTTGTTACAACTACAGGAATTTTGTCTAAGCCCTCAGCCGAAAAGGCGAAAGCCACGTTCCCACCAAAACTAAAATTACCTTTCGTCCCATTAGAAGTGTATACGTCAACCTCGATCTTCGATCCGAATTTAGGCCTAAAACGGCTGTCTAGCGGGGAAAAGAACAACTGGAACTCGTCATCGCTGACCTTATCCCAATATATGTATTTTTCGGTTTCGGGAATGATATTTGGATCATAAAATTTAGGTATATCTTCCCCGTTGTACTTAACATGGAAATTTACCAGCTGGTTGTCGTATTCCACATTATAAAGTAATGACTCTGAGGCATTTTTCGACATTACTTCGAATTCTTTACTAATAGTGCTAAACTGGTAAAGATCTAACAGTAGGAATAAATACTGAACTCCGTCTTCGTCTTGACTAATCCAAGTTTTGATAAACGGGTTAGATCTATAAGTCTCGTTATGATAGTCAACGACTTCTTTTTCAGAAACGTCATATTCCGCAATAACGCTTGCACCACTAAAGGCTATGACTACACTGAACGGTAAAGAGAACGATACTTTTTCAAAATTAAAGACATCCGCCCTGGGGATTAAAAACTTACCACCATTTAACTCAGCATAGTTTTTTACGTCCTCGTAAGCTATAGCAAAACTAACTGTTGTCTTACTAGGGGTGGCATCTGGTGCTACATAATTTAATTGATTACTGAAATTCATTATCGATTCAGGCATCGATGCTGTATTAAGAAACATCTCGTTGTATAAGAGGCTTCTATGTAAGATGCCGTTCTTTATAGCATTGGCAATAATAGCATTAGTATAACCAAAATTACCAGTCTTTAATGTGCTGATCTCTTCGTCAAAATAAGAGTCAGCGAGTTTCAGATTCGCCTCGCTAATCAAATGAGAATCTGAAACTATAGGATATTGAGAAGTCATAATTTACCCTTTTGAATATACAAGTTTCAATTTGGTTTTTCCTGTTTTAGGATCCACAGAAGCCGCTATCCCAGGAGCGGTATAGCCTTTATAGAATTCTTTAGAAAATGGCTCGTATGCAATAGGATCTTCACCACCGTTTGTTAAAGACTGGAAGTCTAAAATAATGCTGTCTGTCATCGCCTCAAATAAATTCGATTTGAAGGGGACAGTCACATCATGAAGAACGTCGTGGCTCTCTTTATCCAGACCAAGACTACTGAGAGGAACACCTTTTGGATAAATCCCTGTATCTTTCGCCCAATAACGTACTGTGGTCGCGTCAGGTTCTAAAATAAAAGTATATAATGAACTCATGTAGTCAATCCGTCTAGCATTGACATTCTTTTCAGTTCGTAATACCATACCGTATTTAGACAGAGACATGTATCTAGTCCAAAAGGTCATCATTCTAGTAATAAGTAGGTTGTTCTTTTCTTCAAATTTTATCGAGAACTCCCTACCATTCTCATTACTTATTCGCCCACCATAATGAAACGCCCAACCGGTTAAGTTATCCCAACCACTTGTGTCGTTTGTAGAGATATCATCTAGCTGGCCGGATATAGCCATATTACACAACGGTTTACAAAATTTGGATGCTGTGCCGTAGCTACCGCCCGACCCTAGATACGATAAGCTATTTAGAACATCTGTACCTATACCTGCGGCACTCATATCCATAGCGGTAAGATTAGCCTCATCAAGATTCATCATAGGGGTTGTGAAGAATAGAGCAACATATCCGTTGATATGCGGGTCAAACGAATATAAAGGCTTATACACATGAAAGATACTGTCGGTGACAGAAGCCTCATGTAAATTTGAAATAATTTCAGGTAACGGTGGCTCCTGTTTCTTAGCAGTACCAGTATTATCCTTACTGAATTCGTTAGCTCCTAGTCCCGCAGTCTTCTCTATCGCACTTCCGATTTCTGCCATAATTAGTTTCTCTTTTAAATTTGTAGTTAATCCTTTGTTTCATTAATCTTTTCTATCCGTATTTGCGTAGGGGTTAATAACACTAGAGTTCTCCAAATTTGGTTATACCAATTAGTTAAACATTTAATCGAGCATTAATATTATAACAATTCTTTAGATAAACTATCTTTTTAAAAGCAAGAGGAAATAAATATGAGTATCGGTTTTATCACCTCTACCGTCAGCTCCATTATTAATGGAATAACCGGTAGATTTAAAAATAAAGATCCTTTAGAAGTAGCATCCAGTGCGTTAAAAGCTGTAGCTAATGATGATTACAAACGCTCGTCAATTCGAGCCAGAGCTAGTAACTCCATCGCTTACTACCCTATGGTTGTCACTGAAAATCTCTCTTTTGAAACAACATTCACTCTAGCTAAGTTTATTGAAAGAAACGTAGCTGAAATGATTCGAATTATCGTAAGCAATGAGAACATCATTAACCTCGATAAGGATCAGACCAAGGGCGAAATGATTGCACAATTCCAAGGGCAAACTATCGGTATTGCTTCAAATGCTGAATTTGACAGGGATGGAAATTTTAAGGGCTTTAAAGATGCGGAGTCAGAACCTATGGCTGATGTCTTTAAACGGTATACTGATCGGGAATTAAGGCGTAGCCGTAGTCCTAAGCTGTCGAATATAAGCGAAGATACCGAAATCGGTATCGTGTTTAAGGATACTAGTGGCGGCGTTCTAGCGGAAGACTTTAGACCTTTGATGGAAGGCCTTAATATGGCAACGGTTCAAGAAATGTCTTCTGTAACGGCTCGAAAAATTGCTAGAAGTCTTAACGAGGCGGAAGGGGACGCGGAAGAAGATACAGATAAGCAGGAAGCTGACACTAGACGTAAAAAAGGATACTCTTCAGATGATCTAGGTGTATCTGGAAAAATCTCTATCCGTAACGAAAAGGCCAACGATATCGCCCCCACAGTACTTGAGCTTTCGGTTATTTATAAGGACAAAGGTACTGGTTTCCAAGAAACAATGATTACTATGGCTATCAAAGTCACAACCCACATTGTTAGAACTGACGTTATGTTAGACGAGATTGGTAGATCAGTCCAGAATAGACGATTCATGTTTCCCGCTATTCAGTGGCTAACCGGCGAAATCTCCTTCTTCAAAGGTCTGATTGCAGACTTTGATAAGATCAAGACTCGTGTTGTTTCAGGCCATAAAGACCGAGGAGTGCGTTATCTTAACAGACTTCGTCTAATGAGCAGTCAGAACAGACTTAAGTCAGCAACAGCTGGCGATAGAATGCTTCCGACTACTACGCTGGTTCTAACATCTGACGAAGTGGCTTATATTAGAGACAACTATAGTGTCGATCTAAATTCCACTAGAGAAGCCGAGAAATTTTTTGAACTCTATGGCCTCATGAACTTTATCATTGTAGATGAATCTACAGGCGCTATGTATATCTACGATGAAGTACGCAGCCAGTTTGATGTTTCATCCGTCCCTAAAGAATCTAAAGAAAATAAACAGCAGGGCGATGTTATTAAAGCTCTGGTGGCAGCTATGGGAGCTAAATAATGAAAAACTTTGAGTATAATCGCCCCAAATTTCACCGTGATGCCAGAACGGTTGTTCTGGAGATGTCCGAGTTTGACGGTTTGGACGCTGTTAGATACGGAAATTTATCCGAAGATGTTAAGACACGAACAGCCGGTAAGCTATTAGGTTTTGTCTTTAACAAGATAGAAAAGAATTGGGAACAGGATCCTGTTTTAAGCAAGATTATGGGGTCTCGCGGTTCGCTACGAGTAATTAAGGAACACGATCTGTTTGAGTCCTCTTTGAGAGAATACTCCGAGATGACTAAACAAAGTGCTGTTCCTTCAGTTCGTGAATATGCTAAACAGCTCAACACTTTAAATGACTTTATAAAGGCCAATGAATCTATCTTCAACTCCGCTTTCAGAACTGATCATAGAATCATCATGTTTTACTATTCGTCTTTGGTAACTCTCCTCTATCACGGTTTTGCGTATATTCTGTCTATAACTTTAGACGTGTCTAAAGACGGGCAGTTGATTACCGGCGTATTCCAAGACGAGAAGAATGTAGCCAACAATGTGCTCATTGCCAATTTAGAAACAATCTCTAAGCAAATTGATAATAAACAAGCTCAAGAGTTTCTATCTAAAGCTCTAGAAGACGATGGCAAAATGAATATCAACGAAGATATGGGGCTGACGGCATTTGTGTTAGCATCTGCTGGTATTGTGGCTGCGACTATTTGGTTTATGCGTGATCTTATTGAGTATATGTTTATCTTTAGGAACACAATTGCTGACTGGTTTGATTCCTACGCGCTATTCCTAGAGATGCGTAACGCTTCACTAGCCTCATCGAACAAAGGCGCAGCGTCTAAACAAAAGGCTATAGCTAAAAAGTTCAGAGCAGTAGCTAGTAAGTTTGTTGTAGAGAATGAAACTGCTAATAAAGAAGCAATTAAACGGATCGGTGAGCAAAACAAAAATATCGATTTAAAAGAATTAAAACGCGGTGGTTTTGACAACCTAGATACTAGCTATATAATTTAAACATTAAATTAAAATCCAAATTGAGTTAGAATTTCAGCTAACTCAGTTAACAATTTTATAGGACAGTCGGTTCGATTTCGCTTCTATAAATTATTTATTTTTTAAACGAGGAATACAAATTATGTTTCTTACTGAAAACTATTCTGTTGCAGCTGATACTAATCTAGGTGTTGACTTCAACATGGAACAGTTAACTGAAGCTAACATGGGCTTCCATATCGCATACCAACGAGCGACTATGCAGGCCATGAGCGAAGAAGCCCAAGCCGATCTTCTTAACGAAGAAGATGAAACGGTAAAATCCAACAAGGCTTGGGAAACTCTGAAAAAATGGGGCCGTGCCATTGCTAACGCTTTCGCTAAAGCGTCCGACTTGGTTAAAAAGTGGGTATCCGGCTTTATCTCTAAAATTCGCGGTCTTTTCAAAAAGAAAGAAAAAGAGATTGAGCAAAAGATCGAAGCTGTTGAAAAATCTGCTTCAAAGACCGTGGACATTACCAACCAGTCGGCTACAATTGATGTAACCACTTATGAGTCTGTGGCTAAGCTGCAAGCTTTGCCGCTTCTTAAAGGTGGCTTGGAAGAAGCTCTCGGCAGTGGCGGTCGTTCAGCCAAAGGCACTGGTAGTAAGCATGAAGGTGTTGGTGGCAAGCTTAGCAAAATTGAAGATCTTTTAGGTGACAAGAAAAAATTTAAAGGTCTAACGTTTTCTGTAGCTCAGCTTCGAAAAGAAAATAATGCCATCGAACGCTTTATTTCTAAAGAACTACCGCGCCTTGAAAAAGAAATCGATGACTGGAATAAGAAAGTAGAAGACTCAGTCAAAACCCTAGAAACCGCAGAACCAGCTAAGCCACCTCAGCGTCGAGACTTCGGCAACTGGGGGGTTGGTGAGCGTGCTGAGAAGAGTTCTCCTGCGAAATCTAATAGCGACTCCGTGTCTCCGGAAGAAGTTAAGAAAATCATCACAGCTTATCGCGTTCGCGGTCAGCACATGATGCATACTCTACAGTACATTTCTAAATGTGCTGCTGCTGCGTCTGAAGCTATTTTTAGCATCATGGGAGTCGTGATTGAGCACGGTTCTAAAGGTACTCAAGTGTCTGTTTCTGAAGATGCTGATACTGAAGATGATTCAGCTGATGACGGTGATGATGAAAACCTAGACGAAGATTCTCTACCTTTCTGGTTGCAGTAATCGTCAAGTGATTTTCTAGTCATTTAGAAACCCCCTATCCTTTAATTAGGATAGGGGGATCTTTATTCTGTAACCTTTACAAATCTACATAGCCCTTCGACTCTACAATGTTGATCTCCGGAGCCTCGCTTACTAAAGCTAAAGCCGCATCCAATGATTCGGTATTTCCCGTTCTCGTATTTTCCTTTAGCCTCCCCCCTAAACTTAAAATAGAAGTCTTTATCAGGGGTAAACCGGTCTACTGGGACATCGGCAAATTCCTGTGTTAAAATCATTCCTGTCTCTTTAGCCTTAGACAGGAATTCTTCCTCTACAAAAACATTGGAAGATGGATTCCAGAGAAACTTCTCTTTTGGGGAGTAATCTTCTATTTGACCCCGATATTCCATCTGTCTCTTATTAAACTTATTGTCGTTATCGTAGGAGCAGAGCTTCAAGTTATCCCCTAGAATATGCCTAGTTGTAAGCTCATTTTCCTTGGTTTGGGTTGACCCCGATGTTCTTATCTCGTGAGCACCTGACTCGTTAACGTTATACCCCGAGTCATAGTTAGGGTCTCTAGTCCTCTTGGTATAAACTTCCACGAGAACCTTATAATACGTCTTCCCGATGTCCTTGCCTATCCCCTTAATCCGGTCTAAAAGATAGATGTTATTGAGATCGAAAAAGAAACGTATACCATTCTTATATATACCATAGGTATTCTGAAGATGATAAACCGCGTTTTTTAAGTTTAATGGTGGTATAATGATCCCTTCATAGCTTTTGGAATTATGAGGCTTCGCCATAATCACAGGTAACTTAGCATTACTAGTAAAAATACAACCTAAAGCTTGTTCTAGATCACTGTCTTTATACGATCGGTTAATTAATTTCTTAGTCATCTCTAAATGCGGAACCGCAAAAAGATCAAACTCGACCATGTTAGTCTCCGTATAGTTTGATCCGCTTTCCTTATTTGTATCTTCTTTCTCATTGAATTCGTCATCCTTCATTGGGAGATCTAAATCCATTATTTTAAAAGAAGTGGTCTTTAAATACTGGTCTCCCATTGAGCTAAACATCCTGTTATCTAGATCTACAGGATTGATGGTTATAGCAATCGTTATCCTAGCTTCGTGGTACGAGTCTCGTATCGTAGCGAGCATCGGATCGGCCACAGCTACAGATAGGGTAACTATAGGGAGCATGTTTATTTCGTATTCGTTGACTATTCTCAACGACACCAAGCTTAAATTAAGGTTTATAGGTTCTTCACCGTTAGGGACGTAGTCTATGTCTATTTTATATCCCGTCTTTACAATATCTTCTTCCGGTTTAAATAGAGATGCTATAGTTTCAGACATTCTTCATTCCTCAAAAAAAAAAACGGGTTTTCACCCGTTTAATACTCTTCTCCTTCGTACAACCAATTCACAGTTACACCATACATAGAGCATTTGCGCGATAGGAACTTCTCCAGTCCCTTATGGTCAACCATGTCCTGAATCTGGTCTATTAGACTAATTCTGCTAATCTCGTCAAAATAACGGTCAATCCTTAGAATAGATTCATTCTTTTTTAATCTTTCTTTCTCCGAGTCTGGGAGGTCATTAACGATTTCGTCGATAGTACGTCTACTGAGTTCCTGAGCTGCCTTAAAGGGTGTTAAACGAATAAGTTTATCTTTCCTTCTTAACTGAACAGCCGGAACGTTAAATCGGCTGCTTCCGCTCAGCGAAAATATTTCATATAGTAGACTTACATCATCTTTTATTGATGCTGCACCTTTATCACTTTTTGTGAATAACCCCTTATAATTATCAAAAGTTATAAGCTTGCTCTTTTCACCTTTTAGCAGGAAAGGGTAAGTATCCGGTAGGTTTAGATACTGATAAACGGTGGGCGAGTCGCTAACTATCAAATTGGCCGTTTTCATATCAGGGCTTACGTTTTTGATGATCTGATACGGGATACACTCGGGGTTCCGTCCTTTACTATCCAATAGATATGCCGACGGAAAGAATTTCATAAGCTTATCCACCATCGTTATCAGATTTCTATTAAGAATGAAACTACGTCTATAGCTTTCATCGAAATCTAACATACCGTCTGATTTAACATTAACCGAATCTCTTACGCCTCTTTTACGATAGACAGTTTCTTTATAAGATGGACATAAAGCTATACTGTCTTCCTCTACCTTAGATGAGAAGTAGAAAAAGAACTCAGTATACTTTGACATCCTGCTAGCAAAGAAATGCCTAAAGTATGTGCAAAAAGTCGCTATATCCCCGATTATAGGCTGCTGGTTGTCCTCGAATACTTCATCGAACTCTCTAGGATCGCTTTTAAGGGGGTTAAAATAATGAGCTAGGACAACATCCAGATCTATGAAAATTCTTACTTGTTCAATATCCTCTCGATTTATAGGGCTTAATAAGTTAACGAGATCCTTATATTTTGGTTTTTTAGAATTTATAAGCTGAGCAAAGGGTATTTTAGTCATCATAATTTTTTCTCCTAATTCTAAAAAATAATATATATTTAGTTATCGTTTGGATAATTAAGTCTCAAATCCATTACCAACTCAAAAAATTCTTCGTATTCTTTATCCAGAATTTTTATGTATCGAGATCCAGACTTCCTAGCTGCCTCGTCTTTACGGAGTTCTAGGTTTAAATCCCTGGCTCTATAATGCTTATTTTCCCCACTTTTAATCTCAACCAAAAGATCTAGGGAGGCGATGTAAAAATCAGGAATGTAAAACCGCTCTACATTATTTTCATCTAGGTATTTAATTGCCTTAGGGGCAGGTGCGAAGATGTCATCTGCATTCCAGTTGAACACTTTATCTAGTTTCTTGATGAAGTCTTTTTCATACTTACCGGTGTAAGTCAAGGTCTTTCCCGATTTCTCAAATACGTAAACTCCGGAGATTCTACGATTGGCAAGCATCTTTTTCTGAACTTCTGGGTCGTTTAATAAGTGAGTCTTCCCATACGTCTTTTCCATTCTCCTCACGAATTCAGCACGATACGCTTCCTTCTCCTTTTCGCTTGAGAATCGTTCATATCGCTCTGTTACGGGGTTCCATTTAGTTTTTTTCTTGAAAAGAACGCTTGTTCCATATTTTTTATTAAGGGGATATCTGTTTTTATAATTGAAATATACTTGAGCGGCAGGAAGCCCTTCTAGCTCATCCTCATGTTTGGACTGGAGGTGACTCATCAAGGCCGCTTTAGAAGAGTAGTTGAATCCTTTAGAACAAAGAAAGCATTTAAATTTGTTCATAGTCTTTATGGTTCCTCGGCATTTAATGTAAAATATATAGAATTGTTTAGAAGACTCTGATTTTTCAAGTTCTATGAAGGATTCTACTTAGAAACAAAAGTATAATCAGATAGTTAGTTAGCAACTAGGAGAGGATGCTATGAGTGATCTACCCTCCATTCTTACAAGCGATATATTAGGCGGTGAAACGAGTTTCTCCGTTGATAATTTTAAATCAAATAAAATATCCAATAGAATGGAAGCTTTAGCTCGGAAGATTGAATTTCTTCTTATAACTGAAAAGGGTACTTACCCCGACGATCCTGATTTAGGTATCGGCGTAAAGACCTATATTTTCGAATTTAAGAGCGATGTACTCTCGCAGCTTAGATCGGAAATAAACACCCAAGTCAAGAAGTATCTACCTGACGCTCCGATCAAGACCATAAGTGTAGACACAACTACTAAAAACGGGTTCGAATTCATTTACGTTGTTTTCACGATAACCGATGAAGAGAAACCTCTAACATTTATCCTTGGTGAATACCAAGGTAACGTTCTTTCTAAAATGGTTATATAAAAGGAAAAAAGAATGTCAAACGAAGACTTTCCATCAGAAGCATTTAAAAATAGTTTCGAGAGCCTAGAAGCTCAATCTCAATCTGAAGTTGCCGCACCTAAACCTTCACCAGCTCAACCAGCTCAACCAGCTCAACCAGTGACCCCAGTAAGACCCGCTGCAGCTGTTGAAGACGCGACCACTATAACTCAAATTGCTCCTGAAACTTTTGAAGTTATTGATAGTTCTGAATTTCCAGCTATTGAGATAGACAGTTTCATCCGTAAATCGACTGAAGCTATCGAAGCTGGCTATGGGGTTATCTGCACAAGATCTAACTATTACGCTGAACTCAAAGCTCTAGATCTGTCCAGTAAATCTAAGTTAATGAATACTAACTTGGGAGCGTTCGAGTACTACAACCGTTTATTCCAGCTTATTCATTCTCGTGTCGTTAAAATGTCTATTCCAGTACCCAATTATGCGGTGTGGAGTAAGATTACAGCATACAACGATTTAGAGACTCTATATTTTGCTATCTTTGCTAAAACCTACACTGACGATATTACTTTCGATATCAAGTGTCCTAAGTGCGGTACTGCTAATAAGGCCAAGATTAATTCGAATTCTATTATTCAAGTTAAAGACGAGGCAGTTTACTCTCGCATCCAAGAAGTCAATCGAGAAGTAGAAACGGTTGACGACATCAAAAAGAATTCGCTTCTTGTTAGCACTTGGCGGGTTAACCTTCCGGTCTCTGGGTTTACGATCGATATCCGTATCCCAAGCTTACATGACTACCTGCAGGTTCTGCGTAAATTCTCTAATAAAGGATTTGATGAATCAGCTATCTCAACTTTCATGTACGTTAAGAATTTCCTAGTTAAGCATCCGCAAAAAGAAGCTTTCATTCGCCTACAAGACGAAAATCAGATTATTAGTCTGCTTTCCCGTCTTCCGGTAGACGATGTAGAACTTCTGGAAAAACGGATGACCGAGCATACTGGCAAATATAACATTGAGTACCGTATTCCGTCATTCAATTGTGTCAATTCAAGTTGCGGAAATGAAATTGAGGAGATGCCTTTGGATCTAGAAAATCTGGTTTTTATGAAGGTGAGCGGGAAGATCTAAAAAAAGCTAGAACTGATTTTTATGATTATAAGATTGGTCTAGTAGAGCTGTTCGAAGGTAAGTTGGATCTGGCTTACATCGAACAGCTTCCAATAGACGAATTGAATTTTTTAGCTGAAGCTAAAATCCGCCAGCTCAAGAAGAAAGCTGAAGAGCGTGAAAAACAGCTCAATCAAATGAATTCGAATAAAGGAAAATAAAATGCTTGAAGGTATCCCTACCGGTCAAAAAGCACCTGCACAAAAAGCGTCTTTCTCCATCTTAGACCGTAGAAATATTACAGAAAACAACCAAACTTTTTCTCTCTCGTCAAATATTATTGACGGTGATCTTGTTAGATCACAGATCTCAGCAACTCTTAGCTATCTAAGCGACCACCTTTCAAGAACTCTTGGCCCATACGGTACGAATACTATTGTATGTAACAGCTCAGAACTTAAGCACTTTCTGTCTAAGGATGGTTATGCTGTACTCAAAGAAATTACGCTAGTCGAGCCGTTACCTCGAACAATTCTAGACCTAATTAAGCGGATTAGTTTCCGCTTGGTAAGAACTGTCGGCGATGGCTCTACTACAGCTGTAGTGGCCTCAAATGAAATCTTCCAAGCTATCAACGAAGAATATACGTCAATGACTTCTCTAGTACCTCCTAAAGATTTTATTGATATCATGGAAAAGATAGTACGAGAGATCATTACTAAGATCTACGAATCTGCTCGTAAAGTTGAGAATATTGATAATCTTGAAAAGATCGCTTTTATTTCAACTAATAACGACCGTAAGACCGCTAAATTCATCCGTGATGTATTTGAAAGTCTGAATGGCGGTGAATCCGATGTCAGCGCTCTAGCTACAGACATTGAAATCGAATCTAACCTCCGCTCAACTGAAGATTCCGTTGACCTTGATTCTGGGTACAAAATCAATCGTTCTTTCGTTGATCCGATATTTGCGACAAAGACGACTGACACTAGTATCGTCTACGAAGTAAACAAGGGTATTATTTTTGCCTGTGACGGTACCCTTACCTCAATGGATCAGAAATTCGTTGAAATAGCGTTTAAGTTGTATTCTGAGAAGTATTATAACGAGCGTTCAGGCCTCATCTTCGTAGCTAAAGGTTTTGATCAGGAGATTATCTCCCAGTTCAAAGCTATCAAAGATAAATTCCCTCACGTTCCGGTAATGGCTGTAGACATTGCAACTACGTCGTTTGATTCTATGCAGCGTTTCACAGATCTCTGTGTTTACACTGACTGTAAACCGTATCTTAAAGAAAGCGGTGTAATTGTTAACATGGATGAAGTTGACGAAGACATGGTTTCTGAAATGTTTGGTTCATGTGGTCGAGTCGTTTCGAACGATTCTAAAACCATCTTCTATAAAGGTGATGGTGATCATGTTGAGATTCAGAAACGTATTTCTGAGATCGAGGAAGGCATCGAATCCAATCAAGAAACGGAAGACGCTCTAGAACGCGATAGCCGAGTTAACGCTCTGCGCCTAAGACTTAACATGCTATCTGGTCGTTCTGCAGTTATTCGTGTTGGCGGTCGCACTTCTCAGGAAGTAGAAAACCGTAAATTCTTAATCGAAGATGCCGTGTTTGCTTGTCAATCAGCTATTAAATTCGGCGTAGTATGTGGTGGTTCTTTAATCGTCCCTAAGATTATTCACCGTAATCGTAATGAAATTATTGAAAACCTAGACTTAGGGTACGACTCCGAGAAGGAAGTTGCGTCTATTATTCTAGAGTTAATCAGTAATTCTTTTACTAACATCTTTAAACGTGTAATTCAACACGTCGAATCTGATGTTAACCGTGATCGAATTGGGGTGAACAGTGACTTTGACGCTACTCAGGAAGATTTAGCGGATGCTATTGCTAACTATTGTGTCAGAAGCAATTCTATGTTTGATGCTAAGCGTTTCGTATTCGAAGATGAAAACGACACCCAAGTTATCAATAGTTCAGAAACAGATATTGAAGTTCTTCGTGGCACTTCAAGTATTGTTAGTTTGATTGCTTCAAGCGACCAGTTCGTTTCAGGTCGATAAAAAAAAA
>Ga0055584_100002058_pt1 | contig 19812 bp, 16 predicted proteins | sample OSDHelmetaG_FD_58716 | JGI IMG/M metagenome (GOLD analysis project Ga0055584, IMG submission 58716) | Pelagic marine sediment microbial communities from the LTER site Helgoland, North Sea, for post-phytoplankton bloom and carbon turnover... | ecosystem: Environmental > Aquatic > Marine >... | reverse complement strand
AGAGTGACTTCGCCTTCGTGATATTTGCCCCAGCCGTTGCGCCAATGCGCGCCGGGATTCTTGTCGCCGCGGTAGTAGAAGCGCAGTTTGTTGCCATCCTTCAGCATGGTGGCGTAGTGACCAAAGGGACGGGGCGGAACGCGTTTGAGCCGCTGAGGTTCGTGCATTTTCAGACGCGTGCCGCGCAACTCACCGATCAGAAGATCGTCCACGAACAGTTCGCGCCGCGTGCCGATATCGATGGGCTCGGAGGAATTTGCGACCAAGGGCAGCAACAACAGGACGAAGAGGAGTTTCATCGCCCTCCAGTGAAACTGAGATGAAGACTGCGTCCAGTCATTTGTCCGCTTGTGCCGCCAGTTATCGCGGCTATAACCGGATCACTATGACCGGCGAATCACCTGAGACTCTCTTTCCTCGTCCCGCTTCCTCCATCAGCCGTCGCAACGTTCTGAAGTCTTCCGGCCTGGTGGCTGCGGCCACTGCTGTTGCCGGTGCCGGAACGGTTCACGCCCAGGCGAAAACGCCAGATGATCGCCGGTCTTCACCGAAACGCTATGGCCGGATGAAGAAGTCGATCAATCAATGGGCGTTTCCGTATCCCGACCGGATGGATCTGCAGCGGTGTCTGCAACTGGCCAAGGATGCGGGCTTTGACGGAATCGAGTTGAACTACGACCTGGACAACGATCTGTCACCCAAGTCCGGAACGAAGGAATACACGAAGATCCGCAAGCTGGCGGAGAATATCGGCATTGAGATCAGCGGGTTGTGTTCCTTTCTGTTCTGGCCCTACCCGCTGTCCAGCAACGACGAGACCAAGCGCAATCGTGGCATTGAGTTGGCAGGTAAGATCGCGCAAGCCGCCCACGACCTGGGTGTGGAGAACGTCTTGGTGGTTCCCGGTGCCGTGCACATCCCCTGGCGGGATGATCACGAACCGGTCCCCAATGATGTGTGCGATGAACGCGCCAAGGCGGCCGTCGGGCAATTGCTTCGCGGCGCCGAAAAGCTCGGGGTGTATCTGAACATCGAGAACATCTTCTTCAACGGCTACCTGATGACGCCGATGGAGATGAACGCGTTCGTGGATCATTTCGACAGTGAGCACTGCCGGGTGCATTTCGATACGGGCAACATCATGGAATACCAGTTCCCGGAGCACTGGGCACGCCTGCTAGGCAAGCGGACGAAAAACATCCACCTGAAGGAGTTCACCAAGAAAGGCACTGATCACTCGCTCGAATGTTTCCGGCCCTTGCTGGACGGCACGACCAATTGGCCGGCCGTCATCGAGGAGTTGGACAAGGTGGGATACGACGGCTACCTGACCTTCGAGTATTTCCATCCGTATCCACACTACCCTGAAGCCCTCATCCACCAGACCAACGATTCGTTGGATCGGATTCTGGGCCGGGTGTAGGAGGACGCCGGACTGAGTTCCATGCATGTATTTCGCACATGTCTGCCGCTATGGACACTGCTGATTTCAGCGGGCGCTTGCAGTGCGGAGCCGGACTATCTGCGCGAGGTGAAGCCGCTTTTGGAACACAAGTGCTACGCATGTCACGGCGGCCTGAAGCAAGAGGCGGGGCTGCGTCTCGACACGGCCGCGGGTATTCTGCGGGGCGGAGAAAACGGACCCACCATCGTACCCGGCAGTCCACAGCAGAGTCGCTTGATCCACCGCGTTCGTGAGACCGATGAAGAACGGCGGATGCCTCGGGATGCATCGGCATTGACCAAGGCGGAGATCACGGTGCTGGAGCAATGGATCGCCGGCGGCGCAATTGCGCCGACTGATGAAACTGAGCAGGCCGATCCTCGCCAGCACTGGTCCTATCAACCGGTGCGGCGAACACCGGTTCCACGGGCTCACCCGGAAACCGGCAATGCGATCGATGCCTTTCTGAATGCGCATCACCAACGCCTGGGATTGCAAGTGGCTCCACCGGCGGACAAACACGTGTTGTTGCGCCGTGTCTATCTCGACCTGATCGGATTGCCACCGATGCCAGACGAATTGAAGATATTCGCAGACGACTCAAATCCGCAGGCGTACGACGCGGTGGTGGAGCGCCTGTTGAACGATCCGCGCCACGGCGAACGCTGGGGACGGCACTGGATGGATGTCTGGCGATACAGTGACTGGTATGGCCGGCGGGGTGTGAACGAGATCCGTTACAGCATGCGACACATCTGGCGCTGGCGGGATTGGATCGTTGATTCGCTGAACGCGAACAAGGGCTACGACCGGATGATCGTGGAGATGTTGGCTGGCGATGAAGTGGCGCCAACCAACGAATCCGCGTTGGCGGCGACGGGTTTCATCGGCCGCAACTGGTACAAATTCGATCGCAACGTCTGGCTGTTCGATGTGGTGGAACGAACCAGTCAGGGATTGCTCGGGCTGACGATGCGTTGCGCCCGTTGTCACGACCACAAGTACGATCCGATCACGCAGGAGGACTACTATCGGTTCCGCGCCTTTTTCGAGCCGCACCAGATCCGGACGGATCCGGTGGATGCCAAGCAGGAAATGGAGAAAGACAACCGGAAGGATTCCATTCTCAAAGCGGGCCTCTCCCGGGTGTTCGATCAGAACTTGGATGCCGCGACCTATCTGTTTCGGCGTGGTGATGATCGCAGTCCCGACAAGTCCAAGCCACTGAAACCCGGCGTGCCAGCCGCGCTCTCACATCAAGGGCCCAAGATTCGGCCGATCGATCTGCCGCCCGAGGCCTTTTATCCTGCGATTCATCCGCGGATGTTGGAGCGGCAAAGATTCCTCAATGAACAGAAAGCGCTCAGCGCTGCCGCCGCGGTGCAAGAAGCGATTGCCGAATGTGATGCGCTCGGCCGCCGCATCGCGGCGATCAAGCGGGGCGCTGCCACAATGCCATCGGGAAGTACCCTCTTCCTGTCAGACAGTTTTGATCGCGAACGCGCGGATGTCTGGAGGCGGCTCAACGGCAAATGGACGTACGTCGATGGTCGGCTGTCGCAAGCGCAGGTCACCAGCTTCGCAACATTCGTCACCAAGACGAATCATCCGCCGCAGTTCCGGGTGAAGGTGCGCTATCGCCCACTTGAACCCGGCCATTATCGGTCGGTGGGTTTCAGCTTTGACTTTGTCGATCGCGGACAATCGCAGGACGTCTACACCAGCACCGGAGATGCACGACAGAGTGTACAGGCGTTTCATCGGACCAAGGGAAAACACGTTTACCCCCGGGAAGGCATCGTGAAGACCAAACTCAAGGTCGGTGAGATCGCGACCCTCGAGGCCGAGGCGCGCGGGCCACATCTCAAGATCTGGTTGAACGGCGAACTGAAGCTCGAGTATCTGATGCCGACACCCCGACAAGCGGGCAAGTTTGCCCTTTGGGTTCACAGCGGTGCAGCCGAGTTCATTGATCTGGAAATCATCGGCCTGGCGAAATCATTGGATGACTTGGTGGCGGAGTCCGAATCCTTCACCGACCGCATTGCGACGAAGCGAAAAGAGGAAGCAATCGTTCATGCGGAATCCGAATCATTTGAGGCGCGGGTCGCAGCTGAACGGGCAAAGTACTCCACCGGCAAGCCGCACGACAAACTGGTTTCGAGCGCACTGGTGGCGGAAGCCCAGGTAAAGCTGTTGCAGGCGGAGTTGGATCGGTTGCAGGGCCTTGACGAATCGAAAGCGACGGAGGCCATCAGGCAGGCGCAGGCCGCAATCGCCCAGCCAAGCGGCGACTACCCACCGCTCGGCGAAACATATCCGACCCAAAGCACGGGGCGCCGCAGTGCCCTCGCGAACTGGATCGCCTCGCGCAACAATCCTCGTACCGCGCGGGTGGCTGTAAATCACATTTGGCTGCGGCACTTCGGCGCGGCATTGGTTCCCAGTATGGCGAATTTCGGCGTGGCCGGAAAACCGCCGACACATCCCGAGCTGCTCGATTGGCTGGCGACTGAACTGATGGACAACGGCTGGAACATGAAACATCTCCACCGGATCATGGTGACTTCTTCCGCCTATCAACGAACCACCACGGCATCGAAGGCAACGGCTGAGAACACCCACTACTCCCGCATGAATTCGCAGCGAATGGAAGCCGAGGTCGTCCGGGATTCAATTCTGCATCTGGCCGATCGGCTCGATCAACAGATGGGCGGCGAGGATCTGGACGAAAAGCTTGGCGACGCCTCCGCACGACGCAGCCTCTACTTTCGGGTGACCCCAGACAGTCAGATGAAACTGACCAGCGCGTTTGACGCTGCGAATCCAATCGCCTGCTACCGACGAGAAGAGAGCGTGGTACCCAACCAGTCCTTGGCCCTCTTCAACGGCGGACTGGCGGTGGACCAGTCAAGGCGCATGGCCAAGGAACTTTCAAATCTGAGCGGAACGGATGACCGCGTATTCGCCAACTCCACCTGGCTGCGCATCCTGAACCGCCCACCATCCGCAAAAGAAACCGAACTGATGGTGTCCTTCCTGGGCGATCAACGACAGTTTCTGAAAACCGCGTCGAAGTCAGAATCATTTCCCAAAGGCGGTGAATCCAAGGTACCCCCGTCAAAAGACGCCGCCCAGCGGGCGCGGGAAAACCTCGTTCACGCCCTCTTCAATCACAACGAATTCATCACGATCCGATGACGAGATATCTGTTTCGATTCGCACCGGCATCTGGTTAGATTCCCACTGTCACGTCCTCATGAACCCGTCACCCCGATCACGCCGCCAATTTCTTGCCGACACGGGCATGGGCTTCACCGGTCTGGCGATGGGATCATTGCTGGCAGGAGAGGGAGTCACCCGGGCCGCCGCAAAGCTTCATACCGGTCTGCCGAAAATCGCGCCGAAGGCGAAGAGTGTAATCTGGCTGTTCATGCTCGGCGGAACCAGCCACATGGAGAGTTTTGATCCGAAGCCGGCCTTGAACCGGCACGCGGACAAGACCTTTGCCGAGACGCCTTTTGGTGATGCGGTGTTGAAATCGCCGTTCTACCGGCAAAACGTTCGGGACTTCGCGGGTGTCCCCCGTGATTTGATGCCCAAGATCTATCCGCTTCAGATCGGGAGTCGGCCCCAAGGTCAGAGCGGGATCGAGATCAGCGATTGGTGGCCGCACCTCTCGACCTGTGTGGATGACCTGGCCATCGTCCGTTCAATGTGGACGACTGACAACGATCATGCCGCCCAACTTCAGTTTCATACCGGTCGGCACATTTTCGACGGTCTCCATCCAAGCATCGGCTCCTGGGTGCACTACGGCTTGGGTACGGCGAACAAGAATCTGCCCCAATTCGTGGTGATGGGTCCGCCACCGGGAGATTGTTGCGGCGGAGTCGGCGCGCACGGTGCGAGTTACCTCGGGCCCGAGCACGCCGGGGTGAAAGTTTCCACCAATCCGGCCAACCCGCTGCAGTTCGGCACCCCGGGAAACAATGTGTATCTCGCCGAACGCCGGCAGCAACTGGATCTGTTGAACGAGTTGCACGCTTTGACGGCGGTGGAATATCCGAACGATGCGACAATGCGGGCGCGCATCAAATCCTACGAACTGGCGTTCCGCATGCAAATGGCGGTTCCCGACGTGGTTTCGATGAAGGACGAAAGTACCGCGACGAAGGATCTGTACGGCTTGGAAGGAAAGGACACCAAGACCTTCGGGCAGCAATGCCTGATCGCGCGGCGACTGGTCGAGAACGGCGTGCGGTTCGTACAGCTCTATCACGATGGCTGGGACGCCCACAAACAGCTCTATCAGAATCACAGCCACAAGACGCGCCAGGTGGATCAGCCCATCGCCGGCCTGCTCAAGGACCTCAAGCAACGGGGTCTCTTGGACGAAACCCTGGTAGTCTGGGCCACCGAATTCGGACGCACGCCCGGCGCCGAGAAGTCCGATGGGCGCGATCATCATCCCTACGGTTTTTCAGTCTGGCTGGCTGGCGGCGGAATCAAAGGTGGCATGACACATGGCGCGACCGATGAGCTGGGATTCCACGCCATCGAAAACCGACATTACGTCACCGACATCCATGCGACTCTGCTGCATCAGCTGGGCCTCGATCCGCACGCGCTCGAGATTCCCGGACACAAGCGTCTGGAAATCGATTTTGGCCAACCAATCGACGCAATCATCGGTTGATCGGCCTCTGTCCGAAAACTCTGCCTGTTAATTTTTCCGACGGCGGATGAAATGAACGATGATGATCACGATGCCGACCAGGATCATGATCCCGCCACCCACCGCGGCACCCAGCTGTGAAGCCTTCTCCTGCGCCCGGCGCATGTCGCCGGCGTCGATCAACATAGCCATTGCCAGGTTGGAGAAGATGCCTCCGAAAATGAAACAGTAGCCCCAGAACCAGAGGGGCTGTTGCTTCATTCTTTCAATAATTGAAGTGGGCTTTTCGGACACGGATCGTCACTTGATTTCAGCCAGTCGAAGGTTGCGAAAATCAGCGGACATCACGCGACTCCCGTGGAGCTGGATGCCGATCGGGCCTTTATCAATGGCGGAGTCTGACTTGTAGGTCATCACCTGTTTGCCCTGCAACCAGACGGTGTACTGCTTGCCCACGGCCTTGATCTTCATCTTGTTCCAGTCCTTCGCCTTGAGCAGTTCTTTCACGCCTTCGGCTTCGACGGGATAGCCCTTGCCGGAGATGTAGGGCGAGCCGGTCATATCGCGCTTGAGAGAACCGCTGATGCCGATCTGAATCTGCTCCTTGCCATTGCGGATGTGGATGCCGGTATCGACGACGCCTTCGCCAAAGCGGAAATCAAACTCCATCACAAAGTTACTGTAATTCTTCTTGGTCCAGAGGATGGATCCCTTCTTCTTGGGGCCGCTGTGAATTTTCAGGATGCCGTCTTCGGCCTTGTACCAACCGGCCTCAGCATTGCCCTCCGGAGCGGTCCAGCCCTTGAGATCCTTGCCGGAAAATATGGACTTCTGTTTCTGGCCGGCTTGCGCCGAAAAGGCGAGGACGCAGGTGGTGACGAGGGCGGCGACGAATTGCTTGTTCATGCGGGAAAGTGGAAAGCTGCGATCCCGGTTATGCAAGTCATTCCTGATTCCGGTTTGTGTTTTCAACATTGAGCTTCTTGACCCATTGCGCGCAGATGATAGCGGTGGCGGGAATGCCGATCATGGATGGGATCAGCCACGGGAGCAGGGCGAGTGCCCCATGCAGTTCGAGTTTGATCACGTTGTTTACGATGGTGATGAGGGCGGCGGTGTGGAAAGCGATGCCGCAGCCGATCATGCATTCGATGTGGGTCAGGATCGGATGCTTGCGGGCTTCCGGTCTGTTGATGAACTCCCGTTGGCCCAGGAAATCGAGCGCGCACAATCCGCCCAGAACGAACAGGATGAAGTACTGGGCGGAGAACGAAAATTGGATGAGCAACTTGCCCGCAAAAATAATCGCCCCGATGCCAATGGCGAATTGAAATCGATGCGTGGTGATGAGCGGCAGGTTCGCCAGTGGCTCGCCCGACTTCTTGATCTGCAGGATCCGCTCTCCCAGCAGGCCGTTCTTCAAGGTCAAAATGGCAAGGACCCCGAGGATGGACAGGAAGTAACGTATCTGGGTGATTTGGTGCGCACTCAGCTCCGCTCGACCAGTATAGGTCAGGGGTGAGGCAACGGCCCAGGTACAGGAAATGAGCGCACTGATCGCGACGACGTAAACCGTCCTTATGTACCATTTGCCAGCGAGGACGTGCAACCGACTGCCCTTGCGCGCGAAGAGGGGAATCCAGAATAGCAGGAGGCCGAGCGTGCCGGCGACGATATGAACGCCACGGTGAAGCTGATGAATCGAATCAAGCATTGGATTTTTCTTTCGTTCTGCGGAGTTGGATCATTTCCAGACTTTCTTCGCACCAGGCGACTTTGGCACCGATAGCCCGGACCCCCATCCGGATGGCGAGGAATTCGTGGAAGGTGGTCGAAGGCAGGCAGTTGGGATCGGCTTCGAAAGCCTCGGTAAGCGGAACATTCGGGCTCTTCAACAACTCAAGGGTCTCGGACAACATTGATCTGAGCAGCTGAAAGAACTTCTCCGTCCGGTCGAGATCGTCGAGTTCTCCCATGAAAATCAGCTGCCCCAGATAGGCGAAGCGTTCCTTCCCCATGATCGGATCGGCCTGCACCCACTTCAACAGCTCGCGTTTACCGGTAGCAGTCCGGGTGTAGACACGTTTGGGCGGACCCGAGGCCGAAGCTTCCTTTTTGCTGCGCAGCCATTTCTTGCCCTCCATCCGTTCCAAGGTGGGATAGATCTGGTTCAAGTTGGCCGACCAAAAATGGCGGGCGCCCTGATCAAACTCGCGGCGCAGGACGTAACCGGATGCCGGTTCACGCAGCATTCCCAACAAAATGTGTTCCAAGCTCATCTTATGGTGAGCTATATCACAAAAGATATACCGCTATGTTAATACTGATATAGATACAGGGTGGTCAGTCAGAGGTGATGAACTTTCCACGAGTGACCGTCACCATTTTGGCAGTCTCTTCGCCGGGTTCCATAATCTCGAGCCGGATCATCGCGCCTTCCTCCCCGCCGAAAAGTCTGAGGCACTCCGCCATGGATCGACCCTGGGTGGCAATCTGATTGATCGAGCGTATGAATTGTCCACCGTGCAGACCTGCCTTGCCCGCGGAAGAATGCTTGAAGGTACTGGTTATCTTCAAGAGCTCGGTTTCCTTGTCGATCGCGAGAACAACGCCAACGCCGGTGATTTCGCGGACAAGAAAGCGAAGATTGTGCTCCGAGAGCGCCATGTCCTGAAGGATCGTCCAACCGATGGGCGCCGCCACCACTGAACGGTCACTCGAGAGCACAACAATGCCACGCTTCTGCCGAAGATCGAGACCAACGAAACTGGAGAAGCCACCCGTGCCACCGGCATGGCCGATGAGCCGCGAACCCGCTGGTTGATACACCCGCTGATCGACCCAGGGCATCGCCGTGTTGCCAAATCCGGGATCCCCCGCGTGCAACTGCTGGTGCGTGCGCTTCATCAGCGGACTGAATTTCGTCTCCCCTAATCCAACCTGCGCCGCGACGTATTCAAGCAGATCCTTGGTGGTCGATTTCAGGTTCCCGGCGCCGCCGAATATCTGCAGGGCAAGATTCGGATGCGGTTTGCCGTCCTTGTCATGCCCCTGTGCCATCCTCGCCGACATGTCCGCGGTGAGTTCGGCGCGGGTGTCGTTCATCTTCAACGGACCGGCAATACGCTTCCGCACAAGTTCACCGAAGGATTCATCGGTGATGCGTTCCATGAAGTGACCGAGCAGCGCCATCCCGGTGTTTGAATACTGAAACCGGGTACCGGGAGCATTGGTGAGTTTGAAGGTCGCGAGGAATTCATGAAGCAGTTTCTCGGAGTAACGGTTGTATGAATCCGGGAAATCTTCCCGATCGAAATTATCCGGATTGAAAGGCAGCCCGGAATCTTGGGCGGCCAGGTTCAGAATGGTGATTTCTTTGCCGGCGAATTTTGGAACCGGTGTTCCGGCGGGGAGATATTTGGAGATCGGGTCGGAAAGTTTCAGTTCACCTCGCCGTTCCATGTCCAGAGCCAGTAGGGAGGTGAACGTTTTGGTGACGGAACCGATTTCGAAAACCGTGTCCGCGTCCGGTTTGCGTAGATTCTTTTTGCTTAGCCGGCCGGCGCTGAATACGTGGTTGCCCGATTCATCGATGATCCCGATCACCAGACCGCCCACCCGATCGGCGAAACGCTGTTCGAGAAAGTTTGATATTCGCGACGGGACGTCTTTCGAGAACGGCTTCGCAAGCGCTGTGCCGCAAAGACAGACAAGGAGAATGAACGCGCAGACCGATCTCAGCGATCGGACGACGTTGGGAAGCGTTTCAATTGCGACCAATCGAAATCCCATTCCGGAGTCTTCAGTTTGCCACGTCGCTGGATGGTGAACCATGGGGACAGGCTACGGTCACCGAGGTTCTTCAGCACGTGAAAATCCTGGGCGGGCATGTAGCTCTGGCCGAGGAGAAACACCTGTTGTTTGGTGGCCGGATGGCGGGCCAGGTCGAGAACGACGACGGCATGCCCGGGCGAGCCTCCCTGCACGAAAACGTCGCCAACTTCCATGTCATCCACGGTCGTTCGCGGTTCAAGGTCACGGGCCAATGAGAGCGTTCCGGCATAGGCGAAGACCTTGGTCAGATATTTCCGAAAGTTTGCGTAGCTGTAGTCGAGTGAAGCCTGCTTTTCCCAATCGACCTTGTTCCCGCTGACGACTGGCCGATAGCCGGAATACCACCAGTCGAAGCGACAAGGATCGCCGCTGGTGAAGTTGAAGGTGATATTGGTGAACTGCCGGGAGAAGTAGAGGTATTCCGCGCGCAGACGAATCACCGCGTCAGCGCATTGCTGGAGATCTCTTGCCCCCGTGTCGATGTCCACCACCGCTTGATGAACGGATTGGTTCGGTTTTCTCCGACCGTCAAACAAATGAACCGATGATCCATCAGGTTTGAGCGGCAGATGCCGCAGCCAGTTGCCAAACGAATTTCGCTCTACGGCAACGCGCTGATAGCCGGCCGGAACCCGAATCACCGAGGCGAGGGAGTTTGTGGAGGCTGGCTGCCATGGATGCAGCCCTCCCGCTTGGCCGTGACAGATCCCCGGGATCAGCGCGACGAGTATCAAACCTGAAAGTGTCATGTGCTTCCTGAGCATTTCTCTTGGACGGATCGAATCGCGTTCGGTTACGGCAAATATCTGGGATGGGATTTCTCTTTTCCGACTGTCGCGGAATCAAGAGGATGTCGCGCCATGTCGGAGCAGTTGCCCATATACGAGATTGAAGATGCGATTGTCGACCAGCTGAAGACGTCGCGGAAGCTCGTATTGTCAGCCCCGACTGGTTCCGGCAAATCGACCCAGGTTCCCCAGATGCTCCTCAAGCACGGCTTGCTGGACGCCCCGAGCAAGGGTCAAGTGGTTGTTCTCCAGCCGCGCCGCATCGCCGCGCGCATGTTGGCCGCCCGCGTCGCGAAAGAATTGGGGGTGAAACTGGGTGACGAAGTGGGTTACCAGATCCGCTTTGAAAACGTCTGTGGCGCGAAGACACGGATCAAATTCATCACCGAAGGCATCCTGTTGCGCCAGATGATCCGCGACCCGCAACTCAAGGGCATCTCCGCCATCATGTTCGATGAATTCCACGAGCGGCATCTCTACGGAGACATCACGCTCGCGCGGGCATTGGATATCCAGGAATCAAATCGGCCGGACCTGCAACTGCTCGTCACCTCAGCCACAATCAATTCGGACCAGATCGCCAACTACCTGGGAGATGACTGCCGGACCCTGCATTCCGATGGTCGAACCTTTCCGGTGGATATCCGCTATGGCCGGAAACCCTCGTATGAAAACCGGGCACCTATCTGGGAACAGGCGGCCGACGCATTCTGCGAGTTCGCCCGTACCGAAGATCCCGGCGATGTGCTCATGTTCATGCCGGGCTCCTACGAGATTCGCAAGACGCTCGAAACTCTCGGTCATCGCCGCGAAGCCCGCGGATATGATCGTCTGCCCTTGCACGGCGAACTGAGCCCCAAGGATCAGGACGCCGCGGTCGACCAACGGGGCCGGCCCAAAATCGTGGTGGCCACCAACGTCGCGGAAACCTCACTCACGATCGACGGCGTGAGATTGGTAATCGATTCCGGTCTCGCGCGAATTCCCCGCCACGATCCCTATCGCAGCATCAACACGCTGCTCATCGAGAAAATCTCCCAAGCCTCAGCCGATCAACGCGCCGGCCGAGCGGGTCGAACCCAGTTCGGCATCTGCCTCCGGCTCTGGTCGGAAGCCGAGCATCAGGACCGGGCACAACAGGAGAAGCCGGAGGTGCAACGCCTGGACCTCTCCGAAGTCATCCTCACGCTGAAAGCGGCGGGCATCGCGGATCTCGACACCTTTCGCTGGCTCGAACATCCCGGTGAAAAACGGCTCAACGCAGCCGAAGAATTGCTGTCCGATCTCGGCGCACTGGAAGGCGAAGCGAGCGAATCCTCCACCATCACCGAGATGGGTCGCCGCATGCTGGCCTTTCCGCTCCACCCGCGTTACGCCCGGATGTTGCTCGCCGCCGAGGAATACAAATGCGTATCCGAAGCCTGCCTGGCCGCAGCCCTTACACAGGGCCGCGACGTATTGATCCGCAAGGTGGACCGGCGCATCAAGGATCTGCGTTCCGACCTGTTCGGCACGAAGGCGCGCTCCGATCTGTTTGTCCTGATGAAAGCGTGGAGCCACGCAGCCAACCACCGCTTCAATCTCGACGAATGCCGCAAACTTGGCATCCACGCACAATCTGCCCGCCAGGTCGGACCCTTGTTTCAACAGTTCCTCGATATCGCCAAGCGGGAGAAACTCAGCGTACATGAGGCACCGGCCACCGAGGAGGCTTTGCAAAAGGCAATCATCCTCGGCTTCAGCGATCGTATCGCGCGGCGCATGGATTCAGGCACGCTCCGTTGCGAAATGGTCCATGGCCGCAAAGGCGTCCTCGCGCGCGAAAGCCAGGTGCATCACGCCGACCTGATTGCCGTCTCCGAAGTCAGCGAGATCGGCCAATCGGATGGCGACGTGAACACCATTCTTTCACTGGCCACCGCCGTCGAACCCGATTGGCTGCGGGAACTGTTCCCCAAAGACTTCAGCAGCAAGGTGGAAGTCTGGTTCGACTCACAAGCCCGCCGCGTCTACGCGCACGAAGCCAGCCTTTTCCGTGACATTCGACTCGGCAAGAAGATGGTCGAGCCACCACCACTCGAACAGTCCGCCAACCTGCTAGCCAAGGAAGTCAGCGCCGGCCGGCTCGAGTTGAAGGACTGGGACAACTCCGTCGAGCAATGGATCGCCCGTCTCAACTGCCTCGCCAAATGGTGCCCCGAATTCGAACTGCCCCAGTTGGGCGAGGACGATCGCCGGGCTGTCGTTGAGCAGATCTGCCACGGCGCCTTCAGCTACCGGAGCATCCGCGACAAACAGGTGAAAGGTATGGTGAAGGATTGGTTGAGCGACCTGCAGAAGACCATGCTCAACGACCACGCCCCCGAACGCCTTAAGCTGTCCAACGGCCGCACACTCAAGGTGAAGTACGCCGAAAACGAACCACCGTTGATCTCCCTCCGCATCCAAGAACTCTACGATGTGAAGGCCACCCCAACCGTCGCCATGGGCCGCCAGCCTGTTCTCATCCACATCCTCGCCCCCAACATGCGTCCCGTCCAGGTCACCCAAGACCTCGCCAACTTCTGGAAGGAACACTACCCCGCCCTCCGGTCCCAACTCTCCCGCCGCTACCCCAAACACGAATGGCGAGAGCTGTGAGTCGATGGCTCACCATCATTCGGCATCCATCACGGTAAAGTTCGCCGTCTCGGCGAATCAGATCGGATCGGCCAGGGCGGGCCGACGGTACCGACTGCGGTTGCTCTACCTACTGTGAACTCAAACCGCGCGCGCAAATGTCGATGGAGCGCGAAATCTATTCCGTTTCAGCGTGCGCTCCAAGATCGATGGCAGACGTTGCAGAACTGATTTGATGCGGCATGAATTCCGCGCTCCGGTGCGCCTTTTCTTCCCGGGCAAACTTTTGGGAAATGGTCTGAGACCGAGCGCGCCAGTGTCCTTGTTTCCGACAGCATGACACCGGTTGGACTCCTCCCGCTTAATCGGGAATTGATGCTAGAATCCCTTTGACTACGGGTACGAGCCCCAGTCCGAGGGCTGCATGCTGATCCAAATCAAGGTGGACGCCGTCAACCCTGCTGGCCTGGGTGACGGAAGCCGCATCGAAGAAGTGGCAGGCATGTTTCGTTGCCATAGTTTGAATGGCTGGGTTCAACCCCTTTGCCTTGTTGTCCGCATCCGCGAACTTTTCAGCTATCGCCCCTTTGGCTTTCCGAATCACCGGCGGAGCCACCACCAGAATTTCGGGGTGATTCATCGTGGGTTCGATTGGGGCGGACCGGATTTCAGTGATCAATTTGGCAATCCCATTGGCCGAATCCTGGGGTCCGTTCTGGTGCATGCTTTGAAAATCGTTTGAGCCCAGAAGCACAATGACCAGCTCAAGTGGAGAGTTCACCTCGATCCGCTGAGCGAGACCCTCCACACCGCATCGACCGGGCTTGATCGGATCGTCCCAAACCGTCCTCCTGCCATTGAGACAATCTTCGATAACTCGCGCACGACAACCCGATTCGTTGAGTTCGAGTTCCAACCGGCCAGGCCACCGTTCCTCGAACCGGAATCTTTCTCTGCTATCAGGAATTATTCCCCAACTGAGGGAATCACCATAGACGAGAAGCTGCTTCATTGTTTCACCGAAGGTCAAAGTGAGGCACGGGGCCCAGAAGCGCAATCTTGCGGTGACTTTCGGGTGCGTCTTGGATTGAAATTCACGTTCGACCCGTCGCCTTCACCCGTTTGTCAGGCGGTTTTTCCGGTGCGGATTTCGAGCGAGGCGATGATCGGATCGGTATATGCTTTTGAAGTGTCGTATTTTTCGCAGTGATAGTCGTGGAAGCTGAATCGAACCACCCACGGCAACGACGCGATGATCTTTGCTACAATCCGATAACCGTTCCCCTGATCGTAGCCATCGATGATCGCGGTGCAGTCATCTCCGGTGGAAATAGTCTCGTCAGTGACAATCTCCCACCGGTTGTCGGGCATTTCGTCGAGGGATTCGCATTCAACCTGGCGAAAATGATCAATGGCATCTTTGTTCCGACGATTGTAGTCCGCAGGATTGCAGCTCCAGGTGGCAATGTAGAATCCCATCGTCTCACCCGGCGCTTGAAAATACAGAGCGCCAGATTCTTCGGGCTGTGGATCCGGCCAACTGGCAGGCATGAGCAATTGCCATGTCTCGGTCGAAATCTGTTGGAGTTCTTCCATTGGGGTTATTGGACGCCCAACGTTGTAGGTGTGGCAGGTCGGAGATTTCGTGTCCAGAGCGAAGCGAGCTAGCGGCGCTGCTCGCCCTTGCCACCACCGCCTGATTCTCCAGTCGTTGCTTTTCTTGCCGGTGGAGTCTCTGAAACCCTTCCGTCCATACTGACGTAGAGAGTGATTTCCTTCGCCCTTTCTTCACGATGCTTTCGGGAAACCACAATCCAATGACGGGATGATCCTCGAGGGGCGGGAACCATCGAGGATTCCACCAGTTCAATCTTGCTGATGTAATGATCCTCACGCTCAGAATCTTTCTTGATGTGGGCAGAAACCAATTTGATCGCCTCGATCACCGAAAACTCTGGCGCGGCGGGATGGCTGGCAATCGGGCTATCGCCCATACATATGCGCGAAAACACGAAGAGGCATAGAATGCCGGGTATAGGTAGAGTCTTCATTTCTTGGCCGAACGCCTATCTGATGGATGACGGGCGTCCGCCCGGCTCCATCATCACAGTTGAGATTTCAGTTTTCATGGTAACTTCCGAATCGGTAAGGCCTACTCGCCATTCTCATCGATCGAATTGTTATGTCTATTCTGTCTGATTGACCACTTTCTTGGCGACAGAGTTCCAATCGATAAACTCGATCTTTCTTCGATTCTCCGCGGAAAGGAGGCACTCACTATCGTCCCCATACCAAACCACCACCAGTGCCCGCATACTATCAGGATCTAGCATGAACGCCATCTGCTCAACCTTCGGAAATGAGAGGTTGCTTGAGAAGCTGTGACTCTTCAACTCTGGCTCGATCACCACATGAGGAACATCACCAAAATGCCTGTGAATCCTCGCGGGGATTTTCTGAAGTCCGAGAGGCAACCGAACTTCGCCCGCATGCAACGGCAATCCTGCGATGTGTGCCCCGGTTACAGAGGTAACGATCATGCGGCTTTCCACATCAGGGGCATTCTTTAACAAGAGGCTGAGGATAGAAAACTGCTCGGACATAACAAGTGGCTAGGTAGCTTCTCAGATTGCACCGTTTCGGATGGTACCTGTCAACGGATTCGGCCATGTCTCTTCTCGATTTCCCAAGCAAACCGTTGGATGAACGGAAACAATTTCTGCACGCCGCTTTTCCATTTGAGAATCGAACGCTCTGATGAAACGGGCAACGTTCAGTCCAATTTCACAATGCCTCGTTGAATGGCGGCGGTGACGGCTTGGGTGCGGTCGAGGACGTTCAGCTTTTTGAAGAGGTGGCCGGCGTGTTGCTTGATGGTCGGTTCGGTGACCTTGAGTTCGGCGGCGGCTTCTTTGTTGCTGAATCCTTTCACGATGAGTTCGAGGACCTGCATTTCGCGATCGGTCAGGTTCGGTCGCTGGGAACGGGCTTCGAGCCGTTGGGCGATCTGGGCGGGAAAATAGGTTTCGCCGGCGTGCACGCACTGGATGGCTTCCAACAATTCCTCGCGCTCGGTGGACTTCGGCAGGTAACCGCAGGCACCGGCTTGCACGGCGCGATGAATGTCGTCCTCACCTTCATCCACGGACAGCATGAGCGCGCGCGCTTCCGGATCTTCCACGCGGATGTCGGTCAAGGCTTCAATCCCATCCTTGCAGGGGAGTTTCAGGTCCATCAGCACCACGTCGGGACGGTGTTCGCGGAACGCGACGAGGGCTTCTTCGCTGTTGCTCGCTTCGGCGATGACTTCGAGATTGTCCTCGTCATTGATCGATTCCGCGAGGCCCATGCGGACAAAAAAGTGGTCGTCCACAATGAGCAGTCGGATGGTGTTGTCGGTCTTGTCGGCGGTCATGATTCGGTTTTCTGAAACGGAACTGTGAGAGTGATGTTGGTGCCGGAGCCGGGCCGGCTGTCGACAGCAATACGGGCGTTGAGCTTGCCGGTGCGTTCACGCATGCCGATCAGCCCGAAGTGCCCGTTGCGATCCTGATTGGCGGCCAGGTCAAAGCCGGCGCCGTCATCGGTGACAAGCAGATTCAGGGCTTCGGCGTCGGTTTCCAAATGCACGCGAATCTTGGTGGCCTGGGCGTGCTTCAGGGCATTCGTCACGGATTCCTGGGCGATGCGAAGGATGTGGTTCTTGGCCACGCCGTTGAAAGGCAAGGTCCCTTCGATGCCGGTCGAAACCTCGATGATCGGACCTTCGCTCCCCTGCAACGGGAGAATGAGTTCGCGCAGCGCGTCGTCCAGCCGCGTCCTGGAAAGGTTGGCTGCGCGCAGATCCCAGACGGATTGCCGGGCTTCCGACTGGCTGTGCCGAATCATGGCCCGGGCGCGATCAAGGGATTGCCGGGCGCGATCGGGAGAGCTCTCCAACCGAGCTACGGCGGTGTCCAACTGCATGGTGATGCCGACGAGTTCCTGCTCCAGTGTGTCGTGCAGTTCGCGGGCAATGCGGGCCCGCTCCTCGGCGATGCGTTCGAATTCAATGCGCTCACCTATCACGGCGGTCTGCTCGCTCACTTTCCGCCGCAACAGCATGCCCCAGAGCCCGGCAGCCGCGACCAGGGCAACGAGTCCCATGATAACGTTGCGGATTCGTTCCGGGGTCCACCACGGTGGCATTTTCAGCACCTGAATGTCCTCCCGGTCCCGCAGAATCAGATCAAAGACGACCGGTCGGGAATGGGATTTCAACAGACTGTCCGTGTCACCGAGCTGTTCGAAATCCGTCGTCCCCTGCATCACACAGATTCCTGTGAGTTGGAGCACGCTGCCGGGCTCGAGTTTGTCAGCGGTGGCATCATTCCGTAGCAGTCGTGCGTGAAAGGTGAACCCGCCAGATTGCAGAAGGAGCAGCGATTTGTGGGCCGGCTCCAACAGATCCACCAAGCGAGCCTCGGTCCGTACGAGATCGCCGTCCAACGAGATCGCCATCATTTGTTCGGCGCGAACAAGAATCGGTTGTAGATCCTGCGCCTCGTCCAACGGTTTGACCACGGCATCCAACAGCACGGGGCGGATTTCGCCGGCGCGCGGGAAGCCCACCACGCTGACATTCAATCCGGGTTTCAACTCACTGTCATGATCGCTGCCCACCCAGATCGCGCCGTCTTCGCCGCGCAGATAGAAACCCTTGCCCGGCAGTTGCAGCAACACCGTGCCAGCCAGGTGAATGCGTTCGGTCTCATGCGGCTTGAACTGCATGATTTCGGAGATGCGCCGCGGCGACTGCCGAAACGCGACGGACATGCCCGGATCGAGGATTTCAACGTGTTCCAGCGAAGGCACGAGCAAACGCATGCCGACCAGCTGCCGGCGATCATTGAAGACGGAACCGTAGACACCACTTATCCGAACGTCGGACCGAATCAGGTTTGCCGGCAGAGACCGGTTGGCCCAATCGCCGGTGACCAGCGCATCGAAGTGGCGCGGGCCATGGGTCATCTTCAACAACAGGCGATTCCCGTCGCGCTCCACACTGCGGACGAAGGCTTCCAATTGGATCCACTGGCTGTGAAACGAAGGTTCGAGCAATTGCCCACGAAGCGGCTGTTGCGGCACGGGCATATTCTGTACCCGTCCCAAGATCTTCACCAAGGGGCGTTGGCTCAGAAAGGGGGCAAAACGACCCGGCATGGTTTCGCCAGCCAATTCGACCTCCATACCAGCTTCGATCTGTCCGTTGAAACCTTGGGGCTCAACGACGCGCCACGTGGGGTCGACATACGTTCCCGCGGTCGGATCCTGAACAAACGCCAGGTGGTTGTTCGGGTCGTAGTAGGTCACCACGCCGCGAACCCGGGCCGGAAGTCGCTGCGCGGCTTCATCCAAAGAGAGTTGGCGGATCTGCGCAGCGTTCGTGAGTGTCTGTCCGGAGCCCGGCGTCGTCGAAAGCGAAATGATCACACCTATCGCGAGATTGCGCAGTGTGATGAGGACGGACATGCGCCAAAGATTGTCCGAACGGAAATCGGCGACAACACCTTCTTTGGTCGAACGTGCGATCAGATCGCGCTCAGCGAGCAGCTACCGCGCGCTGAAATGCCTTCAAGGTCTCCGGACTGCAATGATGCTCAATCCCTTCGGCATCCTGGGCGGCAATCCGCTTGGAGAGGCCGAGCGAACGTAGAAACTGATACACGATCTCGTGACGCTTCTTGCATTCTTCAGCGAGTTTGCGGCCTTCGTCGGTGAGAAAGATCGATCGATACGGCTGGGAGGTGACCAAACCCGCCTTTTGCAATCGAGAGATCGTGCGGTTCACCGTCACCGCAGTGACGCCGAAGCGACGCGCCAGATCGGTGACCCGCGCTTCCTGAGCCTCGTCGATCAGGTCGGCGATCGCCTCCACATAATCCTCGGTCACCTCCGAGGCATGTTCACGCCGCGTGCGCGACATGTTCTCGGCGAGGTGCTTTTCCTTCTCCGATGTGGGCGGAGACGTTTTGGTTTTCGTGCGTGGCATTCTGCTTCCGGCGGAAAATGTGTAGCCAATGCTAAACAATTATCAAGCAACCAATTCCATCAGATGGGACGAACGCTGTTCGAACGGGATCCGAACCGGGACTGAGATCCGCAGATCTTCTGTCAAACAGAATGGCTCGAAGACACCTATAGGTGATTCGTCGTTGGGGAATACGGGATGCCGCATCTTGATTCCGATTTGGGCACCTCCGCAAGGCGACGCAATCCAAAGCTGAGTCAAACCGCAGCACTCCAGAATGCCGATCTCTCGCCCCCGGGATCTTGCCGCGGACGACGGTGAATCACAATTGTGCAAAAGAGTCATTCTGGCATAATGACAAGCGTCCCGGAGGAAACCGTCAGGGCAAACGCATGAACGAAAAAGTTAAGATTCGAGCACTTCAGGCTGTACTTTGTGA
>Ga0055584_100002057_pt1 | contig 19813 bp, 17 predicted proteins | sample OSDHelmetaG_FD_58716 | JGI IMG/M metagenome (GOLD analysis project Ga0055584, IMG submission 58716) | Pelagic marine sediment microbial communities from the LTER site Helgoland, North Sea, for post-phytoplankton bloom and carbon turnover... | ecosystem: Environmental > Aquatic > Marine >... | reverse complement strand
ATATACACTGAGCGGTATATGGATCAGCCTAAAAATAATGAAGAGGGATATATGAAAACTGCACCTCTTAATTATGCTGAAATGATGACAGGAAGCCTATTACTGATCCACGGCACAGCGGATGATAATGTTCATTACCAAAATTCTGATAAATTCAATAAAATCCTTTTGGAGAATAATAAAGATGTTGAACTTCTTACTATTCCAGATGAAGCTCATAGTCTTCCAAAGTCTCGTCAAAAAGTTTACTCAAAAATAACTGAATTTTTTGACTCTAAATTATAAGAAGACTGATTATTGACTATTGATTCCTTAGGCTATTTATTAAATCAACAAGATCAGAGGGATAATCAAATTCAAATATATCAATAATCACAGGATCATCTTCTGACATAACTACGTGCAATTCATCATTGCGCATATAAATTGAATCGATGAAAGGAATGTCAATTTTATATATTTTACTGTCAGATAATTTTATACAAAGTTGATCTCCAATCTTTTCAATTTTACTTTGAATATTCTTTTTTCTTAACATGACAAAATAGAATATCGAAACAGATCCTATAAACATTGAAACAAGAGGGATAGAGAAATCAAATTCATTATTAAAGCTATATATTCCAAAAATCATTAACGCGGCTGCAGATCCTATATTGACAACATCAAGCTTTTCAAGATCTATAAATCGGATCTTACGAAATGACCACAAGTTCATGAACACTGCAAATACAGCATAAATAAACAACACAAAAGCACGGATCAAACTACTCCAACCACTTGTGGGGGATCCCAACACAAAAATCATGATCAATAAAGGAATGGTCAAGTTTAGCATTAAGCTCTTAATCCGTAAACTGCGTTTTCTATCTAAAAATATCACCATCAGGCACTCTTGAAAAAATAAAATCAGTTTTAAAATAGCTTTTTTAGTACTCCTAAAATACCCCTTTCCACTACCCTAACCATGGACCTTGAAACCTGTCGCCCGGCACTCGTATCCATAAAATCTTCGAGTGGATTTGATTCTTTTTTTGCTCTTCGATTTCCACTTTTCGATTCTTGATTTTTACGTAATTCCTTTTCTTGTCTTTTCATTTTACTTTGAAGTAGCTCGAATGCACTTTCACGATCCATCAATTCTTCATATTTCTTACCGATGGTTGAATTAGCAATGACATCGTTTATCTCTTTTTGAGAAAGGATATCCATCCTTGAAGCAGGGGCGCATAGTAAAGTTCGAACTAATGGAGTTGGCACACCTTTACTGTTCAAACATGTGATTAAAGCTTCACCGATACCAAGGTTAGTCAACTCTTCTTTAGTATCATAATACTTAGTGATAGGATAATTCTCCGCTGTCAATTTAATGTTTTTCCGGTCTTTAGCCGTAAAGGCCCGCAGTGCATGTTGCACTTTTAATCCAAGTTGAGAAAGGACTTCTGCAGGTAAGTCAGAAGGTTGTTGTGTGCAAAATATCACCCCTACTCCTTTCGACCTTATCAATTTTATTACCAGATCTATTTGGGATAACAACGTTTTAGTGGCATTTCTGAATATGAGATGAGCTTCATCAATGAATAATACCAACTTTGGTTTTTCAAGGTCACCCTCCTCTGGTAGGATTTCGAAAATCTCATCAAGAAGAGAAAGCATAAACGTTGAAAATAATAGTGGTTTGTCTTGGATGTCTGACAATCTTACAATATTTACAATGCCCTTTCCATCTTTATCCGTTCGCATCAGATCTTTAACATCAAACGATTCTTCACCGAAAAATGAATCTGCACCTTGTTGTTCTACCTCAATTATCTTTCTCATGATAGCAGACACAGATGCCTTACTAACCCTTCCATAATCACTTTCAGTTTCCTTTTTTCCTTGGTCTGAAACTAGATACTGAAGTATAGTTTTAAAATCTTTAAGATCGATCAGCGGATATTCTCTATCATCAGCATATTTAAACGCAAGTGATACAATTCCCGATTGAGTGTTGTTGAGATCTAATATCCTTGAAAATAGAACAGGGCCAAATTCAGTTACAGTAGAACGAAGCTGTACACCATCTCCTCCACTTATGGATAAAAGTTCAACCGGAAATGAATTTTCAGTCCATGTAACACCTATTGAATCATGTCTTTCATCGATCTTTGGATGACTTTTCCCTTTAGCTGCTAATCCACTAAGATCCCCTTTTATATCCATTAGCAAAGTAGGAACCCCGTTAAGTGAAAGTTGCTCAACAATACCTTGTAAGGTTTTTGTTTTACCCGTTCCAGTAGCACCTGCTATCAAACCATGTCGATTCAATGTACTTAAAGGAATATTTACGAGAGTCTCAGGTACGGATGCCCCTTCAAGCATTGCTCCACCAATGGTCATAAACTCTCCTTTGAATGTATATCCCTTGGATATAGTATTCTTAAAGTCGGATATATGGTTTTCACTACTCATCTAATTCAATAATCTTAAGATCTTTGCTGAATGGTTCAGTATTATTATAAAGTACTTCAATCAGTTTTTGATGATCGATAGAAGAAAAAGTTAATATATTTTGTAATCTTTCCTGAAATACCCCATTGGGAAATAATTGTTTCTGTAATTCATGCAGTCTGGATATTGCTTTATCATCTTTTCGCTTCAAAGCACGAATAAATTTCTTTTGAAGCTTTGAAACTGAGTTTACCGATTTTTGACATTCTCCTCTGATTGGATAAACAAGTGATTTATCTATATCTGATCCTATCAATTCAATGGCTTCATATACCTTACGTATCTGCTCTTCTACTTGTTCAAAATTCAATAACTTACTTTTATCTACAATTGAATTTTCTATCAGGATATTTATATCCTGAAATAAGTCATTATATTCAAGATTCAACTGTTTTCGAAGTTTCTGCCCTTTTTTATCAATTAAAACAAATCCACACCTAAGTTGAAGGATCGGATATGGGATAGATAGTTTTTTAAAGGCCGATTTGAATTGCAACCAATATGAAATTTCACCGGGTCCACCTACATAACTTAAATTAGGAAGAAGCTTCTCCTGGTAGATGGTTCTCATAATAACATTCGGGCTAAATCTATCGGGGTGATTATTTAACTCCTCTAGTATTTCCTTTTGAGAGAATTTAATATCTGTATTCTGAACCACGTACTCGTTAGATTCATTCTTTACAATTCGTTCTCTTTGATTTTTTAAGAGATAAAATAAATTGATTTCCCTTGGGTTCACCAAAAGCTTATACTTTTTACTTAATTGGGTATTAGCGTGAGTAACCTGACCGTGTACCTTTTCATCCAAAAGGTCAGCTTTAAATTCATCCAGTAATAGCTTCTTAAAAGAAAGTCTATCAGCATCTATCACTACTAAACCGTATTCTCCGAAAAGAGAATTTATTACCTCAAATGTGGCCTTTGCAAGGTTGTCATGAGACAAGTATGCCTTCTCCATACTATTAAACAAAAGGCTCAACTCGAGTTCAGGTGCCTGAGTTTTCATTTCACTGAAAAGCTCACTCAATGAATTCGTAGACAACCTACCGGCCGCTCCAGCATCACTTGTTTTCCATTCATACTTTCTTGATTTAACAAATAAGTGGTCGATCTCATCAATATCATGGTCTTCAGATGCCATCCAAAAAACAGGGATAAATTTATATTGAGGAAACTTCTCTGAAAGTATCTCAGTAATCTTGATAACAGTAAGGATCTTATAAATTGAATAAAGTGGGCCAGTCATCAAATTCAACTGATGCCCTGTGGTTATAGTAAAAGTATTCTTATTTGATAGTAACCCCAGATTCTGATTAACCTTAGAACCAACTGGTGAATTCAATAAACTATATTGCTCCTTAAGCCCATCTACAAGAACTTCTCTGTTAGTATCAACCTGTATTCTTTCTAAGATCTTTTCTTCATAAGATTTTAGCACCGGGGAATAGCTATAAAATCCCTTTAAAAATTCATCTCCATTGATATAATCAAGGACCAATGATGAAAATTGTTGAGTAGCTTCAAGAGGAACAGTATAAACCTGCATAAGTGAAATTGAACTTAAAAATACAAAAGTAAACCATACAAGTTCATTGTATACAATTGACAAATAAGAAAGTTCATCAATAAATTGCTTAAAGCAACTTGCCAAGTGCATCCTTCAACCCTTGGGCATTTCTTCGGGAAACGGGGATAGACTCTTCAACTTCTTTAAAATCACATCTGTATCCCCTTGAATTACCTTCTACAGCAACAATTTTATTGATGTTTACAAAGTAGGATCTATGAATTAAATATAACTCAGGGCGTTTATTCATTTCCAATAACCTCTTCAATGAAGAACGCATCAGTACTCTTCTAACGATATTATTTTCTAAGAATACAATTTCAGAATAATTGTCGGCACTCTCGGCATATACAAACTGTCCAAGAGTGAGTTCTAACATCTCTTTTTCATTCTCCGAGGAAAAAACCAATATATCATTAGTATTTGAATGCAGTTGATCGTTAATTGAGATCTGAGTGTTTATTTGTACAGCTTCTCTAATATGCTTTTTCAAACTTTGAACTCTGGTGATCATGGTAATGATGGAAATTGGGAAAACAGCTATTAAAACTGTGTACATCTGGAAATAAAGCATTGTGGTTCCACTAATTCCGGTGAATCCCATGAAATGACTATAAAATAAATTTCCTAGCCCGATAAAGAATACCAGTACAATCATGCTAATAATCTGATGACCAACTGTCCATTTCCTATCATCAAAAAATCTGGGGAAGGAAATTTTTGAGAGCTTATCAAACAGAACACAAATGATAAATGTAACGGCACCATATCCAAAAAAAGCTGCTAATCCAAAAGCAGTGGCTATTTGAAGTGTAGCTAAACCAAAGGGTCGGAAGATCACAAGGAAGAATACAACGAATATACTTGCTCCAAAGTAATTCCTCAAAATAACTAAATAGTCATCTTCATAAGGATATGGTTCTTTGAAAATTAATTTAATATTCATTAAAATTTTGAAATTAAGCTCTTTCACCAAACAGATCAAAGTCTTCAGCTGAAACAATCTTGATATTGGAAAAGTCTCCAATCCGCAGGTAATCATCAGCTGCACTAACCAATACTTCATTATCAACTTCAGGTGAATCGTGTTCTGTTCTTCCTACAAAATAATCACCTTCCTTCCTGTCGATCAACACCTTAAATACTTTACCAATCTTTTCTGAATTCTTTTCTAACGATATCTTCTGTTGTAACTGCATCACTTCTTCTGCTCTCTCTTGCTTAATATTAGCAGGAACATCATCATTCAACTTAAAAGCATGTGTGTTTTCTTCGTGAGAATACTGAAAAACCCCTAGCCTTTCAAAACGTGCATCTTCAACGAAATTCAATAGCTCCTTATGATCTGAATCAGATTCTCCTGGATACCCAACAATTAGTGATGTTCTGAGTGCAACATCATTTACTTTACGACGAACTTTTTCGATAAGCTCATAGGTCCTTGCTTTGGTAGTCCCCCTCCGCATTGACTTCAACATACGATCACTTATATGTTGCAATGGCATATCAAGGTAATTACAGATATTAGAGCGGTCATTAATTACATCGAGGATATCTTCAGGAAACCCTGAAGGAAATGCATAATGTAATCTGATCCATTCAACACCCTGCACGTCGCTTAATGCCTCAAGAAGTTTAGCGAGTTCTCTTCTCTTATAAATATCGAGTCCATAATATGTAGAGTCCTGGGCAATCAACAAAAGCTCTTTGGTTCCATTCGAAGCTAACCCTGCAGCCTCATCAACCAACTGTTCAATAGGTTTTGAAACATGTTTACCTCTCATTAAAGGGATCGCGCAAAAAGAGCAGGGACGATCACATCCTTCAGAGATCTTTAAATATGCATAATGAATTGGTGAAGTGAGTAATCTCTCTCCAATCAGTTCATGCTTATAATCAGCGTTAAGCGTTTTTAATAATCTTGGCAAGTCGTGAGTCCCAAAAAAATTATCAACGTTACCTATTTCTTTTTCGAGTTCAGGCTTATATCTCTCCGATAAACATCCGGTAACAATCAGCTTTTCGATTCGACCCTCCTGTTTCAATCTGGCATAATGTAAGATCGTATCAATTGATTCCTGCTTGGCATTATCAATGAATCCACAAGTATTTACAACTACCACGTCGTGATCCTCTTCAGACTCATGAACCACATCGATATCATTTGCTTTAAGCTGGCCCATTAAAACCTCAGAATCAACGAGATTTTTTGAACAGCCCAAAGTGACAACATTCACTGAATTTTTATTTTTACTTTTTGTTTTCAATTTCTTTGTGGTTGATTGAGTTATTCAGTTAACTACCTGATGCTATCTAACAATTTAACTGGTAAAGAAGCAATATAATTTACAAAGCTGAAGTGATCAATTGGTTTTAAACAGTGAATCAACAAATGATTCCCTATCAAATAGTTGAAGATCTTCCATTTTTTCTCCAACCCCAATATACTTTACAGGAATTTTAAATTCATCAGAAATACCTATCACTACACCTCCCTTTGCCGTTCCATCGAGTTTCGTAAGTGCAAGTGCATTTACTTCAGTTGCTTCCGTAAATTGTTTTGCTTGCTCTATAGCATTCTGACCGGTTGAAGCATCGAGAACCAATAAGATCTCATGAGGAGCATCAGGAATCACCTTTTGCATGACCCTTTTTATTTTGGAGAGTTCATTCATGAGGTTTACTTTATTATGTAACCTGCCTGCTGTATCAATCAATACAACATCACTATCCTGTGCTAGTGCAGACTCAACTGTATCGAAAGCTACAGATGCCGGATCTGCACCCATGCCCTGACTCACAATTGGCACACCCGAACGTTCGGACCATATAATTAATTGATCTACGGCGGCAGCTCTGAATGTATCTGCAGCACCCAGGAGAACCTTTTTACCCTGTGACTTGAGTTGATATGCCAACTTGCCTACTGTCGTTGTCTTTCCAACACCATTGACGCCTACTACCATAATAACATATGGCTTAGGAGCAACTCCATTAGAGTCGTTTATACTTTCAGTCTCCTTCAACAGAGCTGACACTTCATCTCTGAGTAAACTATTGAGTTCCGAAGTGTTAACAAACTTATCCTGCTTAACTCTTTTCTCCAGTTTATCGATGATCTTCAAAGTTGTACTGACACCTACATCGGATGACAATAACGCTTCTTCAATATTGTCAAGTACTTCCTCGTCGACGGTAGATTTTCCTACCACAGCACGGGCTAATTTAGAAAACACCCCTTCTCTGGTTTTTGACAAACCCGCATCGAGATCTTCTTTTTTCCCTTTCTTTAAAAAATCAAAAATTCCCATTTATTGCGTATCAAGAAAAATAAAAAGAGCTTCTTTCTCTAGCGAGAAAGAAGCTCTAAAGTATCATGAAATAAGATTACTTGTCTTCCTTTAAGAAATCTTTTATATGGTCATTATGAACAACTTCCTCTTTAAAAGAATAAGAACCTGTTTTCGGTGATTTTACCATCTTGATCACTTTCGAAAACTCTTTTCCTTTACCGGACTTTAATGTTGCAACAACTTTCTTTGCCATGATTCAATTATTATAAAATAACTCGATTATTTAATTTCTTTATGCACCGTCATTTTCTTAAGAATAGGATTATACTTCTTGATCTCCATTCTGTCAGGTGTATTCTTTTTGTTCTTAGTAGTGATGTATCTGGAAGTTCCAGGCTTACCACTTGTTTTATGTTCAGTACATTCAAGAATGACCTGTACTCTATTTCCTTTTTTTGTTGCCATGATATACTCGCCTTTTGCGGGCTGCAAAATTAACTAAAATCACTGTAATTTCAAAAACAGTCTTTTAATGAATTATTTTGCTTCAGATCGCATCAGATCCTCTATTCCTTTGACAGTCTTTGTCAATGACCCTGACAGTACTTCAGGATCGCCCTCAGTTACAAGGACATCGTCCTCAATTCTAATACCTATTCCCCACCATTTTGGATCGCATGGACTTGCTTCTTTAATATAAATACCTGGTTCTACAGTAATTACATTCCCCGGCCTTAGCTTGCCTTGTAAACCCGAATCGTGTACTTCAAGGCCAAGATAGTGAGATGTTCCATGCATGAAGTATTTTCGATATTCCGAAGGCTTATCAATAATACCAAGTCTTACCAACCCTTTACCTATGATTTCCTGACACACTTTATGAGTGGCAGAAAACTTAACACCAGACCTAACTTGTTGAATACCCGCTTCTTGGGCTTCAAGAACAATATCATAGATCGCTTTTTGTTCTTTACTGAATTTCCCGTTGACTGGAATCGTCCTTGTCACATCCGCTGTATACCCATGGTATTCAGCTCCTATATCCATTAATAAAAGGTCTCCGTCCACCATTGGGCGTCTGTTGTCTACATAATGCAAAGTGCAGGTATTTGGTCCTGATCCGCAAATTGAACCATATCCCTGGTACTCTGATCCTTGGTATCTATAATGATATTCCGCCACTGCCTGTGCCTGATATTCAGTCATCCCAGGTTTTGTTTCTCTGATGGCATGCTCAAGCCCCTCACATGTAATATCAATAGCCTTTCTCATGAGAAGTAATTCTTCTTCTGTTTTCACTTCACGCATATCAGCAAGCCAAAGTGATAATTTTCCACGACCGGTGGACATTCCCCATTCATTAATCCAGCTTTTAGTTTGCCTTACCATTCGATTCAGACTTGTACTACTTCCGGCATCCGGATCAATATCAGTAGGAAACTTTATATATAAGTGCTCCTGTCTCGAAAGCACATCATAGAAATCCTTGTGTTTTTTATTTTCAAAAGTTGTTTTAATTCCTAAAATTTTTTGGGCGCCTTCCACTCCAATTCTAGGCCCATCCCAAAGCTCTCTCTTTATATCTCTAGCCTGTATGAATAAAAACTCATTAGAAGAAACATTTAGAAATTTTGCTGAGTCACTAAGTATTATAAGAACCGAATTAGGCTCCATTAGTCCTGAAAGGTAATATAGATCAGGGTCCTGAGAAAACATGTAATCTACATCATTTGATCTGTTCCTTATGGGATTCGAGAAAATCACAACAGCGCTTTTCTCTGGAAGTTTACTCCTTAATACATCTCTTCTTTCTTTATGAAAAGATGATGGGAGCAGATCAGAATCATAAATATTCTGTTGAGCAACAGCTATGGTAGAAAAGGTGTAGAAAAAAAATATGAGCATCGAGGCTCTTAATAAACCTTCAATACTCATAAATATTTTTTTATCGGGTATCACCCAGACTACAACTTGCCTGTCTTTAAAACCTGGTTAATGCAAGCGGTAATACCTTTTTTGTGGATAGTTCTTAATGCAGATGTTGAAACTTTCAAAGTGATCCATTCGCCAGTTTCGGGAATAAAAAACTTTTTAAGCTGCAAATTAGGGTTGAATCTCCTTTTCGTCTTTTTATTAGAAAAAGAAACGTGGTTTCCCACTATTGACTTTTTACCTGTTAAATCACAAATCTTAGACATGTTGAATCAAATTTCTAAACGGAGTGCAAAGATGATAAAAATCTTTCTAAATCAATGTACTGAAGGGGATAAAAATGCTCTTGGGTCTATTACAGCAGCCTTAATCTCAACTCATTGATTGCGAACAAAGTAGCTAATTTTATGTTTCTTTCTCTATTTCCACTGAAGTGGTATTTCTTTGCAGAACTACCTCCAGGACCTGCAACCCCTAACCAAACAGTGCCTACAGGGATCTCTGAACTGCCTCCAGCCGGACCAGCTATTCCGGTTGTAGAAATACTCCAGTCTGACTGAAACCGTTCTCTAACACCCTCAGCCATGGCAATGGCAATGGCTTCACTCACAACACCTTTTTCATCGATTAACGATGTATCTATTCCAAGTTGAGTATGTTTAATTTCATTGGAATATGAGATAATACCACCTAGAAAGAAATCTGAACTCCCAGGAATGGATGTAAAAGTCTTGGCTATATCACCACCAGTACAAGATTCAGCAACCGATAAGCTAAACTGCTTTGATATTAACAATTTTGAAACCATGACTTCCAATGCTATATCTTCAAGCGCATAAATGTACTTTATCAAAACGTGGTTAATTTTCTCAACCAGGTCATTAAGTATTGCAACACTTTTTTCATCTGGTGTATAACAGCTAAGGCGTAAACGCACCATCCCAAGTGATGGCAAATACGCCAATAAATAATCATCTGGCAAAGATTTCTCGATATCAGATACAATGTCAGCTACCATAGACTCACCTATACCAATGGTCATTATACTCCGATGCTGCACACTATTCAAACCAAAAATAGATTTCAATTCTGGCAACACAAAGTCAGTCATCATCGCCTTCATTTCATATGGCACTCCGGGTAAAGAAACTAAAATCTTACCCCCTTCCTTAAACCACATACCAGGTGCTGTACCATTCGGGTTACGAATAGCAACACATTTAGAAGGGACTCTTGCCTGGTCTACGTTCCTTTCAGTGACCTCTTTTCCTCTGGACCTGAAAAATGACGTAAGGTCTCCCAATACATCTTCATTCATGATCAATTTATCACTGTAAAATTCACACAATGTATCTCTGGTCTTATCATCTGATGTAGGTCCTAGTCCCCCAGTGATAATTACTACTTCTGAAGATGCAAATGCATATTCAATCGATATGATGATATCGTCCTTATCATCACTTACTGTTTGCCTTCTCATCACTTGAATACCGACTTTATTGAGTTCTGTTGATATCCAGGATGAATTGGTGTCAATCACTTGTCCAATGAGCAATTCATCGCCAATTGTTATAACTTCAGCTTTCATTATACAAATGTGCTATTTTTTTTGGCAAGGCTTTTGCTTTAATTTGATATTTAAACTTAATCTTATGAATAAAGTAATCTCTCTGGCCGTAGGAATATTATTTGGCTTGAACACATCCTACGCACAGATCGATCTAGGATCGGTGGTAAAGAAGCTACCAGTGGAATCTATTAACTCTGGACTATCCAATGATGAAGTAATATCAGGACTAAAAGAGGCTCTTGTAAAAGGAACTGACAATTCTGTTTCTCTTGCCTCATCCCTCGATGGATATTTCAAAAATGATGCGATCAAGATTCCATTTCCGAAAGAAGCGTCAGACATGGAAGATAAATTAAGAACAATTGGACTATCAAACGAGGTAGATGATTTCATTTTGTCACTAAACAGGGCTGCTGAGGATGCTGCTAAGAGTGCTGTACCTGTTTTCAGGGATGCAATTCTTGGAATGAACATAGATGATGGTATGAAAATATTAAAAGGAAGTGACGATGAGGCAACACAATACCTGAGATCTACATCAACAACTGAATTGGAATCGAAGTTCCTGCCAATCACGAAAGCCTCATTAGAAAAAGTAGAGGTAACAAAATACTGGACACCACTTGCTTCAACTTACAACAAGATTCCATTTGTCAAAAAACAAAACCCTGATCTTGATGCTTACGTGACTAATAAAGCAATTGAAGGCTTATTCTTTCTGATTGCTCAGGAAGAAAAGAAGATCCGTGAGGATCCTGCCGCAAGGACAACCGATCTTCTAAAAAAAGTTTTTGGATCTGATTAATTCTAAAAAGAAACGGTGATCTTATCCGGATCAACAGCTGTAGGATGAACTGCAAGCACAGGAATCTCTGATGCATTCACAACTTTCGTAGCATATGTTCCTAATAGAAATCCGGTTATTGATGGTTCCTGTTCGGTCATGATCACAATCATATCTACATCAGATTCTGTTGCTGCTTTCATGGTCATTGCAGCAAGGTCATTACCTTCCTGATAAATGGTGTCTGTATTCAATCCATGTTGCTCAGCATATTCCTCTACTTGCTCCACCTTAATCTTAAATTTTCTCTTCATGTCTTCATTGGTGAAATTGATGAGTCCTACTATCGTAATATGAGCGCCATAATATCTTGCCACTTCAACTCCAAAAGGAACTTTTTGCCGTGACTCATTAGTTTCGTCGATAGGAATTAGCACTTTTTTAAATCCAAGATGCTTTGCATGTGTCTGTACTGATAACACAGGACAAGGGGATTCCATAACAACCTTAGATGTGTTTGTACCTACAGAATATTTTTGATAACCACTTGCACCGTGAGTACCCATGACTATCAGGTCAATTGACATCTCCTTTGCCACCTGACAAATCTTTTTATAAATACGACCAACTTCTGTTCTAACATTCAGTGAGATTCCTTCCTTGAGATGAATTTCTCTTGCAAGTTGATCCAATTTCTCTATTGTCGCGTCTTCAATTTTCTTCTCAAATCCACTCAGTGCATGACTTATGGCAGAAGTAAATGAAACTGTTTCAACAATATGAAGCAAGGTGATCTCAGCTTTTAGGAGTTTGGCCATAAAAACAGCATGTTCCAGACTTAAACCAGCGGTTTCGGAGAAATCGTATGGAATCAGGATCTTTTGAACTAGTGGAGTTGACATATAGGTATATTAAGGTAAATCTGGGACTAAATTTATAAATATCTACATTATTACATACTCAGTTGTATCTTTTCTTTTTATTGGCCTGATAGCAAGGACGGGAATCTCTGACAAGTTGATGACATCTTGAGCTGATGGAGCAAGGAAATAATCGATCCAGCCTATCTCTTGCTGAGTCATAATCATAATCAAGTCAGCTTCAGCCCGTTCGGCAGATTTCACAATTTCTTCAGCAACATCGTCTCCGGTAGCAAATTCAGTTGTGCATTCTATCCCTTCATCAACAATAAATTGCTGAACCTGATTCATCTGCCTGGTAAGTTTATTAACAATGAATTCATCATCATCTTCTATTATAGTTACAATGTGGATCACTGAACCAAATAGTTTTGCCAATTCAATGGCACTATTTACCTTTTCTTTGGTCTCTTTCGTCAAGTCGAGAGGGAGTAAAATATGCTTACATCCTGGCCTGTGATTTTTACCTTTAATGGTAATCACCGGGAAATTTGCTGCTCTTACCACTCTGGAGGCATTTGAACCTAAAAATTTCTTCTTTAGACCTATTGGTCCTTGAGTACCCATCACAATACATGTGGGATTTACTTCATCGGCTAGTTCCACTAATTCTTCATACACTTTTCCCATTCTTATCAAACAGGTAACTTTCAGTCCGGTTTCCTTTCTAACATTATCAGCAAGTTCATTCAACTTTTTCAGCGAGTCGCTTTTAAGCTGTTCTTCAAACTTTTCATCTTTAGACATAATGTCTGTGAATGAATTCAAGATCACCGAATCGATAACATTGACCAAAATCAATGATGAATTGGTAAGTTTGGCAAGATTAAATGATTGCTTTAAAGCAATCATCGACTGGTCACCAAAATCAATCGGAACAATTATACTCTTATTGGAGCCCATAATACATTAAATTAACATGTCACAAAATTACTCTAATGTCGGATAGGAAACAAATTGCACCATCAGAACTGATCCTCAATTCTGACGGGAGTATCTATCACCTAAACCTTTTACCGGAGGACATTTCAGAAATAATTATCAATGTAGGTGACCCTGACAGGGTATCGCTTGTGAGTTCGTTTTTTGACGAGATTGAGTTAAAGAAACAGAATAGAGAATTTGTTACCCATACAGGGTATTACAACCAAAAGAGGATCACTGTCCTGTCAACTGGAATAGGGGCTGACAACATTGATATAGTATACAATGAACTTGATGCATTAGTCAATATCGATTTAAAATCGAGAATGATCAATACAGTTAAAAAGAAACTAAACCTCTTTAGAATTGGCACTTCAGGTTCGTTACAATCTTCAATTGCAGTTGATTCATTTGTGTGTTCTTCGTTTGGCCTTGGACTAGACGGGCTTCTAAATCATTATAAATTCAAGAGCGGTGAAAATGAACAAGTTCTATTAGAAAAGATCAAGGAAATATTTGATTCTGAACAAAACCTTGCTACTCCTTATTTATTTCCATCTCAGGGAGATATTATAAAAGAATTTAAAACAGTTATGCAGAGTGGCATTACTGCTTCATGTCAAGGTTTTTACGGACCCCAGGGTCGAACCCTCAGGCTACAGCCTGCAATGAGTAACCTTATCGAACAGCTTACAACATTTAAACACGAAAATCACAGGATTTTAAATTTTGAAATGGAGACCAGTGCTATGTACGGACTAGCCAATCTACTTGGCCACAACTGCTGCTCAATCAACCTGATAGTAGCCAACAGGATCACTAATGAATTCTCCTCAGACCCACTAAATCCTATGAAACAAATGATCGAACTTGTATTAGATATTATAACACAAAAAAATAAGGGAAGCAACTAAGCCTCCCCTATTTAAAAGTATGTGAAAGAGCAATATTATTGCTTAATTATCCTCTGATGATGTAATCCTGTATCACTTGTAACCATAAGCATATATGTTCCGTCAGGCAAGTTGTCATCAAAATTGAAAACAAGAGAAGCTTGCTTAAACTCATTAGATGAATAATCCTTTTCAAGAACCAATTTTCCTGCTATATCATAGATCGATATCTGCTTTATTTTATCATTTACATTTCCTGTTGACACAGTGATATGACCACTTCGAAGTGGGTTAGGAAATATTGATACCGGAACCCTCTTTAGGAAGTTCACCTTTTCAATATTAAACAACGTTTCCTTGCCATTATAATCTGTTTGCTTCAATCTGTAATATGACACTCCAAACAGAGGTTTATTATCGAATGCGGTATAATTAGTTGCAATATTTGAAGTTCCTGCGCCACCTACATTGAATAGGTCTGTGAAATTCTCACCATCACCTGAACGCATTACTGTAAAGAAGAAATTATTCAATTCACTTGCAGTAGTCCATGTAAGTTTTACTCTGCCATTATCAGCAATTGCACTAAACGACAACAGCTGTATAGGAAGTGGTGATGACGATGATGATAGGGTCCACCATGTACCGAAACCTGTTAAACCGGTTGCAGAAGTAGAAGTACCGGTAGGGTTAGACTGAACACCAGCAGGTGGCGACCATCCTTCTGAAACGGGCTCCCATTGTTGTGCTCTTGGACTTGACACTCCTACAGCTTCAGCCGCAGCAAAATTAAATAAGACATTTGCAGTAACAGAACCTGGTACATCAATCCTCCAAAATCTATCAATTGTATTAGCACTGTTATCGGCACCTGAAAGATCTCGAGTATGAGTAACTGTTGGTGGATAAGGTGTATTATCTGCGTTTGAATGATAAGTTGCCATGATCACATTTCCAGCATTTCCAACAGTTGGTTGAAAAGTGAATGGAATATAGATACCTGAATTATAACCAAATGGTACTAAATGAGAACCAGGAGCATTGATCGCCCACTCCACAGCTGCACTTCCATCTATCGTTTCACTTCTCAGGTAACCATTGACCCTTGTAATAGACGCACCTGGCTCAACATGTATTAATCTACCACCGGTTGTTGCATCATGGTCGATATCAAGATTGAATTCGCCATTTGTAAGTCTCAGATCATTTCTGACGTAAATAAAGTCATCCATCGGATATACCCATTCAGCATCAGGGGTTCCCTGAAAGTCAATATTCAATATACCATAGCGATGATTCGTATTTAATGCCATGCCTTGGTTTATTCCTGTAACAATTTGATCATCTATACCATTATAAACAACTGTAGAAGAAGCATTAAGGTCATAATCCATTCTGTTGTTTCCAGATATTAATGGATAGATTGCTGAATTACCAGCCACAGAATTGTATAATCCATTAACATGTTGTGTAATAACAGAGCCAGTATTCGACACTGTAATTCCTGAATAGTAACTTGCTTGTTGACGAGGATATATCCTAAGAAGACCAAGATCAATTGTGCCATCAATATCCAGTGATGTATAATCTAATGAAGCTGAAGACTGATTGGATGCTATTAGCATGTCGTTTGAAGAACCTGTTACATCAAGAGTAGTTCCGGCGTTAACAATTTGATTTACATGTTGAACATCGCTGGTCATCGAAACTCTATCATACAATACTGTACCTGCAGTTTGATAAATAATATTTCCAAAAACAGTTCTGCTACTCAAATGATTAACATGAGTAAAAGTTGCATTGTTTCCAATAGTAAAGCTAGGACCATTAATTCTTAATTCATGCTCTGCATTACTAGTTACCGATGCATCAAAATTAAAAGTAGTATTAGCAAATGTAGCATCACCGTTGATTGTAAGGGTGATTGTGCTAAGTGAGTTATCCATCGGACTTGCAAACAAGTCGACACTTCCACCCTGCTGCTCATAATCAAGAGCAACAGTCATTGCAGATGCACCATTTTTATATTTATGAAATAGATAACCTGCTGTTTGTAAATACTCTCCCTGAATATCCCAAGTAGAAGTTCCTGAGTTTGAAGACAATCCTAGTGTACCACCGTTGATGAATAATGAACCTTGAATTGTTGCTGATATATCATGGTTTCTGCCTGAACCATTTTCATGACCATTGAACCTTACAGTTCCATTATTTACAATGAAATTACCTCCTATATCAATTGATTCATCACCCAAAGAGTAGCTTGACTGAAAATAACCACTACTATTTCCATTTACAACGAAACTACCTCCAATCGACATCAATAGTGCTGCATTATTGGTTCCGGCTTTTCTGATAAAGAACACTTCATCTGTTGCATTTGCAAAATCAATATTCGCATTGTTCGTGATATCTATAACAACTTGTCTTCCATCAGTAATAAACCCTTTGTGAACATTAAATTCACCTCCATTGAAATCAAGGTCACCCATTGTTAGGTTAACGGTACCGTTATTCGCAACAGTGTTATTATTTATCACGAAAAATGAACCTCCGGTTTGATTGATTTCTTCTGTAACTGTAAGAACAGCACCTCCATTGCCTTTTTGTTCGGTGAATAAACCATCGGTAAGATGTAGGTGCCCATTAAGGTTCATATTGACTAAACCTGTACTTGCAACTCCTCGCTGACCATAGAATAATGCATCAGCCCCACTGATATCAATATTTCTTGAAATCGTAGCTGTAACATCTCCATTAGTATTGGCCAGGTTCATTTCGCCATCATTTAGTAAAACATCTCTTCCAACTATCAAAGTAACTGTACCAGTTGAAACACTGTTCTGATAAAGATATACACTAGTAGAAGAACCATTGACACTAAAATCATTTGTTATATTATATGTGACATCACCAGTTGGTAAGCCGCCATCACCACCCATAAAATTGTTCTTATCTCCTGTACTAACCGAAAAGTTGGTAGTTGTAAGATCCAGGTCTCCTGAATAGTCACGAATAAAGTAAACTGATGAAGTGGTTCCAGAAATATCAATATCTCCATTTACAGTGATATCCATGTCTGATGTAGCTGATTTAACACCAACAAAATCACCAGCTGTAATAGACATATCACCCGTAACAGTCATTACAACATCACCTACATCTGCTACACCAGAACCTTCTAGAACTATAAAATTTCTAGAGATTGAAAGGTCGCCATTAACTGTCCAGTTCAAATTACCCATCGTATTGGACATGACTTTAGAAGTTGTTGTTGCAGCTATAGCACCGTCAATAAAATTATCGGTAACTAGTGTCAAATTCCTGTCAACACCTTGAGCGAATATTATTCTTCCTGTTGAGTTCAATGTAATATTCTGAAGCGTAAGTGAAGTTGTACCACCTGCACCTTCATCCATAACAACCGTACCTGAACTTATGGTAATATCTCCTTTAATTACATTTGGCGAAAATAATCCTGCGTTATTCCAGGTACCTGGATTATTGAAAGCGATATTTCCAAAGTCTCCGGTTACGAATTCTGCCAGTGGCCTGGAATCATCATACCAGTCATCGATCTGAATATTAGAGTTTGCATTGAATGATTCTGTTCCTAAAAAAACTGTAGTTGATACGTCTTTAGTATTGTTATGTATATAAGTACCACCTGAATTTATTGTGAACGTTCCAGATATAGTTACATCATTGTCAGCAGTAAGTGTTCCAGCTCCGTTTATTGTAACCGAAGTTGCAACGATTGTTCTATCGACAGTAACAGCATGAGCGATCGTAACAACGTCACTACAGCTCGGAATGAGTCCTCCAGCCCATATTGCTGGATTGCTCCAATCACCAGCAGCAATTGAAGATACAGCAGCTCCCGAACCAGTTGCGGTAAGGCTTGCATGGCTAATACCAGCCCCTGAAGCATTACCAGTTATAACAGCAGTACCACCGCCTAATAATGTTCGGTAAATATCACCTACACTGTTAGAGCCCAATGCCCTTACTTGTATCTTTCTTATCTGAATATTATCTATCGTGCTATTTCCTGTCACATCAAATGTTATAGTGATAGTAGTATTAGTAACTACCATTGAAGTAGTGGTAAGATCAGTACCTGTAACATTTAATGTTCCGACACCAGGATTAAACTCAAATCCGGCAGGAGCAGTCAGGATCAATGTTGCACCAACCTGAGGGAACAAATAATCAGTTGCTACATTTTCACGGATTGTTATCCAGTTTATCTGAGTGTAAGCACCAGGAGAAACAGCTAAGCAGGTACCGCCTCCGGCAGGCCCTACAACAACAGCTGCTCTTGCACTCATTGACACTGTTAAAGCACACAATAGTGCCAGCATCCATTTTCTTAGTTCAGTAGAATTTCTTTTCATACTAATTTGTATTAATCGACACACACCTAATTATTACAGCATGCCTTTTTATTATGTTAGGTTTAATACTGAATAGGTTGTAAAAAGATTTCAATAAACCAATTGAACCTTACATCATAAAACAGAGATATAGTTGTGTGTTTTAATACCACAGTCGACTTAATATATTGCTTATCAGTCTTTTAAAATATTTATGGTCAATAAACCTGGTCATTCTTTTAATAATAATTCACCGTTTTCAGGTGATTCCTTTCAAATTAATGCCTGTTAGAAATATCACTTCGTAAGAATCTAAAAGTTTATAACTGAATTCGAACGAGTTCGAATTGATAGCATCTATTGCCAAACCCTCGTATACTATTAATAGTCTGGCCATTAAATATCCAGATGCCTAAGGAAAGTTCATATAAAACATATTCCAGCCTTGTAAGATTGAGTTTGATTCTGCATTGACCTATTGAACATAATATCGTTTCATTAGGACTTGAAAAACTACCAATTGCTAATTGGCAAGTACTTAGGATTAGTGAAATAATTATGAATGGTAAGATAATTACAAGCTTACGTACAATAGTTGCAGTAACACTTTATATGGCATTTGCCTTTAAGGTGGATGCGACAGTAGTTGTTACACCAGCTACCAATGGTAGCTGTTTGAATGTAACACCTGGTGTGTATTCCACACTTGGTAATATTGTCATTACAGAAGGAGTTAGCTCTGATATTCCAAATCAAACCAATACAACATTTATTTTGACCGCACCTACTAACTTTGAATTTCAAGCTGGTACTGGTACAGTTTCATATATAGCAGGAAGGAATATCAGCTCAGCAACAATTGTAGTTTCATCTACCACTATAACTATAACGCTTTCCTCTAATCAAACCAATAGATGGGATGTGCTTACCATTTCCGGAATCAATGCAAGAGCACTAGTAGCAGGGGCAAGCGGAAACATTCTTCGACTTACCGGTTCAGGAGGGACAGCAACAATTGTTGGTGATGCAGCAGGTGGTGGCATCAATCATGGAGCATT
>Ga0055584_100002055_pt1 | contig 19820 bp, 13 predicted proteins | sample OSDHelmetaG_FD_58716 | JGI IMG/M metagenome (GOLD analysis project Ga0055584, IMG submission 58716) | Pelagic marine sediment microbial communities from the LTER site Helgoland, North Sea, for post-phytoplankton bloom and carbon turnover... | ecosystem: Environmental > Aquatic > Marine >... | reverse complement strand
TGCCGGGAATGCTGGACGAGGTCATTTCTTCCCTCCGACTTTGATGAACAGATTGCCGCTTAAATCGGCGCTAAAAGTACAGGTTGGCGGCACCACAGTGGTCGTGTCTTTCTGCAAGACGATGGCTGGACCAGGAATGCTCTCATTCAAAGGCAGCAGGTCTCGCCGATAGTAGGGCGTCTCGAACGTCTGAAGTGAACCATCAACCCGGAACATCGAAGAGTCACGCCGGACAAGCGCCGCGTCCAAAGACCGCGTGGCGCTTTCATCAACCACCTCGGCCTGAATCTTGGGCATTGCGCCCACCCCGGTGACCCGCGCGTTGACCAGTTCAACGGGCGAATCCGGGTAGTTCTGCCCGTACTCACCGAGGTGTAGGTCATGGAAGCGATTGAACACCTGAGCCATCAACGCCTCGTCGACCTTGCCGTCTGGGAAATCGATTCGAAGCTCGTATCCTTGTCCCGCATAGCGAAAATCACCGGCGCGCTGGAAATCCATCTGGTCTTCCGTCAACCCCTCGGCCTCGAATTGCTTGCGCAGGTTGCCTTGCATCGCATCGAAGTCGTTGTTGAGGCGCTCCATGTCGATCGCCCCCTGAAGTTGAAATTCGGTCTTGATGGCATCGTATTTGTGATCCGTTGTCAGCAGTCCCACCGCTGAGGTGATGCCGGGGTAGGGGGGGATAATCACGTCGGTGATGTCGAGTTCAGCGGCAACTTCGGCGCCATGAAGCGGGCCGGCACCGCCAAAAGCGACAAGTGCGTACTCGCGAGGATCGATGCCTTTTTGCACCGTGCGCGAACGAATGGCATTCGCCATGCTCGCATTGATGATGGTGAGAATACCTTCCGCACATTCGTGCGGGGTTAAGTCAATCTTCGCGGCAAAGTCCGAAATGACCGCCTCAGCCGCGGGCCCGTCGAGCGACATTTCGCCGCCAAGAAAGTTGTCTTTGCTCAGCCGCCCGAGCACGACGTTCGCGTCGGTCACGGTCGGCAGTTTTCCGCCGCGTCCGTAGGCCGCGGGGCCGGGTTGCGAACCGGCGCTGCGCGGCCCAACACGGAAGGTACCGCCGGCGTCCTGCCAGGCAATGCTGCCGCCGCCGGCACCGATCGTATGAATGTCGATCATCGGTACCATGAGCGGGAAGCCGGCGATCGATGTGTCACGCGCCGTTGCCTCGCCAAATCGACCGTCGGTGACAATGCCGATGTCCGCGCTGGTGCCGCCCACATCAAAAGTGATTAAACGGTTGCGCTCTGATCGCTCGCCGCACCAGGCGCCGCCCAACACGCCGGCTGCCGGTCCGGACAACAGGGTCAGCACCGGGCGTTCTGCTACCAGGGACGCAGTCGCAACGCCGCCGTTCGATCCCATGATATGCAGATCGGCCTTCAGGCCGCTTGCGGCAATGCTCTTTTCTAGGTTCTTGACGTAGTTACGCACTTTCGGCCCAACAAACGCGTTCATCGCCGCCGTGGTGAACCGTTCAAACTCGCGGAACTGCGGCGAGATGTCGGATGACGTCGTCACGAAGGCTTCGGGATATTCCTCTTGGACGATCGCCTTGGCGCGTTCTTCGTGGCTAGGATCGATATAGGAGAACAGGAAACACACTGCGATGGACTCAACGCCTTCGGCCTTGAGCGCCTGGGCCGCTGCCCGAACCTCCGCCTCGTCCAAGGCTTCAAGGACGTCACCCTTCGGCGGGGCAATGCGTTCGGTTACGGTCTTGCGGTGACGGCGCTTGATCAGCGGGCGATCCTGCCAGGGAATTTCCTGCATGATTGAGTAGTGTTCGGGTCGCTGATGGCGCCCAATGTGAATAATGTCGCGATAGCCTTTGGTCGTGATCATCCCGGTGACGGAACCGTCGTGCTCCAGCACAGCGTTTGTGGCGATCGTTGTGCCGTGCAAGACATGATCGATCTCACCGCGGTCGACGTTGTTGCGCTCACAGAGCTCGATAAGGCCAGTCATCACCCCTTCCGAAGGGTCATGCGGCGTTGTCGGTACCTTGTGGATAATTGTTGTGTTTGCTGCCGTGTCGGTCAGCACAAGGTCGGTGAACGTTCCACCAACATCGACACCAATGAGTTTCATGCAACTCGTCTCCCTGTGCGGCCGCTTTAGCGGCGCATCGTGTTTGTTTTGTTGGGTTGCTGGTTCGGCACGCTTTGGGGCAACCGCTGGACATCGCGGACCAGCGAGGAATAATAAGTGTTGCGAGGGCGACCCGTCCAGTGAACCGATGAACCCGATTCGGCGTGCCACGCCGGTCTAGGAGTGTGTCTTGTGACAATCGCAAAGGCCGTGAACGAACAAAGACTGTGGCAGCGCCACATGGATTTGGCCAAAATCGGCGCGACCCCCAAGGGTGGCGTGAACCGACAGGCCTTTACGCCGGAGGAAACCGAGGCGCGCAAACTCCTCGCGGGATGGGCTGAGGCGCGGGGATTCACCTGTGCGGTCGATGAAATCGGCAATCTGTTCTTCCGACGCGCAGGTGCTGACCCCGATGCGGCCCCTGTCGTCACCGGGAGCCATATCGACAGTCAGCCGACCGGCGGCAAATTTGATGGTGCCTACGGGGTCCTGGCCGGCCTTGAAGTCCTCGAAGCGGCAGAGGATAGCGGCATCGAAACAAAGCGACCGATCGAGTTCGTGGCTTGGACCAACGAAGAGGGCGGTCGCTTTCAACCCGCAACCATGGGGTCAGGTGTGTACACCGCCGCAATGGATCTGGAGGAGATGCTCTCGGTTGAGGACCGCTCCGGTGCGGTTGTGCGTGATTTATTGCCCGCGACCTTGGCAGCAACCCCGAACGCCGAAAAAAGGCCTCTAGGCACACAGTTCGCTGCGTACATCGAAGCCCATATCGAACAGGGTCCAATCCTGGAGATGGAAGATCGCACCATTGGCGTTGTCACCGGTATTCAGGGAACTCGTTGGTTTGCGATTGAGGTTGAAGGTGCCGAGGCTCATGCAGGCACAACGCCGTTTTCGGCGCGACGAGACGCCTTCCGCGCGGCGCACGCGATGATCGCTGAAATGTACGAACTGACGGTGGACGACAGGGATATTCTGCGCTTCACGGTTGGCTGTTTCGAGGTGTCGCCGGGATCGCCCAACACCGTACCGGGCCATGTCTACTTCACGCTCGATATCCGCCATCCTGACGGGGTCTTTTTGAAGGAACTCGGTGACAAGGTAGAAGAGGTCTGCAAGCGCCATGCGGGCGGGCTGCCGTACAAGGTTCGCGAGACCTACAACGTCCCGCCGATCCAGTTCGATGCCGGAGTTGTCGGGCGTATTCGCGACTGCACCAAGGCGCTCGATCTTTCGCACCGCGACATGATCTCCGGTGCTTTGCACGATGCGAAATACATGAACGATATTTGCCCCGCTGGCATGATCTTCGTGCCTTGTGAGAAGGGCATCAGTCATAACGAAGTGGAGTCTGCCGACCCTAAAGATTTGGCGGCCGGTGCACGTGTCTTGGCCGAGGCCATGATCGCGCTCGCGAATCAAGAATGACCCGCGCGATCACTTTCGCTGCGGCGCAACTCGGACCCATTGCGCGCGCCGAATCGCGACAAGACGTCATCGTGCGCCTTCTTGACATGATGCGCGAAGCGCATGCCCGCGGATGCGACATCATCGTCTACCCTGAACTCGCGCTGACCACCTTCTTCCCGCGCTGGTTTTTTGAAGATCAGGACGAGATCGATGGGTTTTTCGAGCGCAGCTTTCCCAGCCCCGTCACCCAACCGCTTTTCGATGAAGCAAAGCGACTTGGAATCGGGTTTCATATCGGCTACGCGGAACTGACCGAACAAGATGGTCAAACGAGGCGGTTCAATACTGCCGTTGTTGTCGATAAGAATGGTAAAATTGCCCTCAAGTACCGCAAAGTTCACTTGCCAGGGCACGCCGAACACGAGCCCTACCGCGCGTTTCAGCACCTTGAGAAACGCTACTTCGAAGTTGGCGATCTCGGCTTTCCGGTGGTCCGGTCCATGGATGGCAACTTGGGCATTTGTATCTGCAACGATCGCCGTTGGCCGGAAGCCTACCGGGTGATGGGCTTACAGGATGTTGAGGCTGTGTTCATCGGCTACAACACCCCGACGCATAACCCACCGGCACCGCAACATGATCATCTAACCTCCTTCCACAACCATCTGAGTATGCAGTCGGGTGCCTACCAGAACGCAACGTGGGTCGTCGCTGCAGCCAAAGCCGGTCGTGAAGAAGGCGTCGACATGTTGGGACAAAGTGTCATCATCGCACCCTCAGGCGAAATCGTCGCGATGGCGTCGACATTGGAAGATGAACTCGTTATGGCCAAGTGTGACCTCGATCTCTGTCGCTCGTACAAAGAGACCTGGTTTGCCTTCGAAAAGCACCGGCGACCGGAGCATTATGGGATGATTGTTGAACGTACCGGCGCAAAACCACCGGGGTCAGTGTCATGAAAACGCGCCGCGACTTTGTCGACATAGACGCCGGTCAACTTCATTTCGTGATAAACGACATTGTTGATGCCACAACGACACCGCTGGTGATGGTTCCTCAGATGAGTGCCCGCGAGCAAGTTCGTTTGATGGCGGCACTTGGTGACCGTCCGATGGTTGCGATCGACCCTATGGGGCTTGGTGATTCAGATCCTGTGCCATGGGATGCACCAACGATAGAGGATCATGCCGTTGCGTTGCTTGCAGGACTCTCCGCACTGAACATCGATACGTTTGACATCTATGGCAGTCATTTCGGCGCAAGAGCAGCGACCGAAATAGCGGTCCAGGCTGGTGGGCGTGTCGGTCACCTGATCCTCGATGGGGCGGGTCACCTCGAAGAACCGTTCCGCTCGGAGTTGATCGCAGACTACGCGCCGCCGATGTCGATCGATCACCACGGTACGCAATTGCGTGAAAGCTGGCACTTTGTGCGCGATTCGTTTCTGTTCTGGCCTCACTTCAATCGCGATGCGGCGCATGCGCGAATGGTTGGTATTCCTTCGGCCAGCGCCCTGCATGACCGTACGGTGGATGTTCTCAAGAACGCCCATTCGTTCGACAAGAACCTTCGCGCCGCGTTCACTTACCCGACGCACGACAAACTACCCCAGGTGGCTTGCCCGACATTGCTTAGCAAGCGGGACGCTGCCTGCGCGACCCTGGTGCCGAACGCGCAGCAGACCGAGCACGAATTCTATGATTCGGTGATTAGTAGCGATGAAGAGGTGGCCGCGTGGGCCGGGTCGATCAAAGCGTTCCTCGACAATTCGTGAACGCTCTACGCGCCGGGTTGGTGTAGGTACTATCAGAACCACCCATTCGGGATTCAATTCCATGAAGTTTCTGTATGCGCTGCTCGTCGGCGTACTGAGCGCGGCCACCGGCTTTGCTGCGAACGCGGCGGACTGGTCCATAGAAGTCGTCAGCCTGCCGGGTGGGGTCGCGGCGTTATTTGAGGATCAAGGACGCACGGTTGTACGCACCCGATCTGACGCCTTCTTCCGTCTTGGTCTTAGTGAATCAGGCGCGCTCCAGGCGAGCCGGCTCGGGAATTACGAACCGCCGAAGCGCCTGAGACGTTCAGATATGTTGCCGGACGGACTCGTGAGCGTGGGGTCCGGACATATCGCAGAGGCCTATCTCATTGGCCCCACCAGCCGGTATCGACATGGCGTGATGGGTGACGCCATTGAGGCGGGCGGGCTCCGCGTCCTCACAAGAGATGGCGTGACGCTCGATTTCAGATTGCCGCCCGACTCGGTATTCGAGGATCTACTGCCGCGGCTCCATGATGTTGATGGCGATGGCGACGAGGAGATCGTCGTGGTTCGATCCTATCTCGAGAGCGGTGCAGCGGTCGCCGTATTTGATGTGCGCAACGGCGAACTCATCCACATTGCCGAAACCGAGTCGATTGGTCGGTCCAACAGGTGGCTAAACCCCGTTGGCGTTGCTGATTTCGACGGAGATGGGCAGCCCGAGATCGCTGTCGTAAAGACCCCGCACATCGGTGGCATTCTGGAGCTCTACCAAATTGAGGATGGCACCGTCGCGATCGATCTGTCCGCACGGGGCTATTCAAACCACTTCATTGGATCGCGCGACCTTTTCCTATCTCGCATCGCTGACATTGATCGCGATGGGGTCCCCGATATCGTTGTCCCGAGTGCCGATCGGTCCACCCTCCGATTTGTCGGCATGGTCGGCGGCAAGATCAAGGATTTGGGCACGGCCGAGTTGCCGGCTCGGGTGCAGACCAACATGCTGCCAATTGATCCAGAATCCGGCACTTTTGTGTTTGGCTTGGCCGACGGCGCCCTTGCTGTGGTCCATTTGGGGCAGGCGAGCACACCTTGATTTCAGGGCGTCGAGCGCCGAAGATTTCCGGCTAGGGGATCGCCTGAGTTTGGCTGCAGGACAAAATGGACGACGCGCAAAAACTGCATGACGCAGAGACCGAAATTCGGCAGCTCAAGCAGACGCTTGCGGCCTTGCGCGAGGAGCTTGAGCATGCCGTTTTTGAGAAACAGACGGTCGGCCAAAAAGCAGCGGCGGGCTCGCAAGATGAAATCCTTCAACTGAAGAACACGGCGCAAGCGTTGCGTGACGAACTCGAAGCCACGCTGATGGACAAGCAAGCCAGCGTTCAGCAAGCGCGCGCCGAATCGGCAGATGAAATCGCTCAACTGAAAACGGCTGCGCAAAGCCTTCGGGATAGCCTAGACGAGGTTCGCTTTGATGCGGATCGTCGGGTCCAAGAAGCAAAGTCTGACGCTGCCAACGAGATTCGCCAGCTCAAATCCTCACTCCAGGCCGTGCGGGATGAATTAGATGCCGAGCGGTTCCAGGCTCAGCGAAACACGCAGCAGGCCGTTGCCGAGTCGCAGAGCGAGATCGCATCCCTGCGGGAAGCCGCACAAACCCTCAGAGACGCGCTGGATAAGACTCAGGGCGAATATCAGGATAAAATCCAAGACCTAGAGCGTTCCAATCGGAGCGAGGTCAATCACCTTCAGGAATCTGTCCGCGTTCTACGCGAACAGGTGGAGAGCCTGCATGGCGCTGCAGTCTGAACCAGCGGATAAGCCAAAGCCGAAGGCAAAGGCCAACGGCCGCAAAGGACGCGCTAAGAAGAAGCCGCCCGTGGCGACGGCAGATGCCGCGACCAGCGATGAAGACCGTCGGCAGGACGTCGAAGCGCGGCTGCGTCACGCCGAGATTCTCCTCAACGTTTCCAAGCGTTGCGCTTCGATTGAATCGCTCGACGACATTCTCGAAACGCTCGTTGAAATGACGTCCTGGGAGTTGGGGTGTGAACGCGGCACGTTGTTCCTCAATGACCCGGCGACCGGCGAACTATATTCGCGCGTGGCCCAGGGCACGTTCCGACGCGAAATTCGTATCCTGAATACCAGTGGGATCGCCGGCCACGTCTTCTCAAGCGGCAAAGGCGTCATCATTCACGATGCCTACGAAGACGAACGCTTCAATCGTGCAATTGATCAGCAAACCGGGTTCACCACGAAGAGTGTCCTTTGCGTCCCCATTCGCACCGTTAAGGGCGAAGTCATCGGGGTCATGCAGTCGCTGAATAAGGCCGATGGAGAATTCGACGAAGAGGACCGCCACCTCCTAGAGCAAATGACCACACAGGCGGCTGTCGCACTCCAAAGCACGATCTTCGTCGAAAGGATGAAGGACACCCGCGAGAAGGAGATGGAGTTTCTCGATCTCGTCGCGGACGTCACCTCGGAGCTCGAATTAGGGACTCTTCTCCAGCGCGTCATGGGCGAGGCGACGCGCATGTTGTCGGCCGAGCGTTCGACGTTGTTCCTCAGCGACGAGAAGACCGGCGAGCTGTTTTCTCGCGTGGCGCAGGGTGATTCGTCGATCGGCGAAATCAGATTGCCCAACCATGCCGGTATTGCGGGTGCGGTGTTTACGTCGGGCAAGAGCGTCAATATTCCGCACGCCTATGCGGATCTACGTTTCAATCCCGGTTTCGATAAGCAGACCGGGTTTTTCACGCGCTCGATTCTTTGTGTGCCGGTCTCCAACAAAGACGGCAAGGTCATTGGTGTCACCCAAGTTCTGAACAAGCGTGGCGGTCCATTTACCGTAGAGGACGAAAGCCGACTGAAGGCATTTACGGCGCAAGTCGCGATCGCACTCGAGAACGCCAAGTTGTTCGAAGATATCCAGCAGATGAAGAACTACAACGAATCGATGCTGGAAAGTATGTCGAACGGCGTCGTCACGATGGACGATCAGGGCGCGATCGTAACCTGCAACAAAGCCGGTCTGCGTATCTTCAAAATGCGCGCCGCCGAGGTCATCGGCAAATCAGCCGAAGAGTTCTTTACCGGCGACAACGCCTGGGTACTTGAACGACTGCAGAAAGTTCGAGAAGAGCAGGAGCAAGACATCTTCGTCGACGCTGAGTTGAAGTTCGCCGACGAGACGATCTCGACGAATCTCACGGTCTTGCCGCTGGTAGGGGGTGAGGATGAGCAACTCGGCCTGATGCTCATGATTGAGGACATCAGCTCCGAGAAACGCATGAAGTCGACGATGTCGCGCTATATGGACCCAGGCATTGCCGATAAACTGATGGAAAGTGGCGGCGATGACATCATGGGCGGCGCGAGTCAGAAGGCGACCGTTCTATTTTCGGATATTCGCGGCTTCACGACCCTGACCGAAGAGCTTGGCGCGCAGGGAACGGTGTCGTTCCTCAATGAGTACTTCACGATCATGGTCGACTGCATCAGCCGCGAAGAGGGGATGCTCGACAAGTTCATTGGCGACGCGATTATGGCGGCGTTCGGCTTGCCCATCGCTCATGATGATGACGAAGACCGGGCGGTACGTGCCTCGATCAGCATGATCCGTGAGATGTGGGCCTGGAATGTCGAACGTGAGGCGCGTGGCCAAATGCCGGTCGACATGGGAATCGGCCTCAATACGGACAGTGTCGTCTCGGGGAACATCGGCTCGCCCAAGCGTATGGACTACACCCTTATTGGCGACGGCGTGAACTTGGCTTCGCGCCTCGAAAGCGCGTGCAAAGCCTATTCAGCACGCATTCTGATCAGTGACCACACCTACAAACAACTCCGCGGCACCTACCGTATTCGTGACGTCGATATGGTGGTCGTCAAAGGGAAAACCGAGCCCGTTGGCGTGTACGAAGTCCTCGACTATCACTCCGACGAGACCTTCCCGAACCTCATGGATGTGGTCAATTACTTCAATGAAGGCATGAAGCATTACCGACGTGGTTCATGGGACGATGCGATCGACAAGTTCCAAGAGGCACTTGCTCGTAACCCAAACGACAAACTTTCACAAACCTATGTCGACCGCTGTCAGCACTTGAAGGCTGAACCGCCCGGCGACGAGTGGAACGGCGTCTGGGTGATGACGTCGAAGTAGTTAGCGTGCGGCCGCTTTTTCCAAAGCGACCACGCCGGGTAACTCTTTTCCTTCCAGCCACTCCAAGAACGCGCCGCCTGCTGCTGAGACGTAGCTGAAGTCAGTGTCGACGCTAGCCTGGGCAAGTGCGGCCATCGTATCGCCGCCACCGGCCACACTCAGCACGCCGCTTTCGCGGGTCAGGCTGGCCACGGTTCGAGCCACGGAAAGAGTGCCCACATCGAACGGTGTTGTTTCGAAGGCACCCAATGGACCGTTCCATACAACCGTCCGGCATTGACCAAGAATTTTCTCGAGCTTCGCTATGGAGGTCGCCCCGACATCGAGGATCATCGAGTCGGACGGAACATCCGAGATGTTGACCGTTCGTGTTTCGACGTCTGGCGCCAGGGCCTCGGCGACCACGGCGTCGACTGGGAGGACAATCTCGCATCCTGCGCGCGCGGCGGCGGCCTCGACTTCGCGTGCGGTCTCGGCGAGGTCGGTCTCGCATAGGCTCTTGCCGATCGCAACGCCCCGGGCGAAAAGAAACGTGTTGGCCATCCCGCCACCAATCGCGAGGTATTGCACTTTCGCTACGAGGTTGGTGAGGGCACCAAGTTTTGTCGAGACCTTTGATCCGCCCACAATGGCGGCGACAGGCCGTTCTGGTGCATCGAGGGCCTTATGCAGGGCCACAAGTTCGGCCTCCATGCCCCTCCCGGCGACACTCGGGAGGAAATGCGTGATGCCCTCGATCGAGGCATGGGCACGATGCGAGCAGGAAAAGGCTTCGTTGACGTAAATGTCGCCTAACGCGGCAAGCGACTTGGCAAAGGCTTCGTCGTTCGCTTCCTCGCCGTCGTGAAAGCGAAGATTTTCTAACAAGATGATCTCGCCAGCCTCTAATTCGCTGATGGCCTCGTTGGCCGCTGGACCGATGCAATGGTCGCTAAAGGGTATAGCCGGTCGGCCGAGGGCCGTACCAAGGACCTCACGAACCCGGCGGAGCGACAGCTCAGCGCGAAAGGCGCCTTTGGGGCGCCCAAAGTGCGACAACACAACCACGCGCGCGCCGCGTGCCAAGAGTTCCCGCAGCGTTGGCGTGAGCCGTTCGATCCGCAGACCGTCGGTCATGTACAGATCTTCCATCGGGACATTGAGGTCGGCACGAACCAGAACGGTTTTACCGTCGACATCGATATCATCGAGGGTGCGAAGCGTTTCCATGGCCATTTTCTTCATGCTGGAGGGCGGCGCACCATACCGGCTCGCTTCTGCTCCTTCAACGAGGGGGGCGGAGTTCAGCCCCGCGGCGTGTCAGACGCAATCTTTTTTCGTGGACGAGAGCGTCTAGGTTGCCGCACTCACCACCGCGTCAACATCCGACAACTCCTCGACCGGAATATGGCAGGCAATGCGGTGGCCACTTGCGGTTTCTACGGTCGGAGGCAGTTCCGTTTCGCAAATCGACCCGATTTTGCGATGGCAGCGGGTATGAAACGGACACCCCGTCGGTGGTTTGAGCGCGCTCGGCGGGCTTCCTTCCAGGACAATTCGCTTCTTCTTGTAGCGGGTGTCTGCAATCGGCACGGCCGACAGGAGAGCCTCTGTATACGGGTGATAGGGCGGTGCGAAAACGTCCTTCGTCAGGCCCATCTCCATGATGCGTCCCAGATACATCACGACCACGCGGTCGGCGAGGTAGCGCACCACCCCGAGGTCATGGCTGATAAAAAGTAGGGTGGTGCCGTGTTCACGCTGAATGTCCATGAGCAGTTCGGTAACCGCTGCCTGGACCGACACATCGAGCGCAGATACCGGTTCGTCGGCGACCACCAGCGATGGATCTCCGGCAAACGCTCGGGCAATGCCGACGCGCTGTTTTTGCCCACCGGAGAGCTGGCGTGGCTTGCGGTTGGCAAAGTCCCCGGGAAGTTTTACGAGATCTAGAAGCTGCTTAACGCGCCGATCGACTTCCTCGCGGGTTTCGTGCTTGGTGGAGAGCCGGTCCACGACGCGTGCGATCTGCCGTCCGACTGTGTGGCTCGGGTTGAGCGTTTCATTCGGATCCTGAAACACCATCTGTAGCGACGCGAGCTGTGCCTTGCTGCGGCGGCGCACAGGTGTGGCACCGATTGCCTGACCGTCGAGGACAATCTCGCCATCTGTTGTGGTTTCCAGTCCCATGAGCACTTTGGCGAAGGTCGATTTTCCACATCCGGACTCGCCCACGATCGCCAAGGTCTCACCGCGTCGCGCCGACAGTGTTATGGCCTCGTTGGCCTTCACGTCTACGGCGCCTCGACGCGAGATCATCGCGCCAATGCTACGATCCTTGATGGTGTAGTACTTCTTCAGATCGGTGACCCTGAGCACTTCGGCCGGATCATCGTTTGTCGGCGCGCTGGCCTGACCGGCCGTCTCACCACCAACGAAATCGATCGTTGACCATTTCGCGCAGCGCACTCGGTGGTTCTCGTCTTTACCAGCCAGCGCGATCGGACCGGTATCGCAGGTGTTTGCCTCGAAGAAATCGCAGCGCGGCGCAAAATTGCAGCCGGTTGGCCGTTCGTTCGGCAGCGGCAATTGGCCGCGAATCGGGGTCAGCGGTTTGGCTGTCTTGTCGGTATCGGGTAGGGGGATGCAGTCGAAGAGGCCCTTGGTGTACGGGTGTCGTGGCGTGTCGAACAGTGCGTCGACGCCGGCTTCTTCAACGACCTCACCCGAATACATCACGTTGACCCGCGAGCAGGTTTCCAGCACGAGCCCGAGATTATGGGAAATATAGAGCATGCCGGTCTGATGCTTGGCGGCGAGCGATGCGATCAGATCGACAATGCCCGCTTCCACCGTGACGTCCAGCGCGGTCGTCGGTTCATCAAGGAGTAAAAGCGAAGGCCGCGACAACAGGGCCATCGCGATCACGACGCGTTGCTGCTGACCGCCCGAAATCTGATGAGGATAGGCCGCTGCCAGCCTCGCCGGGTCGGGCAGCCCCACGTCGTCCAATGCCGAAAGACTCATTTCGTAGGCTTGGTCGCGGGTGGCCTGATCATGATAGATCGGCACTTCCATCAACTGCGCGCCGATCGTCATGCTGGGGTTCAGGGCGGACATTGGCTCCTGATAGACCATCGCGATTTCGCCGCCGCGCAGTTTGCGCAACTCGTGGGGAGGCAGGGTGGTGATATCGCGTCCCTTGAACAGGATCTGCCCACCGACAATGGCACCGTTTCGACCGAGGTAGCGCATGATCGCCATGGCAACCGTTGATTTTCCGCAACCCGACTCACCGACCAGGGCGATTGCTTCGCCGGTTTCGAGCCGCAAGGAGAAATCGATTACTGCTGGAATTTCGCCTGCCCGGCTGTAGTACGAAATGGAGAGGTTCCGAATTTCCAGCAGTGGCGCGTCCGCGGCGACCGTCATGGTGTTAGTCATGTAGCGAGACCTCACGGATACCGTCAGCCAACAAATTGAAGCCCAAGACGAGCGTCGAAATTGCAATGCACGGGATGATCGTCATGTGTGGGAACGCCAGCGCCAGTGCCCGGGCTTCGTTGATCATGCCGCCCCAATCCGGGTCGGGCGGCGGAAGGCCTAGCCCGAGAAAGCCGAGCACGCCGATGGTAATGATCACGTAGCCAATACGGAGGCACCCATCGACGATCAACGGACCGCGGGCGTTCGGCAAGATCTCAATCAGCATGATGTACCACGGGCTCTCGCCGCGGGTTTGTGCGGCGGCGACATAGTTGCGGGTGCGCAAATCGAGGACCAAGCCACGGACGATGCGCATGACCCCCGGGGCACTGGCAAACGTCACGGCAATGATGATGTTGACGCCCGATGCGCCGATCGTCGCAATGATCAGAATGTAGAGGACGAGTACTGGGAACGAGAGAATGAGATCGCTGATGCGCGACAACAGGTCATCAACCCAGCCGCCGAAATAGCCGGCGGCGAGCCCCATGACGATCCCGACGGTATAAGCGCTTGCGGTAGCCAGAGGCGCGAAAAAGAGAACGGTTCGGGCGCCCCACATCACCCGACTTAGGATGTCGCGGCCGAGTTGATCGGTGCCCAGCAGGAAGATGCCGCCGTCCGGGGCGGCAGATAGGGGTGCCGCAAATGGTTGGATCTGCGCGTTCGGCGGGAACGGCGCGACGAACGGTGCCAGCAGCGCCACCACGATCCAGAACCCCACCAAGACACATCCTGCAATTGCAATTTTGCTCTCGCGTAACAGGGCAAGTGATCGGAGGGCCCGCATCAATGCGCGCACCGCAGCACTAGGGGCCGACTGAGAAGAGGTGTCAGGCGCGCTCATGCGAGCCGTATTCTTGGATTGAGGTAGGTGTAGCCGATGTCGGCAAGCGTTTGGGTCGTCACCGCGACGAATACCGCCACCATCGTACAAGCTTCAATCAGGAAGATGTCCTGGTTCAGCGAGGCTTCCAGCAATAGGCCGCCAAAGCCTTTGTAGGCGAAGAAGAACTCGACGACGATCACACCGGACAACAGCCAATTCACCTGCAACATGATCACCGTGAAAGGGGCGATCAGTGCATTGCGCAACGCGTGTCGAAAAACGACACGGCCAAACGGCAGCCCCTTGAGAACCGCGGTTCGGATGTACGGTGTGGTCATCACCTCAGCCATCGATGCGCGCGTCATGCGAGTGACGTAGCCGACGTCGTAAAGAATGAGCACCATGACCGGCAACACAAGCTGCAGCGGATCAAAGCCATCGGTCATCCCTGACGTGCCAGGCAGGATCCCGAGCGCAAACACGAATATCGCGGACAAAAAGACGGCGCTGGCAAATTCGGGCACCGAGGTTGTGATAATGCTGGTGATCGAGATAGCGCGATCGAGTGCAGAGCCTTCGCGCATGCCGGCCAACACGCCGAGCGTTAGCGACAGCGGCACCAAAATGGCAAACGTCCAGAAGGCCAAGATTGCGGTGTTCCAAAGGCGGGGCCACAGAATGTCGGCAACCGGTGCTTTGAAGCGAACCGATTCGCCGAAATCGCCGGTCAACATGCCGCCCAGCCAGCTCAAGTACCGCGTCCAAAGCGGCTCAAGGTAGCCGTTGGCCTCGAGCCATAACGTGCGTTGCTCTTCGGAGGAGTAGGGACCCAAAACCTTCGTGGCCACGCTTCCGGGCTGTAGTTCCAGCAAGACGAACAGCAGCAGCGACACAATCAACATTGTGACGATCATGAGACCCACGCGCTTAGCGATGAAAAACAGCATGGGGGCTCAGTGGCCTTGAATGATCATTGGATAAAAAAATGGGCCGGCTCGAACATGCGCCGAAGCCGGCCCAATTGATGCGGCTCTGGCGTCGCCTAGGCGAGCCACGCCTTGTTGAAGTGATGCTCGAATGCGACCTGGGCGTAGATGTTTTTGACCCGCGTGGAGCGAGACACAAACACCGACCGCCAGAACGTCTGGGCGATCACCGCGTCGTCGCGCAAGACGCCCTGGATTTCGGCCATGACCTTGCGGCGCTCCGTGACATCGGCCAAACCACCCGCCTTATCGAGCAACCTGTCGAACTCAGGATTGCTGTACGAGGTTTCGTTCCAAGCAACGCCCGAGCGGTAAGCGAGGTTGAGAACCTGAACGCCTAGCGCACGGTGGGTCCAGGAGGTGAAGCCAAAGGGTGTCGAAAGCCAGCGATCCCAATACGTACCGCCCGGCATGATGTTGATCTCAAGATCAATCCCTGCCGGTTTCAGCATTTCAGCGATCGCTTTACAGGTGTTTTGCTCCCAAGTTGGGTTGGCCACGCAGTCGATGCGGATCTTCAAGCCGTTCGCATGACCAGCTTCCGCCAGCAGACGTTTGGCTTTGGCGTAATCCTGCTTGAGGGGCGCAAGTTCAGCGTGTTCCGGATGCACCGGCGCCACGTGGTCGTCATACCCGGCGGCGCCGAGGCCGCTGTAGACCACTTCAAGAATACGCGACCGATCCAAGCACGCCTGAATCGCCTGGCGTACTTTGACGTTGTCGAAAGGTGCTTCCGTTACCTTCATGCGAGCGACACCAGTTTGTGCCGTTACCGCTTGCATGACCTCAATGTTCGGCAGGCTCCGCATGGTCGGAATCTGCTCGACGCTGGTCTGGTAGTTGGTATCGACCTGGCCGGAAGCGAACGCGGCGATTTCAGCTGCCGGATCATCGCCATTGTCGACGTAGGTGATTTGGTCGAGGTAGACGTCGCCATTCCAGTGGGCATCGGCCCGCTTTTTCAGGACGGCAATCTCGCCGACTCCAAAGCGATCAAGTGAGAACGCGCCCGTCCCAATCGCATTCTTGGACCAATCACCACCTTCGAAGCTGCGGTGGGCGATCAGCGCGGGATAGTCGGCCATTGATTCGGGCAACGACAATTCTGGGCGGTTGAGATGGAATCGCACAGTGTGCGCATCAACGCGCTCTAGCGCACCGGATGCCATTTTGGTCGACATCTTGGCCTTGCCGTTCTCGTCTTTCTCGCCGGTGTCGACGGTTTCCGTCATGGCGCTGAAGCGGCCTTGGTTGGACGAACCTGTCGCCGGGTCGAGCCACCGTTCGAAGTTCGCGATCACGTCATCGGAGCCGAATTCGTCGCCGTTCGACCATTTCACGCCTTTACGCAGATTGAAGGTCCAGGTCTTCAGATCCTCCGAAACGTTCCAGCTCTCGGCGAGGTGAGGTTGCGCGACATTGTTCTTGTCGATCTGAACCAGCGGCTCAATGACGTGACGCGCCACGTTGCCTTTCTCGCCCCAATCGAAGATCGCCGGATCGGAGACTTCCTTTACATTCATCGACACACGAAGGTTGCCGCCAAACTTGGGCGAGTCTTGGGCGTGGGCATCGCGCGGCATCGCACCCACCATGGCGTAGGCGGCGGTCGCGGAAACGCCCAGGACAGCAGCACTTTGCACGAATTGTCGGCGGTCGATTTCGCCCTTCTTGAGTTGGTTCACCAATTCAGGAATGTGCGGATGGGTCGTTTTGTCTTCTTTCGTCATAGCGTCGTGTCCTCCGGAAGGTCGAATCTTGTCTGTCCTAGACAGGTTTATCTAAAGTCGCCGGTGTCTTCTTCTAAGATATTTCTCAGCAATAGAAAGTAAAAGTGACTCGCGTCTTGAAAGTCACAAGTAATGAAGAAGAAGGGCGGGTGATTACTTGCAATACCAGGCCATTGCCTCGACTGCGTTTGATCTAAGCCTGATTATTCCGGGACACACCCGATGAGTCAAACCAGCCCACGACATCAATCCGTGATCTTGCAAAATCGTTCGAACGATTTTCTGAATTCTGTTGTCGTCCAGCGCCTATTTTGATGTCGCGACGAAGACGCCATCCCAGTCGGCGCCCGGCGGGTCTGCGCGGTAGGCGGCGATTCTCTCGTCGTATAGGTCGTAAAGCACATCGAGGCCGCCGAGACCGTGGGCTTCTCCATTGGTTTGTTTGGCAAGGTCGCGACAGGTCACGATCAGATCCGTTGCCTGATCCCATTGTTGGCCGCGATAGGCCGTGATCATTGCCTCGTGCTTTTTTTCGAGCGCACCAAACGCCGGGGTTGCTTTCTCTTTGGCGTCTCCCCGTAGCCCGTAGATCAGGACGGGTTCGGTTTTGCCCTTTACGGCGATCAGGTCGAGTTCGACCGAGGCGAACTCAGGTGCGGCCTTGCGGGTTTCTTGTCCGATAACCACGCCGACACCGTAGTTCTTTGATTGTCCTTCAAGGCGGGCCGCCAGGTTCACCGCATCGCCGAGCACTGAATAGTCGAAGCGCTTGTCGGATCCCATGTTACCGACACAGCACTCGCCGGTATTGAGACCGATTCCGATATTGATGGGATAGTGCGTGCGTTTCTCGCGCTCCGCTTCGCGTTTCAGGTCTTCGTTCAGGCCATGGAGCGCGTCGAACATGGCAAGCGCAGAATCAAGTCCATGTGCCGCATGGGCCTTGTCGTCAAGCGGCGCATTCCAGAACGCCATGATGCAGTCGCCCATGTATTTGTCGATCGTGCCACGCCGATCGAGGATCATGTCGGTCATCGGTGTGAGGAACCGGTTGATCAGTTTTGTCAGCCCGGTGGGGTCGGTCTTGAACTGCTCCGATATCGTGGTGAAGCCGCGGATATCGCAAAACAGCAACGTCATGTCGCGCATTTCGCCGCCCAAAACGAGCCGTTCGGGTTCGTCGGCGAGTTGCTCAACCAACGCCGGTGAAAGGTATTGGCTGAATGCACCTCGCACTTGCCGCTTTTCGGCTTCGGTCCGCAGAAAGTTAAGGAGGGTGCTCGACATGTAGACGGCGACAACCACGCTCGACGCATAGATCGGATCCAGCAGCCACAGAAGTTCACGGTAGAAATACCAAGACGCCGCAACGGCCACGGCTACGCCGACGACACCAATTATCGCGCTTAACAAGGCGCCTGCGCGCGGCAGGATCAAAAGCAGCAATAGTCCCAACAAGACCATGTAGATGATTTCGGCTCCGTCCGCCCAGTCCGGACGCTCGAGGAAGTGGTCGAGCAATATTTGCTCGACTGCTTGGACGTGGACTTCGACCCCCGGCGCCGCAGCCTCCAACGGTGTTGCTCGAATATCGAACAAGCCGGCCGCAGAGGTGCCGATGAACACGATCTGTCCGTCAACCTTTTCTGGATCAAATTCCGGACTGAAGACCTGCCATGCGGGAATTCGTCGCTCGGGGACGTGACCGGTGAAGTGAATCCACATGCGGCCGTTTGGACCGGTTGGGAGTTCATAGTTTCCGATCTTGATATTGTTCAGTCCGGTTTTGACGCCGCCGTAGCCGACCTCGCCGCTCGCGCCGGTCGTCTTGATGATGTAAGTGCGCGCACCTTGAATCACCCGCATCACTTCGGCGGTCAGAGACGGGTAGGGGTTGCTCTGGCCTTCCAGCTTCAGGAACATCGGAACCCGGCGGACGATCCCATCGCGTTCGGCCACCAGATTGAAAGATCCGTTGCCCGATACGTTCTCCGTCAAAACGCTGAGATTGGAGACCGCGCCCTGAAAGCCGAACAGATACTCAAGTGGATTGTCGCCGCCATAGGCAAATGAGGCTGTCTGTGCCGGGACACGCGGCAGGCTAGGGTCGCCGGTCAGGACGAACCCGGTAATCACCGGTGTTTGGGCAATCACGTCGGCCAGCACAGCGTCATGGTCAGGTAGGTCTTCCATGTTTTCCTTGAGCGCTTCTACCTCTCGGGTGAGCGGCCACAGGTCAACGATGTATTGGGGCGACGTCCGGTCGGGTTCGGAAAAAACGATATCGAACACAATCGCCGCCGCGCCGGCATTCGCAAGTTGTGCGACGAGCTGGGCGACAAAGGTTCGCGGCCATGGCCACTGTCCGATGCGCTCAAGCGATTCATCGTCCAGGTCAACGTACTTGACCGGCACCGGCACGTATTCGCGTGGCGCAAGCCGTTGATAAACGTCGAAGACGCGCATGCGCATCTCTTCGACCTGAGGCACACTCACGCGCACCCCAACGGCAAGTACAATAAGGGCCAGTGGGATGAGAATATGATGGGCGCGCCTGAGACGTCTCAGCATTGGAACCGCACAGAGCAGGGGATCATGCCAATAGCGTACGCGTTCCGGCGCTTATGCTCTAGGTATCGAGGAATTCCCGCCAAATCTTGTCGAAGCCCTGGTGGTTAAGGCCGAATACTTCGATCAACCCAGGGTCAAAGTGTCCGCTTGGATCGATCCGCTCATCGCCATTGATGATGATATCGACCGTTTGGTCGTGTGAGTACGCGGGCTTGTATGAGCGTTCTGCCCGAAGCGCGTCGTAGGTATCGGCGAGCGAGACGATACGCGCAGATATTGGTATCTCCTCACCTTTGACCCCATGCGGGTATCCTGATCCATCCCACTTCTCGTGGTGAAACAGCGCGATCTCGGCGGCGAGCTTGAGCCGGTGGGAGTGCGATAGAATCTGAAACCCGAAAATGGGGTGCTGATCCATCTGCTCACGCTCTTCCGCGGACAGCTCACCGCGTTTGTTCAAGATCCCCTGGTCGACACTCAACTTGCCGACATCATGGAGTTGTGCCGAGTAGCGAATCTCATCGCAGAAATCTCGTGGCATGCCGAGCCGTTGCGCGAGGAAGAAGGCGTACTCGTTAACCCGCACGATATGATTGCCGGTCCCTTCGTCATGGATTTCCGCAGCGCGGGCCAAAAGGCTGATCGACAGCTTGAACGCTTCTTCGGTTTCTTCCTGTAGCTGGCCGATCCGCTCGCGCTGTCGCGCTAGCGCTTTGTTGCGCTGGCGCAACTTCACGTTCTTCTTTTCGATCTGCTCAAGATTGTCGGTGCGTTCGACATA
>Ga0055584_100002054_pt1 | contig 19822 bp, 22 predicted proteins | sample OSDHelmetaG_FD_58716 | JGI IMG/M metagenome (GOLD analysis project Ga0055584, IMG submission 58716) | Pelagic marine sediment microbial communities from the LTER site Helgoland, North Sea, for post-phytoplankton bloom and carbon turnover... | ecosystem: Environmental > Aquatic > Marine >... | reverse complement strand
ATTATGTGGGCCAGCGACCAGGAATGCTCGCGGGGAGCGCTGCTCAAGCTGGTGGACTCCACCTATGTCCCCGGTGGCTTCTCGTCGTCGTGGGTCGCGGTCACGCCGAGTTCCCCGACAGACGCGCTGCCCGAGGAAATGCGCAAGTTTTACCCGCGCTACGTTGATCCAGAGCAGGCCATCGTCAAGCGCGGCAGCGACGAGGAACGGTTTACGCTGGGCATCGTGCTCGAACCAGACGTCGTCGACGCGCAGGACGACCGCTACACGGCCGCCGAGGTGCGCAAGGCGTGCCACCGATTTGCCGAATTCTATTGGAACGCGGGGCTCATGCACAAACAGATCGTCAACGGCAAGGTGGTGATCCTCGAGAACTACCTCGCTCCCTGCGAGTTCACCGCCGAGAACGGCGAGAAGGTAAAGGCAGGAACATGGCTACAGGGGCGCGGATACCGTGACGACAAGATCTGGACTATGGTAAAAAGCGGGAAGTTGACGGGGCTATCGATGGGCGGCAGCGCCATTCGAAAACCCGCCGCAAAGGAGACCGCGTAGATAGAAGCTGAGTAAACCAACAGGGAGCCAAGCTCCTATCTGGGTCATCAAGGAAATTGAGCCCTGAGCCGCCGGACGATTTTGTCTGGGCAGCTCAGGGCTTTTTGTTTTTTCGCAAGGAGAGATTGAGCGTGTTCGACATGAAAAAGCCTGACGAGAGAGAGGACCAAAAGGTCCATCAGCTTCTCGACATCATTGCCGAGGAAATCTCGGACGTGGATCGGGCTGCGAACAAGCGCACCTACCTCGTCGTGAAACGGAGGACAGACATGGACGTTGCAGACCAAACCCTCGGACCGGAGGTGGTGACCGACGAGGCAGGGAATCTCACCGCGATGCACAAGGCGGCCGATGACGAGGCGCCAGGTCCCGACTCGGGCGCTGCGGCCAAAGTCGCCGTCACGACGAAGGCGCAGGATGACGAGGAGGACGACAAAGAGCGCACCAAGCAGGCTCTGGTCATGCCAGCGGCGGTGAAGCAAGCGCTCCTACAAACGACCACCGATGCACTCAAACGATTGATGGCCGTCGTCGACGCCATCAAAGCAGCCGAGGAGAGCGACGAGAACCTTGACAAGCCAACGCCGGACTCGGCCGCGCGCGAGATGCGTGCGGTTTGCCAGCTGCTCGAAGACGCGCTCAAGCGATATCCGGCCCCCGTCTCAAAAGACGATGCCGACGCTTCCCGAAGCGACGTCGACAAGGCAGGCACAAGGCTGTCCGGCAAACGTCGCGACCAGCTCAAGAACGCTATCGAACTCCTTCAGAAACTTCTGGAGGAGGTCTTGCCAAGTAAGGCCGCCCCACGTGGTGCAGCACCGGAATACCGGAGCACCAAACTCGCTGACCGGGCGAACGTGGGCGCGGATGTCCAACCAAACCAGGATGCAACTCAGAGCGCGCAGGAGATCCTCAGCGACGTTCCGGGACTTGCGGACGTGCTCAAGTCACTCACCTCGCTCAGCGAGGTGGCCGGCGAGCTGAAGTCCAAGGTGCAAGGTCAGGACGAGGAGATCGCCCGGCTGAGGAAGTCGACGGGGCTTCCGGCGAGTCGCGAGGTGGATGCGGTCAAACAGCCGCAGCCTGCCAAACCGGTGAGCTGGCCTCTCGACATGAACCGACCTCTCACCCGCGAAAAGGTCGCGAAAGAGGTCTCGTTCTTCGACTGAGGGACGCAACCAGCTGAAGGAGAAAGACCATGAGTATTGAAGAAATCGTCTACGACAACAGGACGATTCTGGAGAAGGCAGACCTGGCACTGGCGGATCTCACCGCAGGTGGCGGGCTATTGCAGCCGGCCCAGGCCCAGAAGTTCATTCGGATCCTGATCCAGGAATCCGTCGTCCTGAAAATGTCCACCGTCGTGCCCATGCGTTCGCAGAAGCAGCTGATCGAGAAGATCCGCTTCGGTGGCCGCATTCTGCGCGCAGGAAACGAGTCAACGGCGCTGGCCGCGGGTGACCGCGTCAAGCCCGACCTCGGCTCTGTTGAGCTGGATGCCCAGCTTTTCAAGGCAGAGGTGCGCCTCAACAACGAGGTGCTGGAGGACTCCATTGAGCGAGGAGCATTGCGCCAGACCATCATGCAATTGATGGCTGACTCCATCTCCCGCGACATGGACGAGGTCATTGTTCAGGGAGACACGGCGAGCGCCGATCCGTTCCTGGCCAAGTTGAATGGCGTCCTCAAGCAGGCCACGTCGAATGTCGTGGACGCTGCCGGGGCCACCACGAACAAGGCCATCTTTCGGGACATGCTCAAGGCCATGCCGTCGGAGTTTCTGCGCAACCGTAAGCAGCTCCGCTACCTGACCAGCGTGGACTCGGAGATCGACTACCGCGATTCGCTCGCTGAGCGCGCCACGGTGGTTGGCGACAAGTTCCTCGAGCAGGACGTGCCCGTGGCGTACTCGGGGATCCCGATCAAGGACGTGCCGCTGTTTCCGGAGAACCTGGGAGCGCTGAACGACAGCACCAACGTGCTGCTCACCGATCCCAAGAACATCAATGTCGGCATCTGGCGAAACATCCGCCTCGAGACCGACAAGGATATCAGCGAGGGCGTTCTCATCATCGTCGCGACGATGCGCTTCGACGTGAAGTACGCCGAAGAGACCGCCTCGGTGAAGGGCATCAACGTCAAGGTCGCCTAAGCGGCAAAGGAGAGAAACGATGGCTGCAATCACCGAACAATTCGGATCCGGCGGCGCCAACCTGGCACCAGGGGGCGCTGCCGGCAGTCCAGATTTGGCAACGGCCCTGCGAGACGTCGCTGACGATCTCGCAGCGCTGAAGCCGTCCGCCGTGGCGACCGCAGACGCGGGAGCCACCTACGGGGCAAACGAGCAGGCCCTCATCAACGAGCTCAAGGCAAAGGTAGATGCGCTGGCGGCCGTGGTCCTCAAGACCACGAGCGCTTGATGCATGAGGAGAAATGACGATGGCAACAGACACCATGTTGGTGCGGCTCAAGCCGTTCAACCGAAAGAAGGGGCATGTCCTTCGCTGCTACACCTATCGCGGCATTCGCTTTTTCGAGCGCCGGGGTTGGACACGCGTGCGCAAGGAGATCGCCGACTACGTTCAGACCGTGCACCAGATCCCCGACGACGAAGACTCGCCGTTGGCGTTCGATACGTGCAGCGAGGGTGAAGCCAAGGCGATCGACAAGCGGGAGGCACAGGAGGCTCAGGTCAAGACGCCTGCCGAGCAGGCCAAGGACGTGGCGGAGGCCCGTGACGAGTCTGCCGCCAAGGCAGGTGGCGACCTGGACACGGCGGACCTTCCTCAGAACCGGAGGCGACGGGGGCGCAAGTGAGCGAGTCGGCGGAAACAATCGTGGTGGAAGCGAGCCCAGAGGCAGTAGGGCGCAGCCAGGTCTGGCCCACACGGGATCTGGCCCTGGCTGCGTTCTGTCTGGAACATGGTCTCGAGGTGGTGCGCGCCAGCCGTCGAGGTCGCGAGTTTGAGTTCCTGTTTCGGGATCCCGACTCGCGCGGCGATGAGCTTGCGGTCGCCTTCGCCAATTCGCCCGAGGCCCGCTTCGATGCCGCCATGCGTGCGTTGAAAAAGCTCTGCCATCGCAGTGGAGGAGGTAACAATGGACGTTGAACACAATGCGCTCCTGCAGGAGATCGGACGCGGTGACGCGGTCGCCATCGCGAACCTGAGGACGACCGGCATCCCGCGCCACGTGGGCATGGCGGCCGCCGCCAAGGTTCTCGCGCAGGACATCACCAAGGCATCCCTGGCGCATATCGAGACCCAGCGCACGGATGGAGCGCTACGAAAGCGGTTCGACGAGGCAGCCGACGGCTCACTCGAAGACGTGGTCGTTGAGCTTCTGCGGGAGACGGTCGCGCTCATCGCAGGTCGCATCCGTGCTCGTGGCGAGGCATGGCTCGACGACTCGCTCCGCATGGAGGGCAAGGCCATCGCGCTCGAGGAACGGGTGATCCGCCTGGTGTCGGCCGCATCCGAGAACGGAAAGGAAACGGGAAGCTGACGTGTCAGAGAAAGCGACAGAGTTCACGCCCGTGACGGCGAGCGGCATCGAGCCGCCCGCGGGTCCCGATCCATCGGCGGAGGGCCTCGTCCTCGGACCGTGGATTGCCCGGCGCCGTGACGCAACCGGCCCCGCCGGTGCGCTCTTGCAGCGCCGCGAGAACTTCGTCGTACCCACCTTGATCTTCGCGCGAAGGAGGCTTCAGCCATGAGCTTCGTCGCGTTCGTTCGTAAGTGGTTCGGGACCAAGACGCCGACCATCGAGGCTCAGGTGCAAAAGCCGGACCCTGCCACCGAACTCAAGGACCGCGCCGAGATCCTGCTCGAGGATCTCAACGACTTCGAGGACAACGTCGCCCGGAGTCTCGACAGCATCTCGGGTAGCTTCCTCACCGCCGGGGGCAATCGCTCCGATCCGAACGTCGACATCCTCACCGGTGGCGGCAGTGCGGACGCGCTGCACAGCCACGCGAGTATGGCCGGCGATGTCATCCGGACGGTTCGCAACGTCTCCGGCGCACTCATTGTCCGCGGCGTGATCGTTGCCGTCGTCGCCCAGACGGCCGGCGTGCTGGAAGTCGTGGCTGCCGACAAGGACGATGCATCCCGGAGCCCCGGATTTGCCATGGCCCGCGAGGACATCGCGGACGGTGCCACTGGAGAGGTCGTTCGGCTCGGCACTGTCGCCGGCCTTGATAGTTCGTTGTTACCTCTACGCAGGACGCTCTACCTTGGAAACAGCGGGGCCTTCGTAACGGCTGAACCTGCTTCTGGACTCGTTCAAATCGTCGGCCATGTCACCGTGGTTGATGCGAGCCTCGGCGCAGTCTTCGCGGACATGGATGGGCCCTTCGCGGGCCTTGCTGCGAGTCCGCCACCGGGAATCGCAACCATTTCGGGAACCGGCAGCTCGGAGCGCGCCGCGCGTGAAGACCACACCCACGCGTTCGAAGTCGAGGGTCTTGCCGCAAATCCCCCGCCCGCGGTCGCAGCAACGTCAGACGTCGGTGCATCGGTTCGAGCCGCCCGCGAGGACCACACGCACGCGGCACCTCTCGCCGCGGCGCCCGTGTTCATGTGGGGCAACAAGGGCTGGGGCGCTGGCACGGCGACCCGCTATGCCGACCCCTTCTGGAGCGGAGCCAATGCGGCATCCGACGCGCTTCAGATGCGGGTGCCCAGAAGCGGCACGCTTCGAAACCTGTTCGTGTTCGCACGCTCGGCGGGCAGTGGCGATTTCACTGCGCAGCTTCGGGTCAACGATGTGCCAACCGCGCTCGCGACAAACGTGCCAACCGGTGTGCAGCAGGCCGAGAACACGGCCGACAGTGTCGCCGTCAACCAGGGCGACCGCATCGACATGGAGATCGTCCGCACGGCGGCTGGCTCTCCCAGCGATGTCACCATCCTCGCGGAGTTCGCATAGCCATGCCAGCGCTCGCACGAAACCAGAGCAGTGACTGCAACAGCCCGATCCTGGACCTATTCACCCAGGTCAACGGCGTGCTGACCGATGTCGCCGTCCTCGAGTTCATCATCCTCGACAAGACCGGGCCAGGCCCGCTGCAGGTCTTTCCGGCCACCGGTCGGGCTGTCGTCAACACGGCTGCGCTTTGCCCGGTTGGCGGAAAGGTCTCTACCGGACACTTTGTCGCCGAGTACACCCCGCCGCTGACCGAGAACCTCGGGACACACGCGATCCAGTGGTTCTTCCGACTCACGCCCACAAGCCCTGAGCAGGCCTTCGAGGAAGAGTTCGAGGTGCTGTCGGAGGTGGTTGGAACCGGCCAGGTTGCCTATTGCCCGCTACAGGATCTGCGCGACGAAGGATTCACGACCGCTCAGGTGACGGATGCTCGGCTCGTCACGCTCATCGAGCTCGCCAGCCGCTACATCGACAGCGTCACCGAGCGGTTCTTCGAACCACGACAACAGACCCTCGAGCTCGACGGTCGAGATGCGCCAGACCTCCTGCTCGACGAGCCCATCATCGCCGTTGAGGAGATTGAAGTCCTCGACCAAGGCATCGGCGGCGTCGCCATCAGTGGCCCCGTCGACCCCTCAAGCTACCGGGTCTACAATCGACACCTCACCCAGAGACTCGCCAAGCCCGACGACCGCGACAATCCGAAGATCTCGTTTGTTCGTAGCGATTCAGGACCGCGACCGCTTCTTGGCCGTGGATTCTTCTTTCCACAGGGCGTGCAGAACATCCGCGTCAAAGGGCTCTTCGGCTACACCGAGGCCGACGGCAGTCCCACGGGTCGGACGCCGCTCCTCATTCGAGAGGTGTGCAAGCGCCTCGTCGCGCGAGACTTGCCGCTGCTCTCCGATGTGGGCGGTCGCGACGACGCGCAACGGCGCTGGCGTCTGATTCAGGAAAAGACCCGAGACCAGTCGTACCGGCTCGACAAGCTGACTTTACAGGGTGCGCTGACCGGCGACCCCGAGATCGACAACGTGTTGGTGCAATTCAAGCGCCCCGCTGACTTGGGGGCTGCGTGATGAAAGTGCGCCTTGTCAGACCGCTCATCGCGGAGATCGCCCAGCTCGACACGGTGGCTACCGCCGCCGTGGACCCGCCAGGATCCGCAGTGTCCGGCTACGACGACGATTTCAAGGAGCCAGTGCTGGCAGGTCCAGCGGTTCAGGGGCTCGGTGCCGATCAACGCCAAGAGAAGCCTGTCATTCGCATTCCGGCTCAAGTGGAGTTCGGCCCCTTCGAGCAGTTGCGGCAGGCATTCAGCGGGAACCTTCCCGACAGCCGCATCGTACTCGTGATGGACTACGAGGACCTCGCCGGCCTCGGGCTCATCGAGCCAGGCAGCAACGAGAGCCTGCTTCGCCCCAACGACCGAGTGATTCAGCTCCTTAACGGCCAAGGCACGGCCATCGAGGTCTTTCCGAATCCACCTGGGCTGTTCATCACCGAGCTGCGTCCTGGCTACGGCCTCGACGCTGACCGAAACATCGTTCTGGCCTTCGCCGGTGACCGCGAGCAGGGCCTTGGGAGGGCGAGCTGATGGCCAGCGTGATCAAAGTCGGTGGCTGGCAGCAAGCGCAGCGAATCCTCCGCGCTGGCCCGGCTCGGTTTCGTCGTGCGGTGGACCGCGCCGTGCTCCAAGAGGCCCAGCTCTACAAGAAGGAGATCGTTCGAGGGCTGACGTCGGGACGCCCCGGCGGAAAGACCCTCGAGCCCCTGTCGCCCACGACCCTTGCCACCAGGCGCGCCCGTGGCATGCGTGGCTCCAAGCCCCTGATCGCACGCGGGGATCTGCGACGTTCCATCACTGTGGTGAAAGGGCCGTTTGGCGGCGCGTTCGTTGGCGTCTTGCGCAGCGCACGGGGTTCCGACGGGCAAAGCCTGGTGAATGTCGCCGCAGTGCACGAGCTCGGCAAGACCGTGGTCGTGCGCCTCACTCCGACGTCTCGGCGTTTCCTTATGATGATTCTGCGGGAGGCCGGCATTGAGCCCGGTGGTGGCGGTGGTGGAACGGGCATCGCAGTCATTCGCATCCCAGCTCGGCCGTTCTTGCGCCCCGTCTTCGACAAACTTTCCAAAGGCGCGCCGGCGAGGGTGACGAGGCGTGTTGCGCTTCTCCTAGCCGGCGATTTCGGGGTGGTGTGATCATGGCGATTCCAACCATCACATCCATCACCCCATCGGCGGGCCTCACGTCGGGCAGGGCTTTCGTGACCGTGGTCGGCACCGACATGCGCATGCCTCCCGCACCGCCGCCATCCGGCCCGACCAGCGGTGTGCTTCCCAGGACCGTCGACGTCCTCTTTGGCGGACTGCTCGCAACGCTGGTGCGTGTGCGTGTTGATCCTGCCAACCCCACCAATGGCACCATCCTGAATTGTCTTACCCCCCCGCACGCCTTGGGTGCAGTGGATGTGGTCCTGCGAAATCTCGACGTAGTTGGTCTTCCGATCCCTACAGAGGAAGTCACGGCCCCTGCTGGATTCACTTTTCAGCGCACGGACCTCACTGCCGAATCGGACCTGACACGTCTGGTGCGCACCATGTTGCGGGCCCTCAAAGACCAGGTGCTCGAAAACCTGAGCCTCACCGTCCATACCGACTACGACGACACCACCGGAGATGATCTGCACATCGCCGCGGTCTCCAAGCTGCCGGCGCTCGTTCTCGTCGGGCCTGAGCTCAACGAGAACCGGTTCTATTCGCTCAACGAGTTGCCCGTCGATGGAGGCGGCGACGCTGTTGCTCTGCCGTTCACCCAACGTCGCGTGCCCTACACGGTCGACCTGAGCTTCGAACTCATCGGCGTCAGCGAGCACACGGTCGAGCTGCTCAACCTCATGCGTGCCTGCACGACTTTCCTCCACAAGAACAAGACGCTCGAGATGGACCGCGACGCGTCTGATCCATCCCAGGGGCGTGTTGCTTATGAGCTGGAGTTCGCGCCGGGCGGGCAGCTGCAGACCCAAAATCGTCCAAACCAATCCAACGTGCGTCACTTCTCGGGGAGCCTCGTCGTGCGGGGCTTCGACCTCGACGAGCCCGCGGGCGTCATCGTCGACGAGGGACGCACAAACGAACCGGTGGCTCTGGCCACTGAAAACACCGGAGCCGGCTAAAGGAGAACACGATGGCCATTGCACTGAAAAACATGGAGCGCAGGATGCAAGTCTTCAACCTGCGGCACGATATCTACTGCGACGTCGCGGGCACCTGTGGCTGCACCGACCAGACGGTCACCACCGTCGAAGAGAGTCCGATGACCGGCGAGCGTCGTCCGCGCTCCAGGAAGCGCAAGGTGCCCACGTCGCTGACGCTGCTGGCCCTCGAAAAGTGTGAAGGGCTGCACGAGGCGGTTCTCCGCGTGCCCGAGATTCGCCGAGCCGTTGATAGCGGCACGTTGCGCGTTCTTACGATGGCAGCGCCAACAACAACGCCAGCAGTAGAAACCAAGCCGCCGACACCAGAGACGAAACCGCGAAGAGACAAGGAACGAAACAAGGAAAGATAACCACAGAGCGAGCTAACGAAGCGGGGAACTCCCCGTGTGCGGGTCATCGGAACCACCGAGCCCCGGCATTGCGACCCAGGTCGCGTGCCGGGGCTTTGTCATTTCAGGGCCCACAACCTTCGAGACCTCGACGTAGAAGGAGGAGATGAAACATGGGTGGTCAGTTACTGGCGAGTAAGATCGTCATCGTTGAAGAGGAGCCGCGAATCCGCTCCGTGCCCGCGCTGCCCACCGCAGTGGTCGGCGCGGTCGGCATCGCGGAGCGCGGTCCGGTGGGTGTCGCAACCCTGGTCACGAGTTTTGAGGAGTACGTCCAGATCTTTGGCGGCTTCACGGCGAACTCGGACTTGTCGCTTGCAGCATTCGCATTCTTTCTCAACGGTGGCGGCACCATGTGGGTCGTTCGCACGGTCCACTACACCGACATCACGAGCGCCCCGACCAAGACCTCGGTCAAGGGCACGCTCACCTTGCAGGACCGAGCGGGCGTGCCGCTGGACACGCTGCAGGTCGACGGTAAGTGGGACGGCGCGTACGCATCCAAGCTGCGTGCGATTGTCGGACCACCAACCTCGGGCGCGGCCGGCGAGTTCAACTTATCGGTTGAGCAGGACGGGGTCATTATCGAGGTGTTCCCTAACCTGTCGCTGAACACGGCGGCGGCGAACTACGTCGAGAGCGTCGTCAACAACGCCAAGACCGGCTCGACCCTGGTCTCGGTGACAGACCTCGGCAGCGCAACGGTCGCGCCCAACAATCTCCCAGCGGAGGGGACGTTCGGGCCGCTGACTGGGGGCGATGACGGGCTGGCTAGCCTCGATGACAACGACTTCATCGGTTCCGACGCCTCAGCGACGGGGATCCGCGCACTCGATACGGTCCAGAACGTCACGCTGCTGATCATTCCGGGCCGTGCAACGTCCGCGGTTCACAATGCGATGATCACGTACTGCGAGGCCACCCGAGACAAGGCGTGCTTCGCGGTGCTCGATCCGCCGTCCAACACCGACGCCGTGGGCATCGTCGACTATGTCGACAGCACGGCCGCGCTACTTGGGCTCTCGGAGTTCGCGGCCATCTACTGGCCTCGGGTCAAGGTGCTGAATCCCAACAAGAACGTGTTCGGCAGCGCGGACCAGATTGTGGTGCCGCCTTCAGGGCACATCGTCGGCGTCTATGCTCGGGTGGATTCATCGCAACCGGGCGGTATCTACAAACCGCCTGCTGGCATCGAAAACGGAAAGCTCCTCGGTGTGCTCGGCTTCGAGACCGACGAGGTTCTCGACGAGGCCAAGCGCGACCTGGTCTTCCCCAAGCGCATCAACCCGTTGACGGTGTTCCCCGGTGTGCCTCGTCACATCGATGGTGCGCGTACCTTGAAGGGGGACGGCAACTTCCCGACCGTGGCCGAAAGGCGCGGCGTCATCTTCATCGAGCAGAGCCTGAAGATCGGGCTGCTCTTCGCCAAACATCAGAACAACAACGAGAAGCTGCGTTCGACGGTGCGCCGCACCATCCTCGCGTTTCTGTTCATCCAGATGCGCAACGAGGCGTTTCAGTCACAAGATCCGACCAAGGCGTTTTTCGTCGACGTGAGCGAGTCGCTCAATACGCCGACGGTCGTTTTCGCAGGCCAGCTGATTGCGCGCATAGGCCTGGCCACAAACAAGCCCGCCGAATTCATCGTGCTGAGAATTTCTCAGGACACTCGCGCACTGGAAGAGGAACTCGCCGCTGCTGGCGGCTGAGGGAGGTAGATCATGGTTCTCGGAACACCACGTACGTTTCACAAGAAGTTCAAGTTCATCGTCGAGGTGGACGCCTTCGCATCGGCGGGCTTTCAAAAGTGCTCGGAGCTCTCCGTCGAGGCGGCCAACATTCAATACTTCGAGGGTGGCTCGCTCATCCCGAACAAGAGTCCTGGCCGGCTGACGTTTACCGACGTGACCCTTGAAAGAGGCGCCACATCGGATTTGGACATGTTCGGCTGGTTTGGCGACGTCGCCAACACCGCGTCTGGCCTCGGCGCCATCGAGCCCGAGTTCAAGCGCAACCTCGACATCGTTCAGCAGGACCGCGACGGGTCCTCGCTGCGGCGGTGGTCGCTCAACAACGCTTGGCCCACGAAGTTCGTGGCTGGAGATTGGGACAACGAGGCCGACGAGAACGTCATCGAATCGGTGACGCTCACGTACGACTTCTTCGACCTCGGATGATGAGGTCGCAGGCAAAGGTAGCGAGCGCGTCAAGGCGCGCTCGCGACGGGCAGCATGGGGCCGCTCGTTGCAACACAGGCAGCTTCGCCCTGGTGGTGGTCGAACCCATCGAGCCTCTGGAACGCAAGCGATGACAAGAGAGGTAGAGGAACATGGCACAGACCATCGAGTGCCCTTCGGGGCTTATTGGAGAGATTCGCGGGCTCAAGGTCCGAGAGTTCAACATCCTGGCGGATAGGCGCCTCGCCAAGGACGGCGGCCAAATCGACGCCATCTTGACCAGCTGCTGGAGCCAGACGGTCGACGCTGGTCCGTACGATTTCGGCGACAAGACCATCGACTGGAATAAGGTGCTGCAGGGCGACCGCTTCTTCGTGCTGCTGCGGGTGCGGGCACTGAGCCTGGGCAACACCTATCCGTTTGCTGCTGTCTGTCTGAACGACTCCTGTCGCCACCGGTTCGAGTGGGAACTCTCCCTCGACGAGCTCGTGGTCCGCATGTTGGACGAAGAGGCACGAGAGACGTTCCGCGCTGGCAACCGCTTTGAGACGACGCTGCCGGGCGCTGGCAAGCGCGTGTGGTTCCGTCTCGCGGTAGGTGCCGACGAGCGGCGGTTTGCCAAGATCCGTCAGCAGAGCCGGAACCGGCTTTGGTCAGCCATGCTCACCATGCGCATCCTCGAGATCGAAGACGTCAAGGACAGCGACAAGCGCCGCTTCATCGAGGACCTCGAGATCGCCGATGCGGAGTTCCTTCGCTCGGAGTTCGACCGAGTGGACTGCGGTGTGGACACCACCGTCGAGATTGAATGCCCCGAGTGCCTGAACCTTCAGGATGTCGACCTCCCTTTCGATCAGCGCTTCTTCCTGGGGAAGCAGCGGACGGGCAAGGAGGGGCCGGCGGGCTCTTTCCCCAGGTAACGGAGGAGATGGTGCGCGAGGCGATCTTTCAACTCTGTTGGATCCAACATGGCGGCAGCGGGCTCGGTTGGAGTCGGGACCAGGTTCTCGACCTCGACCTTTGCGAGCTCGACTGGTGGATTGAGCGCGTTGGCGACCAACGGGGTCGGGAGGCGCGAGCCATCGAACGTGCGAGCAAGCGGAGGTAGACAGAAGTGGCGCTCAACAATCTCGGACTCGGATTTGTCTTCACGGCGCGAGATCTCGCGTCGGCGAAGATCCGTGGTCTTGAGCGCAGTTTCGGCAGCCTCGACTCCAGCACGAAGTCGAGCGCCGCACGCATCAGTGCGAGCTTCCGCCAGGTCGCCATCGGTCTGGGTGTCTTTGCCGCCGGCGCGGCGACCGTCGCCGGTGCCTTTGCGTTGGCGAATGCGGCGGGAGAGTTCGAGCAAGGGCTCGCAGCGGTGGGAGCCGTCTCGCGTGCGACGACGCGCCAGCTTGCGATGCTTCGGGAGGCGTCCATTCAGGCAGGAATTGCCACGCAGTTCTCACCGGCCGAGGCGGTCCAAGGGCTGCAGTCCCTCGCCACCGCAGGTCAGACCGCTGAGCAGGCAACGCGGTCCCTCATCCCCGTGTTGGACCTCGCCGCAGGTTCTTTGGGTCAGCTCGGCGTGGCCCAGGCCGCCGAGGCGGTGGTCGGCACCTTGAACGCCTATGGCCTCGCAGCCGAGGACTCGGCCGGCGTCACCGACAAGCTGCTGCGGATCACCCAGCTCACCAATTTCCAGACCCGTGACTTCGAGGCGGGCCTCGCGAAGGCGGCAGCCACGGGCGCCATTTTCAGCCAGTCCCTCGACGACGTGCTGATCAGCATGGGCCTGCTGCGCAATCGAAACATCGACGCCTCATCCTCTGCCACAGCTCTGCGGGAGGCAGTACGGCGCCTCGGGGCCGACGCCCGTGCCCAGAACGCCGTGACGAGCGCTGGCGTGACCATCTTCGACAAAAGCTCCGGGCGCATGCGCTCAATGCTCGACATCATGAGCGACTTTGCGACCGCCACCAACGGGATGACCGAGTCCGAGCGCAACCGGCGTGTCGTGACAGCCTTCGGTGCTCGCGGCTTGCTCGCATTCAATGCGGTGCTCAACGCCTCCTTTACGACGACTCGCAACGGCACCGAGGTCGTCCTTCGGGGGGCTGAAGCAATCGCGGCCATGCGCTCGGAGATGGAAGGGGCCGAGGGGACAGCCGCCAGCTTCCGGGACCAGCTCCTCGACACATTCGAAGGCCAGAAGACCCTGCTCAAAGGAACGCTGCAGACCTTCGCCATCGTGCTCGGCGAGCCGTTCGCGAAGGTGTTCAAGCCCATCGTCGCAGCGGTCACCGACGCCCTCAACTTCCTGATCCGCGCGTTCCAGTCGTTGCCTTCCGGCCTGAAGAAAGCGTTCGCCGCTTTCGTCGTCGCGGCAGGAGCCATCGTCGCCTTCATCGGTGCCATCATTGCGGGCAAGGCGGCCATCGTGCTGCTCGGCATCGGTCTCAAGGCACTCGGCATCACCCTGGGCGGGATCCTCGCCACCATGCTTCCGGCGATACTCATCTTCGGCTTGCTGGCTGCGGCGGTGGCCGGGTTCGTGATCGCGGTTCGCCGAGACATCGGAGGGATCGGCACGTTCTTCCGCAGGATGTTCGACCGGGTGCGCCTGTTTGTTCAGGGCATGAGCCAGCTCTTTGACGATGGCGGTTTCAGCGGTGCGGTACGCGACGAGCTGAACCGCGCAGAAAACCAGGGCGTCAAGCAGTTCGCCATTCGGGTGTTTCAGATCGCCTTCCGTATCAAGCGGTTCTTCCAGGGCATAGCGGAGGGGTTTGGCTCCGCCATCGAAGCCGGGCGCCCCGTGTTCGAGGCGTTTGTCGCCGCCCTCGGGCGCCTTGGCCAAGCCTTCGGGTTCGTCGGCTCGGCTGCGGACTCTGTGGCGGGTCTGCAGTCCGACCGCTTCGCTGCCTCCGGTGCGCGTGTTGGCGAGGTCCTCGGCAAGATCGTGACCTTCATCGTGCAGGCCATGACCGTCGTGATCGACTTCACGACCGGTGTCGTCGAGGGCTTTCGGTCCATGGCCGATTTCCTGGGAGGCGTGTTCGGCTTCCTGGGGGAGTCCTTCGGGGAGCTGGGCACCGAGATCGTGGCACTACTTCGATCGATCGGGCTCATGGGCGCCGAATCCGAATCCAGCGGCAATACCGTGATCGAGGTGGGTCGAGTGATCGGCAAGGTCATCGGCGGCATCGTGGGCGTCATCGGCTTGGCTCTGGCTGGCGTCGTCCGCATCGTGCGCGCGGTGGTGCGGCTGCTGCGCAACGTGGGTGAATCGCTTGGCCGCTTCGCCGCAGGTTTCGTACAGCTATTCACCGATCCCGTCGAGGGCATCAAGAACCTGCTTGGTGGACTGCTGGGATTCTTCCTGTCCATCGGCGATGCCATTCTCTCGATCTTCGGCGGAGGTATCGACGACATCCAAAAGACCGTCGACGAGTTCGGCGAGTCGTTGGTCTTCTTCTTCACCGAGCTCATTCCTCGCTGGGTCAGCGATGGCCTCAACGCGGTCGGTCAGTTCTTCGTCGACATCTGGACCGGCATTCGTGACTTCGTCGGCGGCATTGTGGCCACCATCGGCGAGGTCTTCGCCGGGCTGTGGACCGGTTTGGTCTCGGGACTCACGCGAGTGGGATCCTTTTTCGCCCGCGTGGTTCTCGGCATTCGTTCGTTCTTCGTCAGCGTCGGCCGGGGAATCGTGAGCTTTTTCACCGAGTCCATTCCCAATGCGTTCAGGAAGATTGTCAGCGGCATCAAGGCGTTCTTCGAGCCGATGGTCGAGTTCATTCGCGGCATCTTCCGGTCCATCGCCAACGCTGTGGACAGCATCATCGCCTTCCTGGGTCGACTCGCAGCGAAGATCCCGAGCCGCTTCCGTCCCGCATTCCTCGACCGGGTGGTCGCGACTGGCCAAGCGGCAACGGAGCGCATCGCGGGTCGCGAGCGAGAAGCAGCATCTGCGGCGGCTCGACTGTCGGGTCCTGGAGGAGACGCGGCAACTGCCCCTGTGTCCGAGGCGTCCTTCGCCGGTCGTCCTGCCGTGAGCCCCTTGGGAACCACACCTGCCGCCGTGGAAGCCCGAGGACGTGCCGACACCGACGCCCGGCTCATCGACGCCATCATCGCCAGTGGTTCGCAGTCGGCGGAAGCGGCTGAGCGCGTCTCCAACCGACCCATCAATGTACGTCTGGACGTGGACGGCGACACCATCGCCTCGAGCACTGTTCGAGCCAACCGAGAAGCTGCCGCACGCAGCTTCGCACCGGTGCCAGCATGAGGAGGGCAAGACCATGACGCTCAACTCCGCCGGCATCTCTCCGATCCGTGGCGAGCTGTGCAACCTGCGCACTGGAGAGGCCATCGAGTTCTTGCTCAACCCCACCAGCTTCTCTGAGCAGGTCCGCGTCAACTACAACCGGCTCCAGATCCCTGGGCTCAGCCATCAGGTCCTGCAGTTCGTCTCGACAGGAAACGCCACGCTGCCCATCGAGTTCTATCTCGACAAGTTCTTCGCCGGCAGCGTCGGCGCCGAAGACGCCGACATCCTCGGCTTCAAACGCTTCTTGCAGGCGCTGACCGTTCCGAGCGCTGGCGCCGAGGACGTGGTCGGTGGGGGACCGCCGAGGGCGCTCTTCATTTGGCCGGGGCTCGTCTCCCTTACCTGCGTGCTCACAAGTCTCGAATTCAAGTACGAGCAGTTCGACGTCTTTGGTGATGTCGTCATCTACCGCGCACGCACGACCTTCGAAGAGATCCGCGACGTTCGGATCACCAGCGAAGAGATCCGCGACATCGGCAGCCAACGGGGAGGCGTGTAGCCATGCCTCCTCGACGATTCAGCCGATTCGAGTTCGCCTTTGGGATTCGCGACGACGACGGTCGCCTCTTACTCACTGACCGAGAGCCGTTTCGCTTTCGGCCGCTTCCGGACAATCGAATCCACGAGCTCAAGCAAGGGGAGACGCTGTTCACTGTGGCTGGCCGGTTCTTCCGTCCCCGCTCGCGCGCGGCCGGCTTCTGGTGGGTCATCGCGGACTTCCAGCCTGACCCCATCATCGACCCGACTGTGCCGCTCGACGTCGGGCGGCGTCTCTTTGTCCCGTCCCTGCGCACCCTCGACGAGGAGATCTTGAGCGAGAGCCGAAGGAGGCAGGTCAATGGCTGATACTGACATCGTCCAGCGCTCAGAACCCCAGGTTCTGCTCAAGGTGCAAACCGACGGCGGCACAGAGCGCGTCGATCTCGGAGACAGACTCATCGGCTTCACGTTCGAGGACTCGGACAACAAGACGGACAAGGCGTCGCTGCAGATCGACAACTGGGATCTGTCGTTCTTCGACTCCAAGCTCATCGTCAAAGGCGCCATCCTCGAGGTGAGCTGGGGCTACCCGGACCGCATGTCCCCAGTGCGCAAGCTCGTGGTCCGCAAGATCAAGGGATTCACAACCCTGCAGGTGGAAGCCCATGCCAAGAGCGTGCTCATGAACCGCGAGCAGAAGTGCCGCGTCTTCGAGAACGTCACGCGCTCTGATATCGCGAAGGAAATCGCCGACGAGAACGGATTCTCTGGCACCTTCGCGAACGTCGAGGATACCGACGAGATCTACGAATGCCTAAACCAGGCGGGTGAGACCGACGCGCGGTTTCTCACCCGGCTGGCAAGGCGTGAAGGCTTCCGTTTCTACGTCGACCAGACCGGGCTGCATTGGCACAGCCGACGCTTCGATCAGTCTCCCACGCGGGTGTTCCGCTACTACACCGACCCAAACCAGGGCGACATTCTGTCTGTGGGCCTCGACAATGATGTCCTCGCCAAGCCGGGTCGCACGCGGGTGCGCGCTCGTGATCCGCGCAGACGTTCCAACGTCGATGTCTCAGGCTCTGACGGCGAGACGAACCGTGACAGCCTGGGCGACGTCATCGAAGTGGTTGACCCGGAGACCGGCACCAGCTCGCTCGATCGGCGCAATGCATCGAGCAGTGTACGAAGCTCCGCGGCGGGCAACGAAGGCCGTGCGCGGCGGGAGGCGAACGCGCGCTTCCGCACATCCACCCGCCAGACTGTGAAGCTGAAGCTGCGAGTCGTGGGCGACCCGGAGCAGCTGGCCAAGACCATTGTCGACGTGCAAGGCATCAGCCAGTTCTTGTCCGGCAAGTATTACGTGAAGAGCGTCAAGCACGTCATCAGCTCGGGTGGTTACACCTTGGATCTCGATTGCCTCAAGGACGCGACAGGCAGGATGGCCCGCCGAGTCGAGCGCACTCGTAGCTCCGCTGGTCGACCCAATCGCGCAGCAAGACGCAGCCGCGACGAACTGCGGGCGGTGGAGGTCGTGGACGCGGAGTCCGGTAGCACGAACGTGGAGTACCGAAGAGATGGATAGGAGAGCAGATGCCTGGGTTTGACGACGACGATCTGGACCGCGAGGACACCAAGCTGCCCTTCATCTACGAGGGCACGGTGGTTGACCGCAACGACCCGGACAAGCTCGGGCGCGTGAAGTTCATGATTCCCGGGCTCATCGAACCGTCGAGCCCGTGGGCGTTCCCGGCTGGCACGCTTGGGGGCGGCGCCAAGGATACCGGCAGTTTCGCCGTGCCAGCCGACGGCGCCGAAGTCTATGTTTTCTTCGTGGCCGGGGACATGGAGGAGCCGCGCTACCTGGCCGGGCACTGGGGTGAGACCGACGACGGCAACGAGGTCCCCGAGGAGGCCCAGAAGGATCCGCCCGACAACCGGGTCATCGCGACGCCGGGTTTCCGTATCGAGATGGACGAATCCGACGGCGAAAAGAAGCTCAGACTAACAAACAAGAAGACCGGCGACTTCATCGAACTGAACGCAGAGGACAACACCATCACCATCCAGGCGACAACTGGCCTGACGCTCAGAGCGAGTGGAGTGATCGATATCCGGGGCACGCTGCTCCAACTCAATGGGCGCTCGGTCCTGCCGACCGCCAAGCCAATCTAAGGAACAGCATGGCGATTCCCGAGTGCATTACTATTCCGACTCTACCGGCGCCCAAGGAAATCACATTCCCCGGCGGTGCCACTCTCAGCCAAGTGCTCGCCGCTGGCAGCGAGATCCCCGACCCGCTCGACATGGTGACAAACCTGTTGGCTCAGGCCAACTCGGCCCTCGCTCCACTCGTGCCTGTCTTCAATATCATCGACGTGGTGATCGCTTTGTTCGACTGCGTCAAAGCGATCCCAGAAAGTCTTGGACCTCCGCCCGATCCCACCGCGCTGGCAAAATGCATCCCAGACCTGGCGGAGAAGGCAGCCAAACTCCTGGAACTCGTCCCGCAGCTTTCGGTGCCACTTCTCGTTGTCGGGATCATCGACTGCATTATCGATTTTCTCAAGGGCATCAAGCAGCAGCTACAGGCGATCATCGACAGGCTCGTCGAAATCGCCAACGCAGCAACAAGGGCCGACGAACTCGGCGATGCCAATTTGCAGCTCGTTGTCGATTGCGCCAACGCGAACATCAGTATCCAGCTACAGGCGATGAACGACTCACTCGGACCCATCAACAGGCTTATCGCCGTCTTGAACATCTTTCTTGGGCTCATCGGGCTCCCCGAGGTCCCGGAATTGGGGTCGCTTATCGAGTCCGGCAATCCCGAGCAAGCTTTGCAGCCGATCGACGACGTCGTGAAACTCCTAACCGACATTCGCAACGCAGTACCGGTTCCGTGAGGTGAATGATGGCGGTAGAGGACATTCTTGGTTTTGGTCCCCTGAGCCCGCTGCGTCGGGACAAAAAGACCGACTTCGCGGCAGCCGGCGACGAAGCCGTGATTCGTTCGGCGGTGCAGCAGGTCCTCGGGACGATCGGTGCCTCGGACTTCACCCAGGGCGAGCTGCCCTGGCGGACCGAGTTCGGCTCGGTGCTGTTCCTGCTGCGGCACCAGCGCAACGACGTCGCCCTGCAGGAGCTGGCCAAGGTGTACGTGGGTGATGCTCTTCGTCGCTGGGAGCCGAGGGTGGTCGTCACCAGCCTCAAGGTCCATCGCCTCGAGGACGGTGAGGGGAATAAGCTCTCGATCCGCCTGCGCTACAACGTCATCCAGCGCAACGTACCGGGCAATCAGGTCGTACTTCGGGGGGTGGAACAGACGGTGACCTTGTAGAGGGAGATGAGATCTTCGGGAGGCACGGCCTCCCGTGGGGTAGTCGAGATTATTCGAGCCCCGGCCTGCGGTGTGTCCCACCGTGGCCGGGGTTTTCGCGTTTAGGAGGTGAGGAGAAATATGGCGCTTTTGCCGAGCACGGTGGACTTCACGGACAAGGACTTCGACAGCCTGAATCTCAGGCTGCAGAACCTCGTGCGCTCGGTCTTCCCGGACTGGACCGACTTCAACGTCGCCTCGTTTGGCAACATCCTGCTCGAGCTTTTCGGCTTCGTCGGAGAGGTGCTCACATTCTACCAAGACAACCAGGCGCGGGAATCCCGCATCCTCACGGCCACCCAGCGCAAGAACGTCATCGCGTTGGCCAAGCTGCTCGGATTCAAGCTCGCCGGTGCACGCGCGGCAACGGCCGACGTCCA
>Ga0055584_100002053_pt1 | contig 19823 bp, 20 predicted proteins | sample OSDHelmetaG_FD_58716 | JGI IMG/M metagenome (GOLD analysis project Ga0055584, IMG submission 58716) | Pelagic marine sediment microbial communities from the LTER site Helgoland, North Sea, for post-phytoplankton bloom and carbon turnover... | ecosystem: Environmental > Aquatic > Marine >... | reverse complement strand
CCAAACCTCATCCGACAAAAAGAAACTGCTTGATACCCCGGACTTTTGCCGATGTTACGTCAGATCTTGTTAAGGGTATGAAATCTCAACCGAACGAACAGGAGTCGGTTGTTTCCGAACAAGAACAACTACCAGTTACTGAACAGCCAGAAAAAAAGACGACTGAAACGCTAGAGCCAGCAGAGCCACAAGACACACAAATTACAACCGGCACAACCAAACCGAACGAACAGTCGACAAAGGCACCGGTGCTGCCAAGTGACGTAACACCAACCTTGTTGCCTAAGAAAAAACCGGTTCCGCCAAAAGTGATAAAGCCCAAACAACCAGCTAAGAAGAAAGCCGCGCCTTCACGCCCAGCAGCACCAGCACAGCCGGTGCCCGTAGAAACGGAAACACCTGTCGCGCTGGAGCCAGAACAAACAACTAAGAAACCATTGAACAATGCACCACGCTCTGGGGATAGATAGACGCCTTCAAGAAAAAGTGTAGATGAGTCGAGACAAGACTCTGTTAAGCTCCCTTTGAGTCCTCGAAAAGGAGCTAAATACAGTGATTGGCTTGCCAAACTTGTTGCTGAAGCGGTTTTTCATAAGTCTGTTAACCCTGCTTCTGATCTCGATTGTTATCTTTTTCGCGGTTGAGTTACGGCCAGGAGACTATGCCGAAGCTTTTCTCATGCGTTGGGCCTTGCCGGAAACGGTTGCTCAATATCGCGAGATCCTCGGCCTGGATCAGCCCTCTTATGTGCGGTATTTTCAGTGGTTAGGCGGCGTTCTTGTTGGCGACTTCGGTCGGTCTTACGCAAATGACCAGCCGGTAATGGCATTGATATGGCCGAGATTCAAAGACACTTTGTTTTTAGCAAGCTATGCGGCAGTGGTCGCAATTCCTCTTTCTATTTTCTTAGGCTTTGTGACAGTCCTTTACCGGAATAGATTCCTGGATAGGGCGGTAAACACGGTAGCGTTGGTGGCCGTGTCATTGCCGGAGTTTTTCTTAGCCTACATTTTGATCTCTGTGCTGGCCGTCGGCTTTTTTGATGGAGACGGCTATATGTTAGGCGGACTTTTTCCGCCTATTGCAGTCGTCAATGAAGATCTAACTTTCTTACAGAGAATTCATGTGACGGCGCTGCCCGCAATGACTTTAGTGCTCGTCATATTGGCCCATACGATGCGCATGACCAGAGCCACCGTCATTGCAGTTTTATCGAGCCCCTACATCGAGATGGCTGAATTGAAAGGATTACGGCGTCGGAGAATAATTTGGAGGCATGCGTTCCCAAATGCTTTGGGCCCAATTTTTAACGTCATCGCGTTTAATCTCGCCTACCTAATCACTGGCGTTGTTATTGTAGAGGTCGTTTTTGTCTATCCTGGCTTAGGTTCATTGCTGGTTGATACAGTATCCATGCGGAATGTGCCTGTGGTCCAAGGGGCCTGTTTGATTTTTGCCGTTGTTTTTGTCGGTTTAAACTTCCTCGCTGACTTTTTGTCGATAGTGACGAACCCCAAGCTTCTCTATCCGATTGAAGGGAGGAAGGACTAAAAGGCAAGGAGGTAGGGGAGAGTTTCCTACTTTCGAAGCCATAAACAAGCCTGAATAGGCTGCCACATGTTCCAGGCGTTAAACAGAGCCCAGAAAAGAACAACTGGACGTCCGCCGTCAAAGATGGGTTCGTTGAAGGTTATCCAATAAAATAGCGCCCACAAGACTGCGCCTAAATTTGCAACGAAGAACAGGATATGAGGCCAGATCAGTCGCAAATGCATGCCAGAGCTTTTCTGCTTTGGGGTGACTTTGAATTTGATTTCTCTGCCGCGAATGACTGTCCAAAAAGCGGCGAGCTGAATAGAGAAGTCAGCCATCGCCCAGGCGCGGCTTTTGAACACGTTTTGCCCCCAGAAGCCTACGATGAACGCCACCTCGAGGATCAGGTAGTAAGGTAAGAAGTAAGTAAGCAGCTCACCAGCAGTGCGATTAATCGGTGAAAAACCAGTCAACAAGAAGATCGCTGGCACAGAAAGGAACACCAAATTCCAAAGGAATGAGAGGTAGAAAAAGAAGGTTGTGCCGTACATCAAACGCTGGGGAAGACTGAACCCTTTTTGGAATGGCGCCCCCTTATGCAGCAACAGGTCCATGCTTCCGCCCGCATACTTAAAGCGTTGGATCGTTCGCGTTAACATATCTTGCGGAGATTGCATTTCAGCGATTTTTTCATCAATTTGAACGGACTTCCAGCCACCAATTTTGTCAGCATGAAACCTCATAGACGTGTAGAGATCCTCCGACACATGATAATTGAAATAGGTTGGTCGACCCTCGTTGTCTTTCGTGACGAATGCGATGTCTTCTGCTCGACTGAGATTGTCCTCTAATGCCGCTCTGCGGTGAACAGAGGCGGCACCACAACAAAAGGCAGCGTTGTTCCGGTTTCGTGGACTCATAATGTTCACAAAAAAGATGTGCTGGTCCATTTGCAAGGGATCAGCGCCGAAGCGAAAACCACCCACAGAAGAGGGGAGTTTGGTAGCAATCGAAGCACCTAACTTGCCGAAGAATTTGGTGACGAGATCACCAAACCTATGGCCTTTTGCGGTGTCCGTGAACCAGTGTGGACATTGAACCCAAGCGATCTTTCTGTCCCGGAAATAACCAAGCGTCCGACTTAGAAAGTTGGGAGCCAGCTTTGTGTCGGCATCACAGATAACAAAAAAGTCAGCATTGGTTTGACGCAGAGCATTTTCCAAATTCCCAGCCTTAAAGCCTTCGTTTGTTTGTCGCGACAGATAATTCACGCCAAAGCGGTGGGCCAGATTACAGATCTCAGACCGATCACCATCGTCTAAAACCCAGATGTTTTTTTCAATCTCATAAGGGTAGTGAAGGGCATTTGCCGCCTCTAAAGTATCCGCTAAGATAGCAGGAGATTCATCGTAAGTGGTTATTAAGACGTCGACAGAAAGCGGCCGTTGTTCCGGGCTCTCCGACCAGGAACAATCTGACCAATCAACGGGAACGTTTGCGGGCTTTACCTTGGGTTTGTCCCAGAGGTTATAGAATAATAAGCAGACACCAATAAAGGCGAGGGTTTCTGCCATAACAACCGTCACGGCGAGAGCGTAGGTTTCTGTGTTGAGGGAAAAACTCCAGCGCCACCATAGATACCTCGCCCCAAGAATAAGCCCTGTTACAATCAGAACTTTCCAGGCGAAAGGAACCACCCCAGCCAGTGAGGCTTTGAGGCGTGATTCTTGGCCCAGGAGCAAGGGCAGGGGGTAGAGCTCGTCACCGACCAGTTCATGGACATTTGAAGAGATCTTGAGCTGCTCTCGAGAGGTTTTGGTGGTCTTGCTGTTCACGCTGGACTATAGCCTTTGAAAAAGGGCGAAAGCTTGGCGGCTAGATAGAGAATTTGAGGTGAAAGTACAATGACATCTGCGTTAGTTGGCAAAAGATACTACGCAATTGATGCTGCAAGGATCTTTTGTACGATTCTGATTGTGTTGATGCACTGTTCATCAAATTCAACAGGGCAACCATTTCCAGATGCCACGGTAGCGGAAAGATCAGGCGCTTTGTTCTTCAGGGCGATTTCTGAAGTGGCGAATTCAGAGCTGTTCTTCACCGTATCCATTTTTTTGATGGCAATGGTTTCGACGCTACGTCCTTCTCCATACTTCGCGCATGTCACAAAGTTGGGGAAACGCTTGTTGATCCCTTTTTTGATTTGGACGCTGATTTACCCATTCTTTACGCTCTATAAAGCCTCTGCTTTTGGCTATACTGACTATCAATGGACTCTACTTGAATCGTTCAGTTTTTGGGCAAAAGCAATTTTCTTAGGTGAGGGGAAGTATCATCTTCACTTTTTGCCAACCCTGTTCCTTCTGGCGCTATTTTTACCTCTTTATAAATCAGCAATTCGGTTCCCGATTTTGGGATTGATCCTGGCTCCAATGTTAGTCACTCATCACTATTTGGATGACTGGCTTTGGTCGACGTTTTGGGATCAAAAGGAAATCCTGCCCTATCTTCTGAGATTATCCAAGGTCTTGACCTACAGTGGCTATGGATTTGCTGCTTGCGCTATCCTGGGCTTGATGAACCGGGATTTGACCCAAGAACAATCCGGCGCCATTCTGAAGTTCGCACTCTTCGTTTTCGCTACATTCTTTATCGTTAAGCTCACCAACTTTTACCAGATCGCGGTGACGGGTGATTGGGGTGGACGTCCCGGCTTTAGCTATTATGCTCATTTCCTTAACCCAGCTCTTGGTTTCCTCATTCTCATGATGTTGGAAACACGTGTGAACTTTCGCGCTATGGCCAAAGTATCTGCTTATAATTATGGGGTGTATCTTACCCACCCGTTGTTCCTGGATGTTTTTGAAGTAATGAGCCGGAATTGGGATATGTTGCCGGCAATCGAGGTTATGGGACGCTTCACCTTCGCTTTGACTTGCTCGATTATTTTCACGCATCTGATGGGGCAGTCGTTGAAAACCGGCTGGATTGTGGGGTTTGATGTCAAGCATATCAAACCAAAACAACCAGTCACGGCGACCTAACGATCCTGTGAGTGAACTTTAATTGCTAATCTTAGTAAATTGGCTACTTTGACCGTAATAGATTTACTAAGAGGTAATTAGATGTCGGCTCTCAATCGTAGACAGGTTTTGGCGCTTTCCGCAGGGGCTCTCGCCGTGATGACGCCGGGTGTCGCTTTGGCCAAGAAACCAATTTACACAAGTTGGGGAAAGGCCATCCGTGGGTATGATCCTGTTGCTTATTTTAAGCAGGGCAAGCCAGTAACAGGCGATAAAAAGCATACTCATCAATACAAGGGCGCAACCTGGTATTTTTCCTCTGCTGAAAACAGAGATCTTTTTGCCTCAGCACCGGGTTCTTACGTCCCTCAGTATGGTGGTTATTGCGCTTACGCAGTGTCTCAAGGTTCGACCGCTAGCATCACGCCGCAAGCCTGGGATATCGTCAACGGGAAACTCTATCTGAACTATTCCAAGTCCATCCAAAGAAAATGGAAAAAAAAGCAAGCAAGCTACATTCGTTCAGCTGACCAAAAATGGCCAGGTGTTTTGAATTAGATCCTCCTCCTCTCACTTGCAGCTTTTAGGGGCAGTCTCAAGGGGCTGCTCCTTTTTTCTTGCGCTGTTGCCGGATCAGGTTAAGTTTTCCTGGAACAATTCGGGCAAGAGACATGTACCCCATTATTGCAATGTGGAGCCATCCGCGGTCGGTTTCTACGGCGATCGAACGAATCATGAGAGAACGGGGGGATTGTACCTGTTTCCATGAGCCCTTCATGTATGACTATTACATCAATCGTTCAGTCCGTGAGATGCCGGGCTTTAGGCCTGAACCAGACAAACCTCAAAGTTATGAGGCCGTCAAAGATTGTTTGTTAGAGGCGGCTGAAAACGGGCCTGTGTTCTTCAAGGACATGGGCTACTACGTTGTCCCACGCATTTTTGAAGACAAAGACTTTGCGATGCGGCTTACTTCAACCTTTCTCATCCGTGATCCAGTTAAGTCTATTCCCTCTTATTTCAAACTAGACCCAGAGTTGACTTCAGAAGAAATCGGGCTGGAGAAACAATGGCGTTTGTTTGATTGGGTGCATCAAGTGAGGGGCGACATACCTCTAGTTTTAGATGCGGACCTGGTTCAAAGAGACACCGAAGGAACAATGGCGGCTTATTGGAAAGCACTCGATCTTCCGTTTTTAGACCACGCTTTTCAATGGAGCGTAGCTGATATGCCGGATGATTGGAAACAGGTTGAAGCTTGGCATCAGAAAGCGAAGGCAAGTACGTCAATAAAACCAGTGGAAGACAATGCCAAGGTCAGAGAAAAGTTTGAACTTGCAGCCGCGAAAGAACCGAAGTTACATGAACTTCTGTCCTACCACAGACCATTTTATGAGAAACTTCGCACATTCGCCCTCGGTGCATAGTGTCGACAAAGGAGCGCTGCATGTCAGCTATCAAAACATCTGAAACAACGGGCTTGTCGGTTGATTGGTCCACGGAAGCCATCATTGCACGACGCAATCGTTACTATGCAGCGTCTCAAAGAGCCTTTGTACCTTTCGAAAAGCCGCTCATTTTTGAACGTGGAGAAGGACAATATTTGTGGGATGAACAAGGTAACCGCATGACGGACTTGCTTGCCATGAACCTTTGTATCTCTGTGGGGCATGCACATCCGTTGGTAAATGCCGCAGCGAGGGAACAAGCCGACGATCTGCAGCACTGCACGACGATGTTTTATCATCCGGTTCCGGCTCATCTTGCTGAGGAGCTAATCGCGACTATGCCCGCTGGCGAGGAATGGGTGGTCCATTTCACAAACTCCGGCTCTGAAGCCATTGACCTGGCGCTGATGATGGCGCGCAGCCACACAGGCAATCATGATTTTATTGCCTTGAGAAACTCTTATCACGGTCCGACTTATGGGGCCCAGTCTCTAACAGGCATCAAGTCCTTTCGTCATGACGTGGGATTGTTGAGTGGGGTGCATTTTGCGGCTGATCCGAACCAGTATCGCGGTGTTTACGGCGAGGGTATTGATCCTTATTTGGATGATGTAGAAAACACGATCTCCTATTCGACGACCGGCAACTTAGCGGGCATGATTATCGAACCAGTTCAGGGCTATGGCGGCATAATCGAAATGCCAAAAGGCTACATGAAGGGTGCTTTCGAGCGTGTGCGGGCTGCTGGCGGACTAGCCGTCGTTGACGAAGTGCAATCGGGATTCGCTAGGACGGGCGACAATTTTTGGGCCTTCCAAGAGCATGACGTCGTTCCAGATATCGTCGTCATGGCCAAAGGCATCGGTAATGGCTATCCGCTCGGCGCTGTTGTCGCCAAGCGCCATGTAGCTGAGGCAATGGACGGTAAGTTCCTGTTTCACACATATGGCTCTAACCCGATTTCTTGTGCGGCTGGCCGTGCGGTTTTGAAAGTAATCAAGGACGAGAAACTGCAGGAGAATGCTAAGTCTGTGGGCGCCGATCTGCTGTTGGGGCTCAAGCAACTGCAAAACAAATATAAAGTCATTGGCGATGTCAGAGGCAAGGGCCTGATGATGGCCGTCGAACTGGTCAAAGATCAGCGCACGAAAGAGCCCGATCCTGACGCGACGGCGGCCGTGTTTGAAGTCACAAGGGATCACGGTATTGTCGTCTCAAAGTCGGGGACTTTCCGCAACGTTTTGCGCATGGTGCCACCTCTTTGTTTATCTCATGACGATGTTGATCAAGTCGTGACGGCTTTTGATAAATGCTTTGCAACGCTTTAGCTTAATCTAACGGTAACACTAGGCATTCCTGGAGAAAATCATGCCTTACAGCAACGTTGATATTATTGACGATGGACAGGCTTTGTCATTGGATGGAACAAGGTTTCATGCCGTTTGGTTGCGTGATAACGCTTTGGACCCAGACACAAGGTCGTCAGGGAATGGGCAGCGTCTGATTACTCTTTCGGACATCCCGCAAGACATTGGCATTGCTAAAGCGGAGTTGTCAGGTGATGCTTTGGATGTAACCTTTTCGCCTGAACAGAAGGTGGTCTCATACCCCGTTGGATGGCTTGAAGCACATGCCTATGATCAGAAGGACAACAAAGAACCTGGATGGCTGAGTGATGAGATAGAGACTTGGGACAGTGTGCTTGAAACAGCAGTGCCGGTCGCAGATTTCTCGCAGGCAAAGCAAGACCGTGAAATTCTGGGCACTTGGCTGCGAGCTGTCAAGAGATATGGTTTCGCGAAACTTTCTGGCGGACCTGTTGAGTCGGGCTCTTTGCTGGAGGTCGCTAAGTTGTTCGGTTTTGTACGGGAAACCAACTACGGCCCTTGGTTTGAGGTCAGGACGGAAGTTAACCCAACCAATTTAGCTTACACAGGCTTGGGACTTCAGGCCCATACAGATAACCCTTACAGAGATCCCGTTCCGACACTTCAAATTCTCTATTGTTTGGAAAACTCTGCGGAGGGTGGTGAATCCCAAGTGGTTGATGCCTTTAAAGCAGCTGAGAAACTAAGAGACACCAATGCGGATGGTTTCCGACTGCTGAGTTCCTATTGTGCACGATTTGAATACGGCGGCATGGGCGACACTTTGCTGAGCAGCCGCAGACCTATGATTGAGCTCGCACCTGACGGCGAGCTCATCGGTGTGCGCTTCAACAATCGTTCTGCCGCGCCTATCGTCGATGTTCCCTATGATGAAATGGCGGCTTACTATGCTGCTTATCGACAGTTTGCTGAGATCATCGATGATCCAGACATGGCCGTTTCCTTCAAATTGGAACCCGGTGAGTCATTCATTGTCGACAACACACGTGTGTTGCACGCAAGAAAGGGTTACTCCGGTGAGGGCTCTCGTTGGCTACAGGGCTGTTACGCCGACAAAGACGGCCTCTATTCGACGTTGTCGGTGATTGAGCGTGACATGAAGGTAGCGGCACAATGAGTAAACCCGATTTCAATAAGTTAGATCGAACTAATATTGTCGCCTTCATCGAAGATATCTTTGAGCGGAGAGGGGCTGAATCCTATCTTGGTGAGCAAGTCACTATGTCTCAACATATGCTGCAGGGCGCACAACTGGCTGAACAAGCCGGTGCAAGTGATGAACTGATAGCAGCAGCCTTGTTGCATGACATCGGCCACTACACCAGTGAGTTTCCGGCCAATGCAGCCGATGATGGCATCGACAACAATCACGAGGATGCAGGTGCAGCCGTGTTAGATCCTTTCTTTCCGAAACTTGTTGCCGATTGCTGTCGCTATCACGTTGCCGCCAAACGCTATCTTTGCGCGACCGACGAAGAATATTTCGGACAGTTGTCTGAAGCTTCTGTCTTGTCGCTGGGTTTACAAGGTGGCCCAATGAGCGACGATGAGGTCCGGGAGTTCGAGAATAACCCGCATCTAAAAGAAATCGTCCAGGTTCGCGTTTGGGATGACCAAGGGAAGGATCCAGAAGTCACTACACCGCCTTTCCAATATTACGCACCTATGTTAGAGCGGGCCGTCGCTAACCAATAGGTAATCCCATGTCTCAAGACGTTGTAAACATGACTCGCGAACAAGCGGAGTCAATGATCACTGCTGCCTTTGTAAATTCAAAGGTTTCTGAAGCCAGTGCTAAGTCTGTTGCCGCCGCCCTTGTTTCTGCGGAAATAGACGGTCAAAAAGGTCATGGCTTTTCCAGAGTGAGCTCCTATGCAGCGCAGTCAACGTCAGGCAAGGTCGACGGTTTCGCCGTGCCAGAAGTTTCGCAGGATCGACCGGCGTTCATAAAGGTCGATGCCAAGAACGGATTTGCTTACCCGGCGGTTGAGCTTGCAATCGAGAAGCTGACAGAAGTCACCAAAGCAAACGGGATCGCGGGCGCTGCCATTTCGAATTCCCATCATTGCGGCCAGCTGAGCAGGCATGTGGAGAAGTTGGCAGAAAGCGGTTTGATGGCGATCATGGTCGCCAATACACCGAAAGCGATGGCTCCTTGGGGTGGTTCGGCGCCTTTGTTTGGGACTAACCCAATTGCTTTTGGCGTACCACGAGGCGGTGAAGCGCCTCTCGTCATTGACCTTTCTTTGTCGAAAGTTGCGCGCGGTAAAATCATGGCAGCGAATAAGTCAGGCGAGGCTATTCCTGAAGGCTGGGCTTTGGACGCAGATGGTAATGACACCACAGATCCGAAAGCAGCACTCGGCGGTTCTATGATACCCATGGGTGATGCAAAAGGGGCTGCACTTGCTTTGCTGGTTGAGATTTTGGCAGCCACGGTCACTGGTTCCAATTATAGTTTCGAGGCCAGTTCCTTCTTTGATGGCGAAGGTGAGCCACCTTCGGTTGGGCAATTCATCTTGGCGATTGATACAGGTGCCACGCATGATCTTTTTGCTAACAGGCTTGAGGCTTTGCTTGGTGAAATGCTGGCTCAAAATGGTACCAGATTGCCAGGGCAAAAACGTCTCAATGGGCGTGAGATCTGTGAAGAGCAAGGATTGAACGTGCCCAAAGCGACGATTGATGAATTCAAAGCGCTCGCAGGTTGATATAGAAATCTTATGAGCAAAACCTTGGTAATCATTGGCGGTGGTCCAGCTGGATTAATGGCGGCAGAAGTCGCAATTGATGCCGGGCTGTCCGTTTCGGTCTATGAGCAGATGCCGTCTCTTGGACGAAAATTCTTGATGGCGGGCCGTGGTGGCTTGAACCTTAGTCATTCCATGGCCTCTGAACCTTTCATGGCTCAGTACGGTGAGTCTGGCAATTGGTTGCGGCCAATGATTGAGGCCTTCAATCCACATGCTCTTAAGACGTGGAGCGAGGGGTTAGGCCAGCCAGTCTTCATCGGTAGTTCGGGCCGTATCTTCCCTGAATCCTTTAAAACGTCGCCGTTGTTACGCGCTTGGCTCCGTCGGCTAGACGAAAAAGGCGTGAGCTTTCATCTGAAGCATCGCTGGTTGGGTTGGAATGAGCAAGGCCAACTCAAGTTTGATCATGAAGGTAGGGATGTTGTCGTACAGACGGATGCAACCGTCCTTGCGCTTGGTGGTGGTAGCTGGGCGAAGTTGGGTTCAAACGGGTTGTGGCAGGAAATTTTACAAACCAATGGCGTGATGGTCGATCCCCTGGAACCTTCCAATATGGGGTTTCATGTCTTTTGGTCTGAGGTGCTCAAGGAGCGCTTTGCCGGACAGCCCATTAAGAACGTGGATTTAAAGTTCGAAGACCAGCATTCGCGGGGCGACCTTATGATTACAGCGGAGGGCATAGAAGGCGGCGCTGTTTATGCCTTGTCTGGAACAATCAGAGACTCTCTCGTCGAGAATAAGCCGGTCGAATTGCTCGTCGACTTGCGGCCAGATTTGGATGCTGAAAGTCTACAGGCCAAATTCGAAAAGCTAAAGAAGTCGCTTTCACTTTCTAACAAGCTCAGGCGAATTGGCCTTTCCCCGCCTGCGATAGCACTTCTGAGGGAGCAGGCTCTTGCCAGCTTGTCGGTTGGACAGTTGATGGCGTTGATCAAAGCGGTGCCACTCAAGATCACTGCTTCCCAACCGATTGACCGAGCCATCTCTTCGGCGGGTGGCGTTCGGCTTGATGAGGTTGACGAAAATCTCATGCTTAAGACTGTGCCAAGCGTCTTCGTAGCCGGAGAGATGCTGGATTGGGAAGCGCCTACTGGGGGCTTCTTGCTGCAGGCTTGCTTTGCGACCGGCAGAAAAGCGGGCGAGGGTGTAGTTATCTTCCTCGCCTAAGGCTTTCTTTCTTTAGTCCTTACCGTCGGCAGCTAAGGCTTCGACCAACTGTTCTAGAAACCGAGCAGAGGCTACCGGTAAGGTTCGGCTCTTCAGAAAGCCTACAAAAAGAAAACCTGATGGAAGATCTCTCTCATCGATGGCTATTGATTGCAGGTCTTGTTTGTCGCTCCGAGAGACAGAATTTAATGCCAGTTCAACAGCGACATGATCTTGGTCCGAAACGAGAGAGTGAAAACTCCAAGGACTGTCTGCTTCGATAGCGGGCTTAATATTGATACCTTGTTTAAGAGCGGCCGCCTTGACCATTTGGTTTACGGCAGAGTGCTTCGGCGGCAGCAACAAGGGGTAGTCTGCCAGTTCGTAAAGCCTAACCGGCTTTGTACCAATCAACGAGTGCGAAGAGCCAGCGAGAGCCCGAAAAGGCTGTTTGACGGAAAAGGCTATTTGAAAATCCGCGATCTTCTTCGGTTCGAAAAGCAGCGCTATGTCAACATGATATCCAAGAAGTGCGTCGGTTGCTTTCTGTCTTGAGCATAGGCGGACATCGAAGGTTACCGCAGGAAAATTTGCCCGGTAGGTTGCTACTTGATCACTTAAGAAAGGGCCGGATGCCTCATGGCTGACGGCTATAGACACGCGACCAAGCCGCATGCCGGAAAGGTCAGCGATCCTTGATTGAACCCGGTCCATTTCCGAAATCTGCTCTCGAACATGTTGCAGGAATATTTCCCCGGCTGTGCTCGGCCTCACCCCTTCAGGCAGGCGCTCAAACAAAGGAACGCCCAGTTCCTCTTCGATTGAAAGCAACCGCCTGTTCAGAGCAGAGGGTGTGATGGCCAGGACCTCGGAAGCTTTTCGAATAGACCCCGCTTCGGCAATGGCAAGAAGATAGTTGTACGGCATTAAGTAGCGCATCGAAAATCTCATGTGGTGCATTTTTTGCAACGGTGTGCATAAAAAATAGCTCTATTCGGCAACACAAGTCAAGTCTATCCAAGGATGGAAATATGAATTTCCAACGAGAGACAAGACAAAATCATGAAGATCGTCACTGCAATTATAAAACCTTTCAAGCTTGATGAGGTGAGAGAAGCACTAACCGCTCTTGGCGTCGACGGCATCACTGCAACGGATGTTAAAGGCTATGGCAGACAAAAGGGCCAAACTGAAATTTACCGCGGCGCCGAGTACGAAACACACTTCCTTCCAAAGGTGAAAATTGAGATTGCTGTCGACGCAAAGAAAGCGCCTCAGGTGGTCGAGGAGATCGCTGCCGTCGCCAAAACAGGGAAGATCGGTGATGGCAAAATCTTTGTCCTCAATCTCGAAGAGGCCATGCGCATTCGCACCGGTGAAACCGGTCTCGACGCTCTGTGATAACTGCAATCAATCAAGGAATTAGGAACAGAAGATGTTCACTACCAGTACCAAATTTAATCTCGCTATAGCCGCAGGAGCGGGGTCGTTCTTCGCGTTACTCCCCGCCGGTGCCATTGCTCAAGAACTGACGCTTGAATCGCTGAGGTCTGAAACTGCTTTTGTCTTCAACACTCTGCTATTCTTGGTCGGTGGGTTCCTCGTCATGTTTATGGCTGCTGGATTTGCAATGCTAGAGGCCGGATTAGTCAGATCGAAAAACGTTTCGATGCAGTGTCTAAAGAACATAGCGCTCTACTCGATTTCTGGCATCATGTTCTGGATCTTTGGGTATTCATTGATGTACAGCGGAGTTGACGGTGGCTTCATCGGATCATGGTTGCCCTACAGCTGGCCAACAGCTGGCGCGATCAACGAAGGCGACTATTCTGTTGGTTCTGACTGGTTCTTCCAGATGGTTTTTTGTGCCGCAACAGCCTCAATCGTGTCTGGCGCGGTGGCCGAACGGATAAAACTGCTGCCCTTTTTGATCTTTGTTGCGATCCTTACCGGTGTGATCTATCCGATTTCGGGGTCTTGGAAGTGGGGCGCAGGCTGGTTAGATGGTCTTGGTTTCTTGGACTTTGCCGGCTCTACTATTGTCCACTCTGTTGGTGGTTGGGCGGCTTTGACCGGAGCGATCATTCTCGGGGCCAGGAAGGGTAAATACGGCCCAGACGGGCGCGTAAACCCAATGCCCGGTTCTTCAATTCCTTTAGCAACCCTGGGTACATTCATTCTATGGCTCGGTTGGTTCGGTTTCAACGGCGGTTCACAGCTTGCTTTTGGTGACAATACCAATGCGTCTGACGTGTCCCGCATCTTTATCAACACTAATTTCGCCGCTGCTGGTGGCGTGATTGCGGCGATCCTAATCATGGCTGTGATTTACAAGAAGGTTGATGTGACGCTGGCACTCAACGGTGCACTCGCTGGTCTGGTGTCCATTACTGCCGAACCTCTCACACCCGGCCCTTTAACAGCCATTTTAATCGGCTCTGTTGGAGGTGTGATCGTTGTTTTCGCCGTACCATTTTTGGACAAACTGAAGATTGACGACGTTGTCGGCGCTATTCCGGTGCACCTGTTGGCCGGGATCTGGGGAACCTTGGCTGTTGTGCTTACAAACGGTGATGCCAGCCTGATGACGCAGGTAATCGGAATTCTCGCTTATGGCGCTTTCGCTGCGACCGCGAGTGGCGCTCTCTGGTTCATTCTGAAAATGACCATTGGCATCCGGGTTTCAGCGGAAGACGAATATGACGGCCTCGATAAAGCCGAGGTCGGCGTCGAGGCATACCCTGAGTTTACTTAGCGGCGACATCCGCTAGCCTCCCCAACTGGGTGCAAGTCGATTGGCTTGCACCCTTTTTTGTTAGAGCTTTTGAAAGATGAAGTAACGAGCGACATCGCCGTAACCGACAAAGAACTCGCCTTTTGTTATGTCAATCTGCTTCATTTCACCTTTGTCAGCCAACGCAGCGAATTTGTCTTCGAACCCCAATCTTGACCAAATGTCCTGGTGAATGGAACAGCCAAAATACCCGCCCGGTTTCAACAGCCTTGCAAGCTCAAAAATCGGCTCAGAGCCGACATGACCGAGCGTGAAAGTACCGGAAGAGATCAGCGCGTCATAACTCTCTGAAGGAAGATCGATGGGTTTAGTGATGTCGCCTTCAATCAGGTTCCGATAGATGCCTCTGGCTTTTGCTCTCTCCAGCATAGCAACTGTGATGTCGACACCGTCGAAAGTTTTGAACCCAGCGGACTTCAAGTAATGACTGGTGAGGCCTGTGCCACAGCCGACATCCAGTATCTCTGCCTCTTTGTTTGAGACGAAAGGCGCTAGCTTCTCTGCCATGACACGAGGCGCTATGTAACCCAAACGCTTTTCCATTTGCTCATCATAGTCATCTGCCCAAACATCATAGAAAGTCATCGCGTCGTGGAGGTCTGAAAGAGAGTAGGCTTGGTCAAGAAAGAGCTCTGTCTTCGCTGGATCGTAGTTTTTCATTGTCATCAGAATTTATTCCTCGTCGGATGTCGTTAATCGCTCGCTAATCATACGACCGCCGTCGCCTTGTTGAACTGTGTTCTCGTAAATCGATTTCATAGTCGCCGCTAAACGAACGTCGAGCTGCTCATCCTCCAACAGTTTCTGAATATAACTCAAATCTTTCAACGTATTATCATTGGTGAAAACATAGCCTTTGTTGTCTCCTTCCAATGCATTGCCGATGATCCGGTGCATGGCAGAGGAGTTCCCTGATCCCAGTTGGGCCAATTCGTAGAGTTTTCTCCAATCCACGCCTAAAGATCTGGCGTGATTGAAAGTTTCAACAACCAAAGTCGCTGTGCCGAGCGCCAGGAAATTGGAGACTAGTTTTGTCTTGGCAGCCATGCCGATAGAGCCGAAATGCTCGACCTGCTTGCAACAGGCAGAGAGAAGCTCTTTCGCCTCAAGAAAATCTTGCTCATCACAGGCTACAATGGCGCCCAAAACACCGTTGGCTGCTTGTGTCACACCGCCTGTGATCGGTGCCTCGACGTAACGGCCTCCTGCCACCATAACCTTGGCAGCCAGCCGAATGGGTGCCTCAGGTTCGTTTGTTGTCGTGTCAATGACCAGTGCCTTTTCTTTAAGGAAAGGGCCAATTTGATCAATCACTTCTTCCGCAATCATGCTGTTTGTTACGCATATGAAAACGGCAACCTTGCCGGTGATTAACTCCTTGTAAGACGTCGCTTCTTCCGCGCCTCTGGATATGAGGTCTTCTATGGGGGCTCTGTTCTTATGTGCAATAACAGCAACCTTGTGACCTGCTGATAGCAAGTTGCAGGCCATGCCATGGCCCATTATGCCAGCTCCGATAAAGGCGATATCCATTTACTACCTCGTGATTTTGAAAACAGAGCCATCTCTAAGCCCAACGATGAAACCAAGGTTTCGACCTTCCCCTTCGACAGCGATGGCTTTGTCGATAGAGGCGGGCAAATGGATCTGAGTTATCTCCTCTGCGGAGCCCGACGCAAAGGTCAGAAGTCTAAGGGCGCCGCGGTTGTTTGACGGCACGGCCAAGTCTGGCACGCCATCACCATCAACATCGGCAACAGCTGACAAGCGCTGTTCTATGCTGCCGATTGCGTGGTTTGAAAAGCCATAGAGTTGAGCGACTTTTGTCATTCGCTGCCCGTCATAGCGATAGAGGAAAAGAGTGCCGCCGATGTGTGGGGTTTCGACGAACGCAATTTCTTTCGACGACCTACCAAAGAAGTTTGCAATACCCGCGATGTTTAGCCAGCGGTATGATCGGCCGATAAAGGGTGTTGTTGCTTTCTCGACCAATTGGTCATTTCTCAGGCCGAAAATAGCCACAGACCCGCCGTCGTTAATAGAAGAGCGAAGCGTGATAACCTCAACAGTACCGTCCCTGTCTAGATCAACTAACCTTGGCGTTAGATCTTCAAATACTTGGTCTTCTGGCAAGGTGACGGAGTAGGTTCGCCCTCCTTGGCCAACAACATTCAACACGCCAGCTTCGATACTGTCACCGAGAATGCCATGACCGTAACGCCGAGTTGGCCCGGAATACCATGCGCTCTTGATATCGCCGACTGCCTGTCGCACAGCTACTCTTCCATCTGGCAAACCACCTGGGCTTCGCTGTCTGGAATCAACAACAATTTCTATTGGAAAGCTAGTTGCAGATATTTTCTCTGCTTTCCATTCATCGGCTGCCTGCGAGCTGCCGATCGAGATCGAGAAAAATAGTGCGGTGGTAAGGAGACGGCGCATTGAGCTGTTCGCTTTTATTGGTTGTTTCTGGAGCCTAAAATCTTATGCTCATAAAATCCATTACTTTGGTTGCCAGGGCTGGCAAGTCACCGTAACATTCACGTTCAATTGAAGGGATTCGACGTCATGGCACTCACTGATACCGATAAGAAATTTCTCCGTGTCGCTTATGAAGAAGCGTTGGCAGGTTTTGAAGAAGGCGGTTGTCCGATTGGATCAGTTTTGGCACGAGGCGATGAACTTGTGTCTCAAGGTCGAAATCAACGCGTGCAAGGCGGTGATCCGATCGCACATGGCGAGATGGATGCATTGCGCAAGGCTGGGCGGCAGCGGACCTACAAAGATACTACGCTTTATACCTCACTTAGTCCCTGCATGATGTGTACCGGCACGATTATCCAATTTGGCATTCCTCGTGTGGTTGTCGGTGAGAATCAAACCTTTGGCGGCAACGAAGATTTCTTGCGGTCTCGTGGCGTGGAGGTTGAGGTTGTTGACGATGCCGACTGCATCGCCTTGATGACCAGATTTATCGAAGAAAAGCCAGAGCTTTGGGCAGAAGATATTGCCGAAGATTAAGATACTTCTGAACCTGACTTGGAACTGTTAGTTTGTCTCTATGATTATCAATTTTGGATCCATCAACGTCGATCACGTTTACCGGGTTACGGCAATGCCGAAACCAGGCGAAACGCTGGCGGCGAAGTCCTGCGATCGCTTTCTAGGTGGCAAGGGGGTTAACCAGTCCATTGCAGCGCACAAATCAGGGGCCGAGGTCAAACATGTTGGTGCAGTGGGACCGGATGGCGACTGGGTTCTAGAGCAGATCAAAAGCCACGGTGTAGAGCTATCTGACATCAAAGAAGTAGCCGAGCCAACTGGCCATGCTGTGATCTTAGTTGATGATGAGGGAGAAAACCAGATCGTCATTTTCAGTGGCGCGAACCTAGAGCTGACCTTCGAACAGGTTGATGCGGTTTTAGCAAAAGGTGACCCCACCAAAGATTGGGTCCTGTTACAGAATGAAACCAACCTCACAGCTGAGATTGGCATAAAGGCGAAAGTCAAAGGCTACAAAGTTGCATATGCCGCTGCTCCTTTTTCGGCAGATGCAGCCTGGGAGATGATTGGCACGGTTGATCTGTTGGCCGTCAATGAGGGTGAAGAAAAGCAACTGGCTGAACATTTGGGCGCTGAACTCAACGACGCGGTTGTACCGATGGTTCTTGTGACCAAAGGAGCAAATGGTGCGGAACTTCGCGCTCATGGCAAGGTCTTTACTCACGCAGCTTTCAATGTCTCCGCTAGTGACACGACGGGCGCAGGCGATACGTTTCTTGGGGCATTCCTAGCTTCTTATGCACTAAACGGAAGCGGTGAAGAGGCGCTTGCCTTCGCTGCCGCCTCTAGTGCTATTCAGGTGACGAGGCCTGGTGCCGCTGATGCTATTCCGTCAAAAGAAGAAGTAGAAGCCTTCTTAAAAGAAAGAGAACTCTAAACCATGGCAACGAAGGTTATCATTGATACGGATCCCGGCGTCGACGACGCGATGGCCGTTTTGTTTGCTTGTCTCCATCCGGAGATAGAGCTGATAGGACTGACATCGATATTCGGTAACGTTACAACTAACATCGCGACCAGAAACGCTCGTGTTTTGCTTGAACTTGCGGGTTCTGATGTACCCGTTGCGGGAGGAGCTCAAAAACCTATCGTTCAAGCTTCAAAAGAGGTTGCTTGGGAAGTTCATGGCCATGACGGTTTTGGCACTTTGCCGCCGATAGAACCGAAGACACTGCCACATAGACTGAGTGCTGCCGAATTCATTTGTGCAGAAGTGAATAAGCACCCTGGTGAAGTTGTCCTTTGTCCTGTTGGTCCTTTAACGAACATTGCGTTGGCTCTGGAATTGGATCCAACGATCACAGAGAAAGTGAAGTCTGTGACCGTGATGGGTGGTTCGCTGGCTGAGGGAGGCAATGTCACCTCCTATGCCGAGGCCAACATCTGGCAGGACCCTGAAGCGGCAGACAAAGTATTCGCTGCGTACTGGGATGTGACAATGGTTGGGTTAGACGTTACACACCAAGTCAAGTGCACGCCGGACGAATTCACAGGATTGGCCGAGGCGTCACCAAAACTCGGTGGCTTCTTGAACAAGATCTCACAGTTCTATTTTGACTTCCATATCGAAGCGAATGGCTTCCGCGGATGTTACATGCACGACCCGGCAGCCGTAATCTCGATCATCCGTCCAGAGTTCTTCGGCACGGAGCCCAAGGCCTTGACCGTTGTGAACGATGGCGAACGGGTTGGGGAAACGGTTGTTGCTAACGATAATCGCCCTGACATCGCTGTTTGTCTGAAGGTTGATGAAGAAGCTGTCAGATCTCTATTTCTTGAGACGATCAAGTCAGGTTCCTAAGGAAAGAAATATCATGACTGAATTTAACGTTCTAGCGATTGACCCTAATGAAGTAGATGCATCGAAACAGTTTGTTAGGTCTCTTAAAGAAACGGGCTTTGCTATCCTGAAGAATCATCCGATCACGCCAGGAGAGATTGATGCCATGTATGGTGTATGGGCGGATTTCTTTGCTGACGACAGCAAAACAGATTTTGCACCAAAAGATGGCGCTCAGAACGGATATTTCGGGTTCAAATCGGAAAACGCGAAGGGGGCTCAACATAAAGATCTGAAGGAGTTCTTTCACGTCTACCAAAACGCTTCGGTGCCGCCATCAGTTGAGGAAGTTACACGATCGTTTCATTCAAAAATGCTGGATATGGGTCGATTGTTGCTGTCTTGGCTTGATCAGGAGAGCCCAAAAGAAGTGAAAGATGGTCTGTCTGAAGCGTTAACCTCGATGATTGATGGCAGTGAAGCGAATTTGCTGCGCATCATTCACTACCCGCCACTCGACGAATCGGTCGAGGCTGGCGAGGTGCGAGCGGCAGCCCATGAAGACATAAATTTGATCACTTTGTTGGTGACTGGAAGCGAACCAGGGCTTCAGGCTCAAGATATTGAAGGCAACTGGCATGACGTTCCATGCCAGGCGGGATATATCACTGTCAATTCTGGTGACATGCTTGCCAAAGCCACCAAAGGCCACTACCGTTCGACACCTCACAGGGTGATTAACCCACCCAAGCAGGAGAACCGTTCGCGCTACTCAATGCCCTTGTTTGTGCATCCGAGACCAGAAGTTAAATTGGATGAGCAAACCGCCGGGGAGTTTCTTGACGAGCGACTGCGTGAAATTGGATTGAAGTAAAATTTGCACCAAGAAGGTGCC
>Ga0055584_100002052_pt1 | contig 19826 bp, 19 predicted proteins | sample OSDHelmetaG_FD_58716 | JGI IMG/M metagenome (GOLD analysis project Ga0055584, IMG submission 58716) | Pelagic marine sediment microbial communities from the LTER site Helgoland, North Sea, for post-phytoplankton bloom and carbon turnover... | ecosystem: Environmental > Aquatic > Marine >... | reverse complement strand
TATTCCACGAAGGTATTGGGTAAAAACATATGAACTAACATGGAGTCATACACATCGCTCATATCGGATTGAATTATAAAACCAAGGGCCGCCATTAATGGAAAATCAATGTTCCCATAAATGATATCTGACTTTAAGTTCCAATTCTTGTTTTGCTCGTTTTTAGATTTGTATGCATGTTGCATAACTAAACGTAAGAATTTATCATCCTCATCGGTCAACACTTTAGTGATATCAGACGGTGAAATATAATACTCTGCTTCTGGCTTGGTCCGTAAATCCGTTTCTAAAGCACTGGGTATACTACCCATCCCTAACGCCTTAAAATTAAGTTGAACACCCTCTTTTATGCTTACATGCTGGTAAACGACTAAGGCCTTGTGAAAATTTCTACGATTCGATTTTACATCATCTAAAACTACAGCTTCAGTGATATATCCCACTTTGGGTTTATCACTGCTCGAGCTGATCTTGTAACTGTAGTGTTGGATGTTCAACACACTATCATAGACTTCATCTAAATCCTCTGAGACATATGCCTTAATTTTACCTTCAACTACCGCATCATCAATGGTATTTAAAACACCTTGGTACCGCTGTGCCAAATGCAAAGCAATATCGGAGGTATCCAAATTCAATTGAGCGGACAAACCATACCCGCTGAATGTTAAAACAAGGAAGAATAAAATACGTATTTTCATAATGTATTGTTTAATTATACAGAATAACGAAAATAGCATGCCATTATTCTAGTTGATCATTAAAGGTACAATTTAATTCTTAACTTCTGGACGCATCTGTGGGAAGAATAATACTTCTTGGATACTTTGCTGATTGGTCATGAACATAGTCAAACGATCAATTCCAACGCCTAAACCAGCGGTAGGAGGCATTCCATATTCCAATGCACGTAGAAAGTCTTCATCCAAAGGCATGGCTTCATCATCCCCTTTTCCAGCCAATTCGGCCTGCTCCACAAATCGTTCGCGTTGATCTATTGGGTCGTTCAACTCACTGTATGCATTCGCAATTTCTTTGCCATTGATAAACAATTCAAAACGCTCTACCAAGCCTTCCTTGGTTCGGTGCTTTTTTGTCAAAGGGCTCATCTCAATTGGATAATCCGTGATGAAGGTTGGCTGTATATAGGTATGCTCACATTTTTCTGAAAATAATTCATCAATGAGTTTTCCTTTGCCCATGCTGCTATCCGTCTCAATATGAAGATCTTTACATACTTTAGTTAAAGCAGCTACATCCATTCCGGTAATATCAACACCAGTATGTTCTTTGATTGCATCCGTCATCGTAATACGTTTGTAAGGTCTGGCATATGAAATAGTATGCTCCCCACAAATTGCATCAGTGTTTCCGTTCACCGCAATGGCTGCATTTTCAATCATCTCCTCCGTAAAATCCATCATCCAATTGTAGTCTTTGTAGGCTACATAAATTTCGAGGCCGGTAAATTCAGGATTATGCGTTCGATCAATCCCTTCGTTCCTGAAGTTTTTCGCAAATTCATATACTCCATCAAAACCTCCAACTATTAATCGCTTTAAATACAGCTCATTAGCTATTCTCAAGTAAAGTGGAATATCGAGCGCATTATGATGCGTAACAAAAGGACGCGCTGCCGCACCACCATGAATGGATTGAAGAATTGGAGTTTCAACCTCTAGATATCCTTTTTCATTAAAGGTATTGCGCAAGCTTTGAACCACTTTGGTTCGTTTAATAAAAGTTTCTCTGACATGTGGATTCACCACCATATCCACGTAACGCATTCGATATCGCGCTTCAGGATCGGTAAATGCATCATACACTACACCATCTTTCTCCTTGGGCAATGGAAAAGGATTCAATGACTTAGAAAGCATTTTTAATGAAGTAACGTGTATGGAAGTTTCTCCTGTTTTGGTGCTAAATACATATCCTTCAACCCCAATCACATCCCCAATATCCATCAATTTCTTAAAGAGTTGGTTATAGTTGAATTTATCTTCATCGGGGCAAATTTCATCCCTATTCAAATAAAGCTGAATCTTGCCTTGTGTATCCTGCAATACTGCAAATGACGCCTTCCCCATTACTCTCCTACTCATCAGTCTACCTGCAACGGAAACTTCTATTTTCGTTTCAGGGTCTGCTTCAAAAGACTTCTTAATGTCCTGACTATAGTGACTCACATAATATAAGTCGGCAGGATATGGATCAATGCCATTTGCCCTTAATTCTTCGAGCGATTTTCTACGCTCTAATTGCTGTTCGTTTAATTCTTGTGCCATGCTTAAAAATGTGGCGCGAAATTAGTTAAAAATGCTGGGTTTGACTAAGGTTTTAGCTTTACACATACCTGATCGCCTTGCAGATCGGTATATTTTATCGAAAACGCATCTTTGCTCAGCCGAAGAATTAACCATGTTAATTTGCCACTAGGATTTGCACCCGTTTTCTAGGTACGTATTCTGATCTTTTTAACTTTGGCCGACACCATAATTTTTTAAATATTCAAGAATGGCATATTCAAACGACTTCATCACATTTGTTGAACCCATTAAATAAACATAATATTAAATTAGTTTTGCAGTGCGAATGGCAAAAATATCTAGGCACTATTTCAACTATTTTTTACTACTCATTTGGCTGATATTATTGTCTTTCGGCATGTCACATCACGTGTTTTGGCGCGATGAGGTGAGAGCCCTAAATATTGCCAAAGCAGCAGAAACCTTATGGAACTTACCAACTTACTTAACCAATGAAGGCCACCCCATTTTATGGTATGCACTGCTCAAATTATCCTTTTCCATATTCAAAAGTAATTTAGTACTCCCCATTCTTGCGGCAGTATTTGCAACATTAAATGTTCTGATACTTTTATTTAAATCCCCATTTCATTGGAGCTTTGTGGCATTGTTTATTTTTGGACAGTACGGTTTATTTGAATACGGGATTATTGCCAGAAATTACGGTATTGCCGTTACCCTTTTTTTTACTTTTGCGATGCTCTATAGGCAAAAGAAGGATTTGGGCGCTTTGCTCGTTTTAGCCTTAGCTGCCCAAACCAATTTTTATGCAACCATATTTAGTTTGTTATTAGGTGCATTCGTCATGCTCGACCGAAAAGATGCGTTTAAGAATTACAGGTATTACATGGGTTTTGGAGTATTACTGCTAAGTGGGCTTATTTCATATCTTCTGTGCACACCCAGTGCAGAAAGTTTGGTGGTTCAATCGTTTTCAATACAACAAGTCCCCTTTAGCAAAATTTGGGATGTAGGTTGGGGTTTTGACCATCTTTTTGATGGTATTTGGGGCTTTAAACATGGTTTTAAAACATTCCTTTTGTTCGCTATACTCACATTATTTTGGAAAAATAAAAAGACCCTTATCATTGCCTTCTTGGGTATGGTGTTTATGGCTGGATTTCATTTATCTATACGACCTAATTATTCGCATCATGAGGGCATGTTCCTCCTTTATATAATTGCGCTTTTCTGGGCGAATCAATCTAGTTCAATCCAACAACCAAAGAAACTCAATTTGCAAAAGGTACAAGTTGCTGGTTATATGGTAATGCTGCTTATACTAACGTTTAACTTGGTTCGAGGAATACGTAATTACGAATTATACGTTAATTTAGATCAATCCAATGCAGACCATTTAGGGCTTTGGCTTAAATCCAACACCCCTGCCAATGCGGTATATATAGCTGAACCCGATTATGACATCGAAGGGGTAATGTACTATCAGAATCAACCCTTTTACCTTCCCCGGGAATCGCGGTTTGGCACCTATGCCCAATTTACAACAGCAAATGAGTCCCATTTGAGTTTAAGTCAATTACTCACTTTGTCAGATAGTTTTCAGCGTTTAGGTAAGGTACCTTATCTTATTGTTCAATTTGACTTAGAAAATACCGTGGATACGCTTCTGCATTCATACGACAAGCACTTTGAAATTGACAGTCAATCATATCAAGAATTTAATCGTAAATTTGAAAAAGTAGCCGATTTCCATGAATTCATCAGTACAGATGAATCGTTCTATGTCTACACTAAAAAGAAAAAGTAATGGTAAAAAAAGCAATCTCCATCATTATTCCGCTTATCATCGGAATTCTAATCAGTTACTGGATTTTTAACCGAAATGAAAATAAGGCAGTTAATACCAGTGGTGATGTTATTATTGAACGAATCAAAGCGGTTAAAAAATTGGTGGTTACAGAAGGGCAATTCTCTGAAGTTTATAACTATAAGGAAGCTCAAAAATACTTTTATAACTTAATATCATTTGAAAAAAAGGCCCTACTGCTTGTTAAAGGAAAAGTGCTTGTAAGCTATGACTTGGAAGCAATAGAATATGAAGTCAACAAGAAAACGAAAGTGATTACATTAACCAAAGTTCCTGAACCAGAAACAACCATTGAGCCGAGTATAAAATATTACGATTTACAAGAAAGCACCTTCAATTCATTCAGTCCTGAAGATTACAATAAGCTAAACAATTTGGCCATTAAAAAATTAAAGGAGGAAATCTCAAAAAGCAATCTGTATGATCGTGCTGAAGAATCCTTAGAACGAACCTTGGGTGAATTACAATGGGTAGGTAAAGAGTTGGGGTGGAAAGTGATTATTAAATCTAAAACGTAATGAACTGCGGAGCCATATATTCCCATAGAAGGCTATAAAGCCTATAGAAAAGAAACAAAAAAATGGACTTACCCACCAGCAGGTCCTGGAGTAATTCCAGTATCACTATTGTGGGCAGGTTTGGTGCTTTGCTTCCGAGTGTTCTTTATGTTAGTCTTGCCTGCCATTGCTCTTTAATAACGTTTTAAATACATCAAATTGTATTCCGTTTTATCATTAGACGTATAAAAAGGCCATTTGGTTGCACTTTTTACCGCTTTTATTAATCATTTACAAAGTTATGACATTAAAATAGTCACCTCATCCACAATTTGGGTAATGGGTGTAAACGTAAAACCAAATTGGTTTTTGAATTTGTTTGCGAAATAGCGGTTCGTACTTAAACTTGTGCCAAAAACTTCTTTAGTTACAAAAGGAGCCTTGCCAGATAGTTTAGAAAGCATCCATGCCACGGGCAATACAATCCATTTCATCCATTGACGAATCATTATTTTGCCTTCCTTTTTGCCTAAACCCCGTGCAATGGTATCAAAAAGTATTTTAAACGATAAATTCTCAGCACTTAGAATATACCGCTCAGAAATAATTTCTGAATCGGCCAACAAAATTAAAGCTTTTGCAACATCAACTGCACCTACAAACCCGTTGGCCCCATTACTCCGAAAAGGAAATCCTTTTTTTATGTTATGAAAAATGCTGGATGAACTGTTGCCCTGTGAAGTGTAACCCATCACAACGGTAGGGTTTACAATTACCATTTTTAACCCTTCTTCGCTGCCTCGCCAAACTTCAAGTTCCGCATATCGCTTACTAATGGCATAATTGGTGTTTCTTTTAGAATCTTCCCAAACCGTTTCTTCAGTGATAAACTCTGAGGAGCCTGTTCTACCAATTGCCGCTACAGAACTGACATAACACATTTTTTTTACTTTGGCGAAAATGCATGCATTTACTACATTCTCGGTTCCTTTTATATTGGTTTCAAAAAGTCGGTCTTTGTCTTTAGGATCAAAGCTGACATTTGCTGCAGTATGAATTACCATGCTATCTGTATTGATATACGATTCTAAATAATACGAATCTAAAATATCCCCTACAGCAAAAACCAAACTATCTTCAAGTTTTTGCTTATTCCAATTCGTAAGTTTGCACAAATCCTTCAAAAGTTGGTCCTTGGTTAGTTCAGATCGCACACCACAAATAATATCAGTGCGTCCCTGCAACAGCAATTCTGCTGTAACATAACTACCTACCAAACCATTTGCACCCGTAATAAAATACATCAGCTGCGAATTACAACTATTTTATTTAATTCTAAAAGGGAGGTTCACTTGTTAAAATTATTGGACAATCTCACATGGTATGTATATAGATATTGCCGTAAGCTCCGTATTATATAATTAATATTGTCAGATGTTACTCGATTACTTTGAGCCGATAAATTCTGCTGTTCTTAAGAATGCACGAAATGACGGAACTGTTGAAAAACAAATTCGACTCAACGATGGCAAAAGTATAAGTTTAGACCATTTTCAAATTGCCCTAATAGGTATGGGTGAAAGTGCCGATAATGTGCGAAAACACCTATATAACTTAAGTGATAATTTGGGTCCTGCACGGATTTTAGATTTAGGGAATTTGCGCATTACGGATGATGAAAAAAACAATGGTTTCGGTTTAACCCAAGTGATCCAAGAATTGCATAATGAGGCCATTGTTCCCATTATCATAGGTGAAACGGCAGATCTATCCTATTATCAATATCGGGCTTATGAAAATGAGCGAGCCATGTGCGAAGTTGCACGAATAGAGGCTAAGGTGAGCTTAGAAGAAAACAGCACGTTACGGAATATCATTTTACATCAACCCAATTATTTATTCAATGTCACCTCCATTGGTGTACAAATGCATTATATCAGCACCACCATTGAAACCTATATGAACGAGATGTGTTTTGATGTGATGCGACTTGGTCAATTTAGGGATGCTCCATATGAAAGCGAACCGTTCTTACGTTCTGCAGACATCTTTTCTTTTGACATTAATGCCATTCAAGCAAACGATATTAATTATGCCCATATGCAGCCCAATGGACTTACCGCTGACGAAGCATGTAGGATTACCCGGTATGCTGGTATAAGCAACCAAATTTCTTCTGCATATTTTTATGGCGCACCTATCGATAAGAAGAATAACATGGGCGGAGAGCTCTATGCACAGCTCATCTGGTATTTTATCCAAGGTTACATGAGCCGTAGATATGACGATCCTGATGGGGATCTGAATAATTTTACCATTTACAATACTCCGTTAATGGATGGCAAATACAACTTGAAGTTTCTTAAAAGTCACTTCAGTGAGCGATGGTGGCTGCAATTGGATGATGAAAATAATCTAAATAAAAAATTCATCAGCTGTAGTTATTCAGATTACGTGAGGGCCTCACGAGATGAACTTCCTGATCGATGGTGGAAGGCTTATCAAAAACTAATGTAACGCTTTAGCCAAAAATTTGGCCATTTGATCTCCTGCCTTATAACACTCCATTATCTGATTGATTAGTTTAGGGTCTGTTGTTTTTTCCGCAGGCATTTGATGAAAATAATACCATTGCTTGTTAAAAATTAGGGGTTCCATTTCCGCTGCTGCAGCCAAATCTTTTGGCATTCTTTTGGCTTTTTCACCTCGTACTTCACCATACCACTTCTTAAATTCAGCAGCTGAACTGAGCTTAGCAAGGGTTTTAGCATGCTTCGCCATGTAGGATCTTATTTGAGCAATCTCTGCTGTACTCGCCATATAAATACCCCGATACACTCGAACATGTTCTGGCCCCATTTCAACATATAACCCTGCAGGAGACATATCTTTTCTTCCCCCTTGGTTGATTGCTGCTGAGCGATTCAATTTATAGGGTGTTTTATCCTTTGCAAAACGAATATCTCTATTGATTCTGAATATACAATCCTTGGGTTTAGGATTTAAAGATTTGTCCTCCTTTTGCACAGCCTCAATAAGCTGTTCAACAAAATCTTCAAATGGTTTTTTTACATGCGTTTCATACCTTTTTCTATTCAAATCAAACCAGTCTTTATGGTTATTGGCCGCAAGTTCTTTGAAAAACTGATTAAATTCTGTGCTAATAGGATTCATATGTCTGCTCGAATTTATACTTTATCTATTAAAACTAGGGCACGAGCAATAATAATTTACATTCGCAAACAATAACAGGGCTTAATCCTTATTAATAAGCAAGCATGCAAATTTTCATATTTATCCTTCTGGACCTTTATATTTTCTCGGGTATTCTATCCTGGTTAAAAAAGCCACGTAGATGGCCCAAAAAAATTATTTTGATTTGCTTTTGGGTATTCAATGTTGCGGCCTACCTAATCCCGATGTATTACAGGAGTCAAAGTACGGCTGCTACCGGAAAATTTCCATTGTCTCTCATTTTTGGCTTATTTTTAGTCTGGTTTTTGGCCAAAATAGTATTTGCATTGGTGCTCATTGTAAATGATTTATTCTCAGGCTCAAAATGGGGCATCAAACGTTTGAGACATCAAAGCAAAACAAATTCGGAAGAAACCCCGGAAACCAATAGCACACCAATCTCAACCAAACCTACATTAAGCCGATCTGATTTCTTACTAAAGACTGGTGCTCTTGTTGCCGCTACCCCAACTGCAGCAATGAGTTTTGGGATTATTAGCGGTGCACATGACTACCGTGTCCGCAGAGAAACCCTAAAAATAAAGGGCTTGCCCAAAGCATTTCACGGCTTAACGATTGCTCAAATTAGCGATATCCATTCGGGCAGTTTTTGGAATAAAACAGCTGTAACTGGTGGCGTAGAAATGCTAAATGCCGAGAAACCCGATTTGGTATGTTTTACGGGTGATCTTGTGAACAGTTCAGCAACCGAAATAAAAGATTACATCAATGTTTTTGATAAAGTAAAGGCGGATTTAGGAGTATACTCAGTGATTGGTAACCATGACTATGGCACCTATGTGAAATGGCCTAACAAAGCTGCTGAAGCACAAAACTTTGCTGACCTTAAGACAGCTCATGCCACTTTGGGCTGGGATTTACTGCTGAATGAAAATAGAATCATTAAGCAATCTGGCGAGTCATTGGCATTGATTGGAGTTGAAAATTGGAGCGTCAATCCGAAAAGATTCCCATCCACTGGTAATTTGGACTTGGCTAAAATTGGAACGGAAGAAGCTGCCACAAAGTTACTTATGTCGCACGACCCAACGCACTGGAGAGGCGAAATTTTAAAAGACCATTCAGACATCTCACTAACCATGAGTGGTCATACCCATGGGATGCAATTTGGAATTGAAACCGAAAATTTTAAATGGAGTCCCGTTCAATATTTGTACAAGGAATGGGCTGGTTTATACCAAGAATCAGATCAAAAACTTTATGTAAATAGAGGGTATGGGTATCTTGGATATCCAGGTAGATTTGGCATCTTACCTGAAATCACGATTCTGACTTTGGAATCGGTTTAAACTATAATTTAATGTAGCTTTGCTTTAGCAATGCAAATCTTATTTGTAGCCAATCGTATTCCATATCCACCTTACCGAGGTGATAAACTAAAAATCTACAACCTAGCTAAAAAGCTTAGCAAAAACCATGAATTACATCTGGTCACTTTTGTAAGCAACAAAGATGAATGGCAATACAAATCGGAATTAGAAAAATTCTATCAAACCGTTACCCTAATAAGTCAGCCTAAATGGAAGAGCTATCTTTCTTGCATCTTAGGGATTTTCAGTAAAACCCCTTTTCAAGTTCTTTATTTTAAAAATAACAAAATGGGTCGAAAGCTGGATGAGATTCTAAGCACTAACCAATTTCAAGCCATTCATGTCCAACATTTGCGCATGGCGCAATATTTTATCAAGCGTAAACTTACAGCCCGTGTAATTCTAGACTTACCTGATGCTTTTTCATTGTATTGGAACCGAAGATTAACAAAAGCAACCAGCAATTTACAGCGCATGTTTATCAAAGTAGAACATCAGCGTTTATTGGATTATGAAAAACACATGCGCCTCTTTGATTTGAATTTAGCTTGCAGTAAAGAAGATATTTCATATCTCAAGTCTAAACATGGGATAGAACATATCGAATTGCTTTCCAATGGAGTGGATATTGACACATTCAAACCCTCTGAAATTGAACCATTTACAAATCGAATTCTCTTTACAGGAAATATGGATTATGCCCCCAATATGGATGGGGCCTGCTACTTTGTAGAGGAAATATTACCCCTTATTGAGAATGAAATTCCTAATGTACATTTTGTTATTGCAGGTCAAAGACCCGTAAAAAAAGTCTTGGAACTGGCGCGTAATAATGTCGAAATTACTGGATTTATTCCCAAGTTAAACGAAATGTACGCAACAGCATCAGTGGTAGTATCTCCGCTGCGCATAGGAGCCGGAACGCAAAATAAAGTCCTTGAAAGTATGGCCATGGGTATACCTGTTGTATGCACAGAAATTGGGTTTGAAGGACTAGGAGTACAAAGTGGGAATGGGGTATTCAAAGAAACCACCCCTGAGGACTTTGCTGCACAAGTTGTGATGCTTCTGAAAGATGAGAATCTTCGATCAACAACTGGAAAGAAAGCAACTGAAATTATTAAAAATAGATTTAGTTGGGAGCAAATAGCGAACCAACTAGCCCAATATTTAAATCCCAATTATGAGAAATAGTATCTTCCTTATTTTTAGTGTTTACCTAATGGCTTGCAACAATGGCCCAGAAAAGCTGTCGATTGATAAGGACTTTGAAGTAACCACATTCGAAAATCGGTATCAAATTATGATCCCGGATTATATGGATGCAACGGACGAGCTACATGAAGAGGCTAATTTGCAGTTTATGAATGCATATAGAGAGACCTATATTATTGTAATTGATGAAGATAAGAATGAGTTCATCAATTCATTTAAACAAATAGAATCCTATGACACTACCATGTCTATCATAGATAATTATGCAGGAGTTATCACTAGCAGCATAGAAACATCTGAAGATTTGACATTGGGCCAACCGAAAAAAACAAGCATCAATGGTATGGACGCCCGGCTTTACTTGATGGAAGGCAATGTGGACGGGATTCCCGAAGAAATCAGTTATATTTTTGCTTATATCGAAGGAAAAGACCGCATATATGCAATATCTACTTGGACATTGAAAGATCGTATGGAAAAATACAAGAATACCTTCTTCCAAAGCATTAAGTCACTTAAGGAATTATAAGGTGAGCCTGCCAACAAACGTAATTTTGCAAAACATCACTGAAGCTATTCTAGAAGCTGCACAAGTTGCTGGTGCATTTCTTTTGCAATCGCAGAAAGAAATTGCTTCAATTGAAGTACAAATAAAATCGCTAAATCAACTGGTAAGCGAGATTGATATTAATGCTGAAAAACGAATTGTACAAATCCTTAAAGGCAAATTCCCGGAAGCTGGTTTCTTAACAGAAGAAGGAACTACGATCCAGCAAAAAGCTGAATTGTGTTTTATCATTGATCCTTTGGATGGGACAACCAATTACTTGCACAACTTGCCCATTTATTGTGTCAGCATTGCTGCAACTTTTAATGACGTATTAATTGCTGGTGTTGTATACGCTCCTGCCAGCCAAGAAATGTTTCATGCGATGAAAGGGAACGGAGCATTTTTGAATCATCAACCCATAACTGTTTCACAAAGCCGAAACCTAAATGAGAGTCTGCTGGCCACAGGTTTCCCCTATTATGCATTTGAAGAAATGGACGCCTACATAGCCAGCTTGGAGTATTTCATGCAAAACACACGCGGTTTGCGGAGAATGGGTTCTGCAGCCATTGACTTGGCATATACTGCCTGTGGTCGATTTTGCGGCTTCTTTGAACTGAATATCAACACTTGGGATGTTGCAGCCGGAATATTGTTAGTACAGGAAGCAGGAGGCAAGGTGAGTACTTTCAACGACCAAGGTTCAGCAATGAGTGGAAAGCAAATAATTGCAAGTAACCCTGCGATTAATACTGAGTTGAAACGAGTTCTAGTGAATAATTTTTATCTTTGACCATAATCCTTGAAAAAAATACTCTATCCCCTGATAATTGCATTTACTAGCTGTCTAATTTATGCTTGTGGAAATGAACCGACCGAAGAAGACCTCCCTGAAGTAGTTGATCAGTATGATACAGGAATTGAGGATGATATCATCAGTCATGAACTTGAAAAAGAATCCATCCTAGAAAAAGAGCAAACTAAACCAAATGACTATCTATTGCTGCATGGAGATTGTAAAAGAAACATTAAAGGAGAATGGATCCTTAAGGGAACCCTGGAAAACATAGCCAAAGAGGCTACATTTAGCAATATTCACTTGACGGCAGAGTATTATGATAAGCTCGATTCAATGATTACCAGCTCAGACGAAATATTAAGTAGTTCCATTGCTCCTGGTGAAGTTGTTGAGTTAAAATATACTGTTTCCAAAAAACCCAAAAAAACAAAAGCAGTAACCGTTTGGGTGAAATTATAAATGCTATTTAAGATCCCTTTTCTAATTGCAGCACGAATAATCATAGGATTATCCATACTTCTGCTAGGATTCCATACATTGGTGATTCTTGAAGTAATCCCTTACACGATTGTTTGGGGAAGTAGGTTAAATTCCTTCGATGAAATGATTCAATTTGAAGTGGTAGCGCTAATTCTAAATGCGGGTCTCCTCGTAGTAAATTGGGTCAAAGTAAAAAATAAGCACAATGCATTTGTAAGCATATTGTTATGGGCATATACTGGATTATTTGCGGTAAACACGATTGGTAATCTACTTTCAAAAAACATGTTTGAGATGATCGTCTTTACGCCATTAACCATCCTTCTTGCGCTGCTTTGTGTTCGAGTGGCCCTGGAGAAATAGCTATGGCTAGTTCCATTGAATTTCAGTACTACGATAGTCCTTGTGGCGAAATGATTATTGGTTCCTATGAAGAACAACTCTGTCTATGCGATTGGCGATATCGTAAAATGCGATTAAAAATTGACCATCGCATATCCACTGGTCTAAATACATCATTTGTGCAAAAGAATTCAACCGTCATAACTCAAACAATCCATCAGCTCAATTGCTATTTTAATAAAGGACTGCATTATTTTACCATTCCTATTCTTGAAGTGGGTACTCCATTTCAAAAACAAGTTTGGAAGCATCTGAAGGAGATCCCTTATGGCGAAACTTGGTCGTACACTGAACTTGCTCAACGAATGCTAAACCCTTTGGGCATTCGCGCTATTGCAAGCGCTAATGGTGCCAATGCAATTTCAATTATTATTCCCTGTCACCGCATTATTGGAAGCGATGGTGATTTGGTGGGTTATGCAGGTGGTTTGCGCGCTAAAAAGCAGCTCTTGCAACTGGAAGGTGCGCTCAATATACAGCAACTTAGATTACTTTAATTTGACTTAATTTTTACTACTTTTGATGCTTAACAAAGATTATGAATAGACAAGAATATATCGACCAAAACAAAGATCGTTTTTTAGACGAATTGCTTGAAATATTAAGAATGCCCAGCATCAGTGCGGACACCCATTACGATTCGGATGTGGCTAAAACGGCCGTATTTGTATATAATAAACTAGTAGAAGCAGGTGCAGATAACGTTGAAATATGCCATACAGAAGGACATCCCATTGTATATGGCGATAAAATTTTTGACCCCAGTTTACCCACCATTTTGGTTTATGGACATTACGATGTACAACCACCGGATCCATTAGATTTATGGGATTCTCCTCCTTTTGAACCGGTGATAAAAAAGACTGAAGAACATCCAGAAGGTGCTATTTATGCACGTGGAGCTTGCGATGATAAAGGCCAAATGTATATGCACTTAAAGGCTTTTGAGGCAATGATTCAAAGCAATACCTTAACCTGTAATGTGAAATTCATGATTGAAGGCGAAGAGGAAGTTGGATCAACCAATCTGGGTATTTTTGTTGCAAGTCATAAAGAAAAATTGAAGGCTGATGTGGTATTGGTAAGTGATACCAGTATGTTAGGTAATGATACTCCTTCAATTGATGTAGGATTAAGAGGACTATCTTATGTTGAGGTGGAAGTAACTGGACCCAATCGAGATTTACACAGTGGTGTCTATGGTGGTGCAGTAGCAAACCCAATCAATGTATTGGCAAAGATGATTGCAGATATGCAAGATGAAAACAATCATATTACCATACCGGGGTTTTATGATGATGTTGATGAGCTATCTGAAGCAGAACGTGCAGAACTAGCCAAAGCTCCTTTTGATTTAGAAGCATATAAAAAGGATTTAGATATCAATGATGTGCTAGGAGAAAAGGGTTATTCTTCTCCAGAGCGAGCAAGCATACGACCTACCCTAGATGTCAATGGTATTTGGGGAGGCTATATTGGCGAAGGTGCTAAAACCGTTTTACCAAGTAAGGCCTATGCCAAAATTTCTATGCGTTTGGTTCCAAATCAAAGTTCAGAACAAATTACTGCTCTTTTTCAAAACTACTTTGAAAATGCAGCACCTGATTGTGTCAAGGTAAAAGTAACCCCACATCATGGAGGAGAAGCGGCAGTAACCCCAATTGACAGCCCTGAATATTTAGCCGCAAGTATGGCCATGGAAAGTACATTTGGCAAAAAACCCATCCCTACACGTGGTGGAGGAAGTATCCCAATCATCGCACTATTTGAAAAAGAACTTGGAATCAAATCTGTGTTAATGGGCTTTGGTTTAGATTCAGATGCATTACACTCGCCCAATGAAAAGTATGGTCTCTTTAATTTCTACAAAGGCATTGAAACTATACCGTATTTTTATGAGCACTATGCTGGGTTGAAGAAAGGCTAGGTCAATGCAATACTTCCCTAATTGAAGCATTTAGTACGTTTATGGGGTCTTATTACTAAAAAGTACAATAGTTAACCTAAATCTTACAATTATTCGTCTCTGAGCTCATTGAATATTTCATACTTTTGAATTTGATGAAAATACCTCAACTATCCTTGTTAAAAAGACTCGCTTTCATAAGTATTGCTTTGCCTCTTTTGATTATTTCATGCAAGCATGAAACGGTTGAACCTGAAATTGAAGCCCCCTCCAATTTGGTATATAATCCCAACACAATGTCGGTCATTAAGGGTACATCCATGAGCTCTAACACTCCCAGCATTTCAGGAGGAACACCTATAACCTATAGCCTAAGCACAATACCCAATGCGGATAATGCAATTACTATAAATCAAACCTCAGGTGTGATAACTGCAGATAGTACCGCATCAATTGGAACCTATCAGATCACTGTTGTGGCCAAAAACAGCAAGAGTTCAGTTACCTTCACTAACGTTTTTACCATCTCCGTTGGTGTTGCAAATCCTGTTACCTTCATAGCGAAGATCAAACCCTTGATTACTTCCAACTGCTCATCTTGTCATACTCCAGGCGGTTCAAGTCTAGATTTTACAGATTATACACGCGCAAAAGGAAATATCAATACCATGATCAATCGGATAAATAGGGCACAGGGCAGTGGTGGGTTTATGCCACAAGGTGGCACTGCATTAAGTTCTGCAAATATTGCCCTGTTTGAGCAATGGAGAGCAGATGGATTAGTGGAGAACTAGTTTTAGAAATCTTTCCGTTTAGACTTATAAACGATCCGCATAGCGGGTAGTATAACCCAAACTGAAAGCATCCCAAAGGCTGAGAACATGCCCAAATTCGTTCCTAAAAACTTCTTAAAGACGGCTCCTGTGTAACCAAACAATGCTGAGATATCGAGTTTAAGTAAAATAAGAATACGCGATAAATCGATTGGGTTAAACAAGGTAGCGCTTAATGCAAATTTGTCTAAGGGGTATTCTTGAAAAAGGATTAGCGAAACTTTTGCAAGATTTAGCAAAGTGGAAAGTAATTACTTCAGCAAAAGGACCGAACGGAGGTTTCTATTTAACAGAGAAAAACAAGAATGCTGCATTAATTAATGTAGTTGAGAAAATAGATGGTCTAGATAAATTTGATAGCTGCGTTCTCGGGCTTTCTGAATGCAATCCGAATAATCCATGCCCCATACACTTTTCTATCGCTCCATTTAAAGATAAATTACTGGCTGATTTAAAGAACAATAGCATAAAGGACTATGCCATTAAAGTTCAAAATGGAGAATCCTTTTTAACAGAAGGTTAACCTCTCTTGCTATGAAATTGGCACCATTCACAGTTGTCAAAAGCCATCCGTTCATTGGTTTTACCGCATCCTACATCAAACTGACGTGACTTAATACGACTAAAGGTATCCTTGATTAAGCTCTCCATCAATTCCAGCCCATCCATATCTGGAACAAGGTTTATATCATCAATAATATCGCCTGTATCTCTATCCTTCTCTACACAACTTACCGCTGCACTTTCCATCTTCCAGGCATTGCGATTATCATAATTCACTAGAAAATGATAAAACATCAATTGACGCCAGTATTCTCCCCCATACTTTTTAGTGATATCCTCTCCTTCATAATTGAAGTCTGGTCCTTTCATTTTACTGATGGCGTTCTTTGGATTCCCCGTTTTATAGTCTATAACATGTACTGAATTTCCATCAAAAACCAATTTATCCAAAAAACCCTTAATTCGAGTTGCTCCAATCACCGCTTCCAAGTTCTTCTCTGTAGAAAAAATCTTTTCCGACTGCCATTGTGCCTTTTTCCTTTCATAATAAGCCAATAGATAGGATTTGGTGTTTTGTAATCGTTTATCAAATGTTGCCTTATTGAAGTAGATGTACTGCTCATTCATTTTACGTTCAACACTCGACATTAAAAGCATTGGCGAAGGCAACTGCTCCTCGTCTTTGTAATTTTTGAAATAGTAATTCAAGGCGTCATGCACTGCGGTTCCGATGCAACCTGCCTCCGATTTTGTACTTGGTACACGCAACAAATTTTCATAGTAAAATGCAATGGGGCACTTCAAGTACCGGTTCATATGTGTGGCTGAAAGGGTATAGTTCGCAAGATGCGCATCTATAATGCTGGCATCGGGCAATTCAATTTTAATTTCTGGGTTTTGAATCAATCCCAAACTGCTATCCACCATCTGATTTTGCGGCACAGAAATAGTCTGCTTCTCCACAGTTCCAGAGTCCAAAAGCTCACTTACAAAACTAGATTCACTTGTACTTTTGCCTTTATCATCATGCTCATAGTAAGTCAATGTTAAGCTTACCTCCGCGCGGGTCATTGCTACGTATAGCAATCTGCGAGTTTCTTCCACTTGCGCAATTTTCTCATCCACATTGCCAAAAAGTGGCCGCATAGATATGGTTCCACTGGATCTAGATCGATCCCAATTTTGTTTTGTATTGGCCAATACATACACATGCTTAAACTCAAGCCCTTTTGCACTGTGAATAGAAACAAAGTTGACCCCTGCCTCTGTTTTGATATCATTGACTAATTTAATCCCATTACCTTGACGTAATATTTCCAACTCCTTAATACAATGATGTACGGTATAAGAAACTATTTTTTCATTGCGCTCCTTTACAAAATTAAACAGCGTACTAATTGCATTAATATTCAGATGGTTCTTCCCCGGTTTGCCAAATTGTTGGATGGCATCGGTTTCATTCAAAATCTTGCTTAGTAAGCTTAATGGACTGTGGTCGGATGCAAACTTAATCCAAGACTCAATCTTTTGCATTGCTTGTCGCAATGGGGCCGCATCAAACAGGGTCGGCTCCTCCACTTGCAGGGCCTTTCGCCAAAATTTATGCTTTCCTTTCTTTTTGCCCATTTCAAAAGCTTTTTCCGCCAATGTCAAACTGCTCATGTTAAAACAAGGCGCGTGCAACAACTTGAATAATTCTGGTTCTCCACTAAAAGGTTGATCCAATTCAGCAGCAACATACTTTAATGCGCGTATGAGAAATGCAATCAACTCGATATCAAACAAATTATCGGACCGATGCAAGTTTACTTCAATTCCTTTTGCTTGCAATAAACGTTGTGTTTTATCTGAAAACCGATGATTATTATATAACACCGCTATTTCATTGGCAGCTACTCCAGATTGGATTTGCTTCTCTATTTCTGAAGTCACCCAAGCCGATTCTTGAAGGGGGTTCTGACAGGTTGCAATAATAGGTAAGTGATTACTCACTTTTTTAGCAATAAGCACCTTATTTAAATGTGGTCTTTCATGAATCAAACGCTTTACATTGTTCTGAATTAAGGCTTCTGAAGCGGCTAAAATCTCTGGACTTGAACGATAATTTAGGCTCAACACAAACTCATTCAACCCTTTGCTAAAGGACTTGCCAAATTTTAACATATTCGCCACGTTTGCACCTTGAAATGCATAAATACTTTGATCATCATCTCCCACACTAAAAATATTGGGACTGTCCCAATGGTTCATCAGCAACTCGATTAATTTGAATTGCGCTCCATTGGTATCTTGAAACTCATCGGTAAGCATATATTGAAACTGTTCTTGATAATCCAAAAGCAGATCAGGGTGCTTATCAAATGCCTCTAGAACCCACAAAATCATGTCATCAAAGTCATAACGATGCATCTCCTGCATTTTCTGTGTATATGCAGAAAACAGTAGCGCAGATTCCTTAATTTTTTCCAGCTTCTTCTTTGCCTTGTTGTAGTCATTCACTTTTAAATCTCCCTTTTCCCATTTCCCTTTGACTGTTCGCTTATAGCGCATGTTTTCATCATTCTCCAAATCTTTAATGAGTGCATCACATTTTTCAATCAATTGATTGCTGGAAAGATTCTCTTTTTTAAATGTGCCAAATGCAGCCTTTAAAGCATATTTAAAAGAATATGCATCATAAGGGTTATACAGTGCAGCCTCGGGCTTAATCATTTCGCAAATCGTTCGAATCAACTGCTCACTCTCTATATCATCAATTGGAGATAAGCTATTGGTGCCAAAAAAGGCTTGATTGTCTTGAATGATTTGATTGCACAATGAATGAAAGGTATGAATTTGAACCTGATGTGCAGTAGGTCCTATAAACTTAAGTAATCGATCCCGCATCGCAATTACGCCTGCATCAGTAAAAGTTAAGCACAAAATATTCCAGGGATCCGTATCTGTGGTAGCCAAAATATTAGCAATTCGTGAAGCTAAAATTTGCGTTTTCCCGGTTCCTGGTCCTGCAATTACTTGGACAGGTCCTTCGATGGTTTGAGCAGCATTTTTTTGCTGTTCATTTAGTCCGTTTAGAATCTCGTTGAGTGTTTGACTTGGCATAAACGTACTTATTGTTTTACTGCAAATTTCATTGCTTTTGAGGCTAGTTTATTATCCCAATTCTTATAATTTGCTTTCACTGAGTCTTCTTGACTATAAGCATTCTTTATATAGAGATTAATGGACTGATTTACTACATTCTCAAAATGAAACTCTTCTACTTGCTGGGTGCTGTAATATTGATTATACAGTGTATTGGTTTGCAACCAAATATTACGTGCTCTACTGCCTGTATATTTCGTATTGACATCGCGCAGGACGATTTTCCGTAATGAATCCCGATTGGGTTCTAAATAACGCTGAACCAGTAGTTTATTTCGCAACAGGTTTTGGGGAACAACATGTTCTGACACGCGCATAAAATCTGCAGAAGGGATATGTAAATCCACCAGACTCTCCGTTAACAAATCGCGTACTTGATTGTCAAATGCACGCACCAGACCCTGCTTACCTAATGAATTCAATAATTGAAACCGCTGTACAGCGGTTTGGTCATAAACAATAGGAAAGCCTGCGCTATCTTGCACTTGGGCTGATGTAATCTTTGCAGCTGAATCACAAGTTAGCAAATATGCTTGGCTTGCCGCCACGATGTAATCAGACCGATCTGGAGCATAGGCTTGGGTTACTTTTTTCTCTTTGCACGACCCCAAGGCGCAAATGCCGATAATTCCTGTTAATATTAAACTCTTATTCACTTAAATATACTCTTTTAACTCGTTCTGATATGCGCGAAACAATTTCATATGGAATAGTTCCTAGCACTTTTGCCATTTCATCTACCGTATTATCGTTGCCAAATAAAATGACCCGATCCCCTTGGTTGCAGTCCATAT